>Ga0307377_10005880_pt1 | contig 13008 bp, 10 predicted proteins | sample TR3MG_FD_202535 | JGI IMG/M metagenome (GOLD analysis project Ga0307377, IMG submission 202535) | Soil microbial communities from Risofladan, Vaasa, Finland - TR-3 | ecosystem: Environmental > Terrestrial > Soil > Coastal area > Acid sulfate soil | place: Finland: Risofladan, Vaasa | collected... | reverse complement strand
AGCCTGATGGAGCAAACCCTTAATTGCGATTCACGATGCCGAGTTAGGGAGCAGGCGTCGGAGTTAGGGCGCAAAACTGTCTCCCCATATCAAAGTTAGCTTCCAAGGAGCCAGAATGACGTTGCAGAATCAACCAAGTATTGAAGCCTTCTTTGATTTTAGGAGCAAGAACAGCGATGGATCATTTTCCATGTACCAATGGAGCGAGGACGCTAAAGATAGGCTGTATATTGTAAACGGGCACCGTAACAAATTGCTGCAGTTCATCGTGAAGGATGAGCCATACGCAAGTAGGCAGGTTACTTTCGCTCAGATAAAGATCATACCTTATGCGGTAGAGCGTGCAAAAGTTTACAATGACGAACCTGGCGACCCCAGCCTTTTCCGTATCTATAAGGAGCTTGAACTAACCTATCACGGTGGGCCAAAAGAGGATGAAGCACCAAAGATCCACTTGAAGATAGCAGCAGTATCGAAAAATCGCTACAGGACATTAGTTGACTGTAGTCTCTGTTTGGATAGCTCCGTCCCACGCCTTGCTCCAGTTTGCTCGTTTTTCCCGGGCTATGAGTTCGACAGGCCACTGACCGACAAAATAAGTAAGAAATCTCATATATTCCAAGTAGATTCAAACCTCCCTATACGTTTCGATTTTTACCTCTCGGGGAGGAATTTCGATTATCACGCCTATATTAACTCCATGTATTCAATGAGCATGTTTTTCTCATTGGACTACCTTATTGCAAAGGAAAATAGCCCATTGCAGGGACTTCCGATCGTCCAACCCATCGCAGGTTTCGCAATGAAGGATTACTATTTATGGGTGCGGTGTTCTAGATCCATCCATGGAGGAAAACCATTTATTCAGTTCTACAACAACAACGACTACTACGAAAAAATCATGAACAGACGGATTGCGTATGTAAATGAGAACGGACAGACTCATTGGTCAACTATGCTTGATAAAGAGAGAGAAATTACTGACTATTTGAACGGTCAGGCAGTGAAAGACAAAAGCTAACATGCGCATGCAGTCGGACACGAAACCACGCGGTGAGTTTATGGTCATATCGTGTAGTCTCTTGGCGCGTGGTTTCGTGCCGATGATGCGTGGCGTTAGGCGCCGTAAATGAGGATCGTGACCGCATGCCGCCCAAAATTCGAGAATTGATCTCCGATCTAGAGAGGTCCGGTTTCATCGATCGGGGTGGCAAAGGGAGCCATCGGAACTTCGTGCACCCGAAAGTCACAAAACCGATCACAATATCCGGTGCCTCCGGTGATGAAGCAAAGCACTACCAGGTTCGAGCGGTTCGCCGCGCGATTGAGGAGTCAAAGACATGAAAGACAGTGCGCGATACGCGAAGATTGTTGAATGGTCTGAGGAAGACCAATGCTACGTCGGAAGCTCTCCGGGTCTCGTCTACGGAGGCTGCCACGGATCGGATGAAAAGGCGGTATTCGACGAGCTCTGCCACGTCGTCGAAGAAGCCATTGCGTTGTATCAAAAAGATGGCAAACCACTTCCGCCGCCGACTTCTGGTCGCGACTTCGCCAACAGGATGCAGAACGTCGCATAACAAGCCATTTGGGCCGACGCCTACCGGGGCGGCTCAATGGCAACGTTGAGGCTGTAGAAAAAGCCTTCACTGCCGTTGTCGCTCTCCGTGTTCGCGCGTTACTCAATGACAACGCCCCGAATGGAGAAGAAGAAAATGGCGCGCTTCAAGCTGGTCGACCGCAGTCCCCGTTTTCTGCCGATTGTCCTTGAATCCCAACTCATCCCCGGCAGCTTCGAGCATGCGCTCGACATTCTCGTCGACACCGAGATCGATCTCTCGGGACTCGCGAAGCGTTTCTGTAACTACGAAACCGGCGCCCCGGCTTACGATCCGGCGGTAATGCTCAAGATCGTGCTCCTCGCCTACAGCCGCGGCATCATCTCCAGTCGGCAGATCGAGCGCCTATGCCATGAGAATGTGCTCTTCATAGCGATCTCGGGCGACAGCGCTCCGCAGTTCTCGACGATTGCAACGTTCGTGCGCGAGTTGGGCCAGGAGTCTTCGGCGATCTTCACCCGGGTGCTTCTCACCTGCGATCGCCAGGGCTTGATCGGCCGGCAGATGTTTGCCATCGACGGCGTAAAGCTCCAGAGCAACGCCGACAACCAAAGGAGCGGCACCTTGTTCACAACATCGAAAAGTTGGCGCATCATGGATATGGGACATAAGAAGGCGGCAGCAGGAATGACACGGCCCGATGCAGGGGGAAATCGATGAGCACGACAATTTCGGCAGCGCTCACGCCATCGCACAACAGCGCTTCGTGCGTCTGGCGAAAACGCCTTTTTCTACAGCCTCGTTAGGCATCATGAATCCAACGGATTACGTTGCAGCCCTCCGTGATGACGCGCTGCGAAAGATAGGACGAAACGTAGTCAACTTTCAGAAAGTTGAATGCTGCCTCAAAGTGTTGGTCGCTATTAGCAATATTCAAGGGACACCCGCGGACCTGGAACCGCGCCAACTGAAGAACGGCGTGCGATTGCGCCGGATACCGATGGGAGAGCTCGCGCAATCTTTTCATAGAAACGTATACGGTGACGGCCCAAAGTCTGATGCACCAGAAGACCTCTCAGCACTCTGGATCTCAGCATCTCTCAAACTCGAAGCCGATCCGAAAACCGTCAAAGCGCGCAAGCAAGCGCTATCGAAACTCGTATCCGAACGCAACAAGCTGATCCATCAGGAACGCGCTAGCTTTGATCACAATTCTGCGGAGAACTGTCGCCGATTAATCAACGTCCTCGACGACCAGAACACACGCATACTGGACGAGTTGGAGCAGATGAAATCCATTTTCGCAATGGTTAAGGAATTTGCGGGCGATCTACGAACATGGGTAGAGTCCGATGACTTTCTCAATCATGTGCAGGGGAGCAACAGCGATGCCTAACCACCACATCGAGCCGGACGGCTTCCTGCTCCGCTGCGCTCCGCAGCCCGCCGCCGCTCATGCGGATCGTTAGGCGCACTCGGGCCATGGGCCACAAGATCGCGGGCATCCTCTTCGATATTGGTGGGGTGCTGGTGGCGCTCGACGGGGTGCCGTCTATGGCGAAGCTGCTCGGCGTGGAGCCCCAGCACGAAGCTCTCCACGCAATGTGGATCGCATCGCCGTCGGTCGTGGCACACGAAACCGGGAAGATAGATGCGTCAGCGTTCGCAGCTGGCGTCGTAGCAGACCTCAGATTGCCAGTCACCGCCGACCGCTTCCTGGAGGATTTCTGCAACTGGCCAACGGGGCTCTTGCCGGGCGCGCTGCAGCTGTTGGATGAAATATCGGACGCCTATCACGTGGCCGCGCTGAGCAATACGAGTGCGGTGCATTGGGACAAGATCCGGGCAATGGGTTTAGTGGATCGGTTTGACCAGACGTATCTGTCACACCAGATTGGATGTTTGAAACCCGCCACCGAGGCCTTCCTGGTCGCGCTCGAAGGAATGGGCCTCTCACCGTCGGACGTCCTGTTTCTGGATGACGGCTTGCGGAACATTGATGCGGCGGTGAAACTGGGGATGCATGCTCATGTGGCAAGAGGGCCCGAGGAGGCAAGGCGTGTTCTCACACAGTACGGCGTCGTTCCTTCAAGCGCCGGCGCCTAACACCGCAGTGCACCGGCCGCGCGCAAGAGCGGCTCGCGCCGGTGACTGCGAACGTTGGGCGTCCGCTTCTCGAAACGCCGACTGACCGGAATGGGTCGTTCCGACACGTTCACGCTAAAGAGCCAGAAACAACAATGCGCCACCGGACTTTGCATTGCAGGATGTTGTTCAGGTATCCATCATGAACTACGGATACCCCGATTAATGCAATGAACTAGCGATTCGGGACCCTGGGATCCGGTGAGGCTCTGTTGACACTCACCGCTTGAGACTCCTTGCCGCGGCGAGCGAAAACCCGGCGCCGCCGATTCCGGCATTCATCCGTTCAGCGCGTATCCGCCGCGAGATCGCGCGCCCGCGTCATTTGCGCGCAAACGGGCCTCGCAACGAAGAACGCGGCGAGGCATGCTAAAATCCACCGCGTCGGCACCAGGCGTGCGGCCATAGCAGAACCCCAGTCTTGAACCATCCCGATCGCATCGTTATCGCCACGCGCCAAAGCCGCCTCGCGCTGTGGCAGGCCGAGCACGTGCGCGACCGGCTGCGCGGCTTATATCCGGATTGCCGGGTTGAACTGCTCGCCTTGTCCACGCGCGGCGATGAAATCCTGGACAAGTCTCTGGCCAAGATCGGCGGCAAGGGCCTGTTCGTGAAAGAGCTGGAGCTGGCGATGGCCGATGGCCGGGCGGATCTGGCCGTGCATTCCGCCAAGGACGTGCCTATGGAATTGCCTGCCGGTTTTGCGCTGGGAGCGATAATGGAGCGCGAGGATCCGCGCGACGCCTTCGTTTCAAATAAATTCGACGCCCTGGACGCCTTGCCCGCTGGCGCCGCGGTCGGCACTTCCAGCCTGCGGCGCGAGGCGCAATTGCGCAGCCGCTATCCGCATTTGGTCGTCAACAGCCTGCGCGGCAACCTCGATACGCGCCTGGCCAAGCTCGACCGCGGCGAGCACGACGCGATCATCCTTGCCGCGGCCGGCCTGAAGCGGCTGGGGCTGGGGGCGCGCATCCGCTCCGCGCTGACGCTGGAGCAAAGCCTGCCCGCCGCCGGGCAGGGCGCGCTCGCGATCGAATATCGCGCAGAGCGCGGCGACATTGCCGCGAGCCTGGCCGCGCTCAACCACCGCGCCACCGAACTTGCGGTGCGTGCCGAGCGTGCGGTAAGCCGCGCGCTCGGCGGCAGTTGCCAGCTGCCACTCGCCGCCCATGCCCGCGTCAACGGCTCGACCATAGAGCTACGCGGACTGGTGGCGAATCCCGACGGAAAGACCGTCGTGAGGGCCGAAGTTTCCGGACCGTCCGGATCGCCGGAGGAGCTGGGCGTGCGCCTCGCCGGCGAATTGCGAGCGCAAGGCGCCGACCGCATCCTCGCCGCGCTGCTATGAATCCGTCCGCACTCGCCGGGCGCCGCGTCGTGGTGACGCGGCCCGCCGGGCAGGCGGGGCACATGGCTGCACTGATACGCGCCGCCGGCGGCGATGCGCTGCTGTTCCCGGCGCTGGAAATATTCGATACCGCGGAAACCCCCCAGCTGCGCGCGCTGATCGAGCGCCTGGACGCCTTCGATCTCGCCATATTCATCAGCGCCAATGCGGTGGACAAGGCGCTGGCTCTGGTGCGCGCACGGCGCGCCTGGCCACCGGCCCTGCGCGTTGCCACGGTCGGCCGCGGCAGCGAGCGCGAACTGCGGCGCCACGGCTTTGCCGCGGTGATCGCGCCGAGCGAGCGTTTCGACAGCGAAGCCCTGCTCGATCTGCCGGAGCTGCAGCAGGTGGCGCGCAAGCGCGTGGTGATATTCCGCGGCGAGGGCGGGCGCGAGCTGCTCGGCGAAACGCTCGTCGCGCGCGGCGCCGCGGTCGAGTATGCCGAGTGCTACCGCCGCGGCCGGCCGCATGCCGATCCCGCGCCGCTGCTCGATCTGTGCGCGCGGCGCGAGCTCGATGCGTTCACCGTGACCTCGAGCGAAGGCCTGGCCAACCTGAACGAAATGCTGGGAGAGGCCGGGCGCCGCTGCCTGGAACACACGCCCCTGTTCGCGCCGCACGAGCGCATCGCCGCCGCGGCGCGCGCATCGGGCGTACGCACCGTGGTGCTGACCGGCCCGGGCGACGAAGGCCTGGTCGCGGGCCTTGCGGCTTTTTTTGCTAAAGTGTGAACTCCCGTGTTCCGTGTCCGATGCCCATGAACGATAACCACGCCGACGACGTCAATCCCGCGGCGGAGCCGACGGCAGCCGCCCAGCCGGAAGAGCCCAGCGGCCGCAGCGAGCGCGAAGCCACGGCGCAGGGCTGGCGCATCGCCGTGATACTGGTGCTGCTCGCCGCGATTGCAGTGGTCGGCTGGCAGTGGTACGACACGCGCAGCCGCATTGCCGCCATCCGCGAGGAAGTGGCCCAGCGCCTGCGCGCCAGCGACAGCACGGCGAGCGAAAGCCTGACGCTGGCGAAGCAGGCGGCCGAAGACACGCGCGAGGCGCAGGTCAAGTTGGGCGTGCTGGAAAACAAGATCGCCGAGTCGCAGAGCCAGCAGGTAGCTCTGGAGAACCTGTACCAGGAACTGTCGCGCAGCCACGACGAATGGGCGCTGGCCGAGATCGAACAGATGCTCACCCTGGCCTCGCAGCAGCTGCAGCTCACGGGGAATGTGCAGGCGGCGCTGCTGGCGCTGCGCACCGCGGAGGCGCGCCTGGCGCGCTCTGGGGAGCCGCAGTTCATTCCGCTGCGGCGCGCGCTCGAACGCGACATCGAGCGTCTGAAAGCCGCGCCCAGCCTGGATATCACCGGCATGGCGCTGCGCCTGGACCGTCTGATCTCCGGCGTCGACAAGCTGCCGCTGCGTTTCGACGAGCGTATGCCGATGGCGCCCAAGGCGGCCGCGCCGGCAGGTGCGGGCGGCCTCTGGGAGCGCGTGCTGCTCGATGTGTTGAACGAAATGAAACAGCTGGTGCGCATCCGCGTCATGGATCAGCCCGACGCAGCGCTGCTGGCGCCGACGCAGTCCTTCTTCCTGCGCGAGAACCTGCAACTGCGCCTGCTCGACGCGCGCATGGCGCTGCTGGCGCGAGACCCGACGCGCTTCCACGCGGACCTGGAAACAGCCCGTACGTGGATAAGGCGCTACTACGATACGCACGCCAAGACCACCGCCGCGGTACTGGCGAGCCTGAAGCAGCTTGAAGCGAGCAGCATCGACATAGAATTGCCGACGATTGCCGACAGCCTGGCGGCGGTGCGCAATTTCAAGGTGCCGCGCGCAAAGGGTGTGCGGTGAACGGGCGTGCGGTGAGCGCGCCAGGCGGAGGCTAAGGTGCGCGGCCTGATGTGGGTGCTGGCGGTATTTGCCCTCGCGGTGGGCTTGTCGCTCGCCGCGCACCTGAACAACGGCTATGCCATTCTGGTGTTCCCACCTTACCGCGCCGAGCTTTCGCTCAATTTTGCCATTCTTATCGTGCTCGCCGGTTTTACGCTGGGCTATCTGCTGCTGCGCCTGGTCGTGCACACGCTGCGCTTGCCGCTGCATGTGCGCAATTTTCGCGCGCGCCGCCGCGGTGAAAAAGGCCAGGCTGCAATGCTTGCGGCTCTGCAGGCCTTGTTCGAAGGACGCTACGCGCGCGCCGAGAAGTCGGCCGGCAAGGCGCACAAGTTGGGGCATGCGCAAGCCTTGAACGCGCTGATTGCAGCGCGCGCTGCGGGCGAAATGGGCGAAACCGAGCGGCGCGACCAGTGGCTCGCGCGTGCAGACAGCCAGGAGGCGAAGGCGCGCGGCGCCAGGCTTGCGGTGCAGGCCGGTCTGCTGCTCGACGAACGCCGCTATGAAGACGCGCTGATCGTATTGCGCGAGCTGTCCGCGAGCGAGCCCAAGCGCATCTCCACCCAGCGCATGCTGATGAAAGCGCACCAGCGCCTGGGCCACTGGGACGAAGTGCGGCGCCTGGCCGCAGCCCTGGGCAAGCGCGGCGCATTGGCCGAGGTGACCGCGACGCAGTTGCGGATCACCGCCCAGATCGAGGCGCTGCGCCAGCAGGCGGGCGATGCGGCGGGGCTGGCGCAGTGCTGGCAGCGTACGGAAGACAAGCGCGATGCGCGCATCGCGCGCACCGCCGCGCAACTGTTCATCGCCAGCGGCGATTGCCGCCGCGCGCACGAGATCATAGCGGCGGCGCTGGAGGCCGAATGGAACGAGGACCTGATGCTGCTCTACGGCGATTGCCTGGGTGACGACGTCCTGGCCCAGATCGAGCGCGCCGAGAAATGGCTGAAGTCGCGGCCGCACGAGCGCGCGCTGTTGCTGACGCTGGGGCGCTTGTGCCTGCAGCAGGAACTGTGGGGCAAGGCGCAGAGCTACCTCGAGGCGAGCCTGTCCGAGCAGCCCAGCCGCAGCGCGCACGTCGCGCTGGCACAGTTGTTCGACCGCATCGGCAAGCCCGAGGACGCCAACCGGCATTACCGCGCCAGCACCGCAGCGACGCTGCTCCAATAAAGGGTATCTGCATTACGCGGTTGATCTCGCCTTGCGTGATGCATCAATCAACGGGGCCGTCTTGGGTCCGTTGACCTCACCGTTATAGTTCGGCCATGACCTGCTTCTGGCAATTCTTTTCCAAAGCCGCCGCCGGTCCCGTGCAGTTACTTCTAAGCGGCCACTGGCGTCGCAAGGCCAAAGTTTTTCTATTGAAAGTCGGCTGTGCAGCGAGAGCGGGCAACCGGGCTTGGCGGTCGATCGGCACGACCCGGCCACATGCAGGCATTGAGAGATTGTCTTGATAGCGGATATTCATGTGGTCATTCCAAATGCGAAGAACCCGCGCTCGCAAGAAATAATCCTGTATAAAACGTAAAGGAGCCGTCTGCCTCAATTGCCAACGCTTCCTGTACTTCCTTTGGCGCCTCCTCTTGGATCGTACGGATCACTGCCACCTTTGATGCGGGTGTGCGCATTCTGGCGACCCACGAAGTAAAGTTGATACGAGTAGGCCAGGATTCATGTGCGATATCGACGAAACCAGCTTCGGACAGCAAAGACTTCCACTGTGATACCGAACGGTTACGCACATGCGAGCGATCCCGCAGCAACTCTATCGTCTGCAAATGACTATCGACCAGGGTGTCCTCATCCCCTTGCACATCGATCAACAATAGTCGACCGCTAGACTTGAGCACGCGTCGCATTTCCTTAATCGCTACTTCTAGCCGAGTCCAGTGGTGTGCGCTGTAGCGCGAGCACACCAGACCAAAGCTACTATCTGGAAAACGTAGTTCTTCAGCGTTACCCGGCATTGTCTCGATTTGCAGCAAGCCGCGACTGGCAGCCGCTTTGGCCATCGTAGCAAGCATCTCCGAAACGGGATCGAGCGCGATCACACGAGCGAGATGCGGAGCTAGCGCAAAACTCAAATGGCCGGCACCACAGCCCACGTCTAGTGCGGTCTCATGACGAGGTATCGACTCGGCGACCAACTCCTGCGCTCTGACCAGATCGGGACCGGCTGAGTGTACCGGGCTGTCAAGATAGGCTTGTGCCAGGGAGCTGTATTGGTCGAGATTGGTTTGAAGATGGGTGCGCATATAGTCACTCCGACAAGGAAGAAAGCAGTACGATAGGCAGGAATTTAAAGGGGTACAAGATAAGTAGTTATGCTAGTACCAATACCAACTGCCTATAGAACTGCTCATGCCGAGAAATAAGACGCCATCCAGTGTCCCAGGTGCTTCTGTAAATTCGTTGGGGCAGTTTTTACGGGCGAAGCGTGACCAGTTGCGCCCGGAAGCGGTTGGCTTGCCCGCTGGCTTTCGCCGTCGCGCCCCCGGCCTTCGGCGTGAAGAAGTCGCCGTGTTGTGCAATATCAGCCCGACTTGGTACACGTGGATTGAGCAGGGTCGTACCCAAGCTGTTTCAATAGAAACCCTAGATGCCATTGCGCGGGGATTGCATTTGTCCCGTGCGGAACGGGCCTATCTATTTGAACTCGGCGAACGATCCGACCCCAAGCTACCAGTCGCCGCAAACGCGTCCTTTCCCCAGCTTACGGCATTGGCTAATGCCATTCTCTCCCCTGCGTACATCCTGGATAGGCACTGGGATGCGATCGCGTGGAACTAACCCGCAGCTACACTATTCGAGGACTGGTTGAAGGGGCCGCGCACGTCAAACAGGGACCATGCGCACCCCAATTTGCTCCGTTATGTTTATCTGCATCCTCGGGCGTCAGGCTTCATCGTTGATTGGGCTGATCGTGCGCAACGTCTTGTTGCCGAATATCGTGCCGATACGGCAGCGTGGCGAGACGATCCGGTACGCCAGGCGCTGATTAACGAGCTGCAACGTGCTAGCCCGGAATTCGCTGCGGCGTGGCAGTCGCAGCAAGTGCTGTCGCGGGAAGGAGGAAAGCGAAGGTTTAAACATTCTCGACTGGGCCGTTGTGATTTTGACCAGGTCACATTGCGCGTTGCGCAGCATCCCGATTTGAAACTTGTCGTATTGGTTTCAGACAAGATTGATAGAAAATAGAAAGTGTAGGACGACAACATAGCAGGCCAGCTTAGGTGGCTTCTGCCTTTCTATCGAGCACATAGCTGCCAGCATCGGCGAATATTGAAGGGCTGCTTTTGCGTTGACTGTACTTCCGCTGGGTCGAACTGAGACTTTCGGCATATCGTTCGTAACGTCGATTCCTGATGCCGACGCGTTGTGCTGCAACACGTGACGCGGCCATCAACCACGGAATACGGATACCCTAATATTTAGGCGCCAAATGATCGCCGTCATTTTCGAAGTGGCTCCGGCCTCCGCGCCGGGCCGCAGTCGCTATTTGAAACTGAAGGTGTAGAAGACATCGACCGCGCTGTTGGTCCCGGTCTCCGCGCGCAGCGACACGTGCGGCGTCAGCGTGTAGGTGATCTTCATCAGGTTGGTGGCGGCGGTGAGACCCTGCTCGAAGCTCAGGTAGGCGCGCGACGAGAGGCGCTTGCCCAGGGTCAGGACCGCGCTTCCGAGTCCGCCCGAGCCCGAGCCCCCGACGGAAAATTCGTCCAGGCCGGCGGCGTGCGCGATGCGCTGTTGCAGCGTGATCGATTCGCCGCGCCCGAGCAATGCGCCCGCCGCGGTTTGCAACAGGCCCAGGTCCGATCGGTTCGAGCCTTCCATGCCGTGACCCAGGACCAGCCAGGAAAGCTTGTCGCTGTCCGGCACCGACGGGGTCGAGGTAAGGCTGATCTGCGGCGCGAGCGCCGTTCCCCGGATCGCCACCCCCGCCTCCACCGCCAGGCCCTTGCGCAGGGCGACGATATCCAGGCCCGGATCGTCCAGCGGCCCGGCGAAAGTCAGGATGCCGGGGTCTATCGTCAGGCGCTGCCCGTAAGCGGCATAAGTGCCCTGCGCGACGCGGATGTTGCCGGAAGCCGTCGCCGGCGCGCCGTCGGCCGCGTGCACCTTGACTGCGCCGGCGAGGCGCGCATCTATGCCCCTGCCCTTCAGGTGGAAATGCTCACCCAGATCGAGGTCGAGGTCGATGTCCGCCGCGATCGGCGCGCTCTTGCGCTCGGCTTCGCCGCCGCGGCCCAGCACCACCACGTCGGAACTGAGGGTAGGCGCATCCGCCTCCGCCAGCATGATTTCACCCTTGTCGGCCTTCAGTTTGGCGGTCACATGTACGCGCCGGTCCGCGAGCGTGGCCGCGGCGTTTCCGCTCAGGATCAATTGGCGGTCCAGGCGCTTGATCAGTTCGAGCTTGCTCGCCTTGAGCGCGATCTGCGCGCTTGCCTTGCCCGACGCCCATGCGACCGAACCGCTGCCCTCGAGCATGCCAGCGCCGCCGTGCAGCGCGAGCCGTTCCAGTATCAGGCGGTTCTCCTGCAGCTTCGCGCGCAGGCTGCCGTCCTCCAGGTAGATTCCCTGCTCTGGGTCCTCGAATTTGAGGCCGTCGCCGGCAATGCTGCCGCTCAGCTGCGGCTGGGCCACCGTCCCCTGTCCGCCGAATCGGCCCTTGAGGCTGCCGTCTACGGCCATGCTTCCGCCCAGGAGGGAAGTAGCCCAGGCGAGCGAGGGCATGTCTAGCTCCACATTCAAGGACAAGGGTGCGTTGCCGGGCAGGCCGATGGAGCCGCCCCGGCGCGCGAGCGTCGTGCGCACCTTGGCCGACATCGTGCCGAACACGGCTCCGCTCGCCTCCAGCCTGGCCGAGAGCTGGTCGTTCGTGATCGTCGCCGCGAGGGCCAGCCGGCTGAGGCCCAGGGCCGTCACCGGTCCGGCGTCTACGCTGAGGTCGCCGCGCTCGCGCTGCAGATCAAGCTCGCCGCTGAGCGTATTCGTTGCCGCGAGCTGCCACTTTCCGCCCATGGTGAGCGTACTCGTGATGTCCGGCGGGCGGTTCAACAGCGCAAGCAGGAAGCCGGAGTCGATGCCCGAGAGCGAGCCGGCACTGAACACGCCGTTTGCGCGTCGCGCGAGTTGGTCTATGTGGATGTTGCCGTGCGCGAATCGCAGCGTGGCGGCGCCCAGCGAAAAGTCGGCGCCCTTGATCGCGAGACTGGCGGGCGCTTCAAGCTCCGCCGCATAGGGGCCGCGGTTGCCGAAACTCAGGATGCGGCCGGACCAGCCCTTGCCCGGGCTCCATCCGCCGGCAAGCGTGGCGCGCGCGTCCATCGTTGCGTTGCGCGCCGCCAGTTTCAGTTTGTGATGGTCGCGCCGCCCGGTCGCGCTGAGCGACGCGGTTTCGATCCGCAGCGCCGCCGAGCGGTAATCGCGCAGTGTCGCCTTGAGTTCGAGCGGGCCGTCTATGCCTTTTTCGATTTTGCCCTCGGCGGTGAATGCGCCCACGCGGTGCCCGCCGGACCATGCCAGATCATGCGCCTGGGCGCGGAACGTGCCCGAGGGTTCGGCCACGGTTCCCTCCAGTCTTCCCGATGCGCGCAGCTGCCCGCTCAACTGCGCCGCGAATGCGCCGAGATTGCCGCCGTCGAGCCGCCAATCCAGTCGATCGCCCGGCGCGCCGAAAGCGCCGCGCGCCGACAGGTGATTGGAGCCGAGATCGAGCGCGATGTCGCTGTCCCAGATGCGTTGCGCGGATATGCGCAGCTTTCCGCCGCCGCGCAGGCGCTGACCGCGGAAGCGACTGTCCGAGGTGCTGAATTGCAGCGCCGCCTCGGGCTTCGGCGATAGCTGTCCACTCGCGGAAATGCTGCCGTTGACCAGCGCCGCCGGATAAGCGCCCAGCCGTGACGGGTCGAAGTGCGACAGCCTGCCTTCGGCGCGAAACGCGTGCGCCGGCGCCAGCGACAGCTCCCCGCTCAGGGCGAGCTCGCCGCCGGCGATGGAAATGTTCGCCGTTCTGACTTGCAGCGCAT
>Ga0307377_10005878_pt1 | contig 13011 bp, 18 predicted proteins | sample TR3MG_FD_202535 | JGI IMG/M metagenome (GOLD analysis project Ga0307377, IMG submission 202535) | Soil microbial communities from Risofladan, Vaasa, Finland - TR-3 | ecosystem: Environmental > Terrestrial > Soil > Coastal area > Acid sulfate soil | place: Finland: Risofladan, Vaasa | collected... | reverse complement strand
GCAAGAAAAGTTTCGTCGCATATATCGAAGGGGGGGGTCGGGGGAGTGGATTGAAATAGCAAGAAAAGCTTCGTGGCGGAGATCGGGATGGCTCGAAAGCCTAAAACATCGAATCGGGGGCGGCCGCGGAAACCGACCGTGGTCAAGGCGGCGATGGGGAATCCGGGCCGCCGGACGTTGAACGAACGAGAGCCGTCGACGCCGGTGATCGATATTTCGACGCCGGCGCCCGAGGTCATCGCGGGGGATCCCGACGCTCTGGAATGCTGGGCCTATCACGTGAGGATTTTGGAGAAATGGCGCATCCTCCAGAAGGCGGACCGCGAAATCCTGACGTCGTATTGTATGCAGTATTCGATTCGCCAGAAAGCTTTCCGCTCGCTCGAGTATGGGATATTCCTCAAGGCGCCGAGCGGATACGTGCAGCAGGCGCCAGGCGTCTCCCTGGCGATGAAGGCGGGGAAAGAAATGGCGCTCTTGGGATCTCAGCTGGGGTTTAGTCCGAGCGCGCGGGCTGGGCTGGAACTGCCCGAAAGCGACGAGGAAGCGGCCGCGGCGTCGGATTTTGGAGGGTAGCGGCGAGAATTGGAGGTTGGCTATGGAGAGGAAAAAACGCGGGGCGGCGACGATTCCGACGAAGATCGAGGACTTGGCGCCGGCGGAATATAATCCCAGGCGAATGACCGATGCGGCTCGATTGGGTCTCGAACGGTCGATCGAGCGCTTCGGGGATTTGTCCGGAATCGTCTGGAACCGGCGGACGGGACATTTGGTTGCCGGCCATCAGCGCGTCGACGCGTTGCGGAAATTGGGGGGCGAAATTCGGGAGGGCTCCATCGTCCTGGCTGGCGAGCGCTTTCCGATTCGAGAGGTCGACGTCGACGAGTCGGAGGAAAAGGCGGCTTGCCTGACGGCGAACAATCGACATATCCAGGGGACGTTCCTGCATTCGGCCGAGGCGTTGCTGGCCGGGATGAAGGTTGACGCGGCGGACTTCGAAACGTTGCGACTCGATAAGCTACTGCAGGATGTGCATCGGATGGAAACGCTCGACGTGGAGGAGCCGCCGCCGGCGCGATCGAAGAGCCGGACGAAAAAAGGAGAGCAATTCGAACTGGGGCGTCATCAATTGTTTTGCGGCGACGCGATGGAACGTTCGTTGCTGGATCGCGCGCTGGCCGGCGAATCGGTCGAATTTCTGCTGACCGACCCTCCGTACGAGTTGGATCTCGTCGACGCTCCATGGCTAGAGCGGGCCGAGCCTTACTATGCCGCCGTCATGGGATCTGATCGACAGATCGTCGGGCTGTGTGCGCAACGCCAAACCATGTTCGAATATTTCGTGCATTATTTTTGCGACGAATTCTCGCTGGAAAATTCGTTTAGACCTCGAACCAACGCGACCACGACGGCGGTGTTCTGGGATCGCTCTCGAGGGAAACGAAAAAAACTGGGCAATCTGCAATCTGTTTACCACTTCGAAGGGCGATATGCGTTGGCCAGAGGGACGGCGTCGCGGCCTCGAGAGGAGTCGCGTTTTCAAAAGCACATTCAGTTTTTCGCGGAATTGATCCGCTCGCTGTCGAACGTCGGCGACTTGGTTTTCGATCCGTTCGCCGGCTCGGGGACGTCGTTGTTCGCGTGCGAGCAATTGGGGCGGCGGTGGGTGGGAATCGAATTGGCGCCGGCGCAATGCGACGAGATTCGCGGGCGATGGGACGCCTGGGCAAAAAAACGGGAGGGGAAAAAATGAAGGCCTGTCAGTGCGTGAATGTCGATTTCGATTGCGGCTGTGATGGGTTCTGTTCCGTTCGCCTGGCCCGGGCTCGAAAGCCGCATAGGTGCGACGAGTGCGGAGACGAGATCGCAATTGGCCAATCGTATGAACTGAACTCGGGGCGATGGGAGGTGGCGTGGTATAGGCATCGAACGTGTGGAGTTTGTCAGGAAATCCGAGCCGCGTTTTTCTCTTGTGGGTTTTTGTTGGGGATGGTTTGGGAGGATCTCAAGGAGCATATCCAGGCATTCGATGGCGAGGTCGATGCGGAATGTCTGGTCGGACTTTCGCCGGCAGCGCGAGAACGCGTCTGCGAAATTATCGAGGACGTGTGGGAAAGAATCGAGAAAGGCGAATGAAATGACCGAGACTCAGAAGTGGAAGAAGGCGCTTTTGTGTGGATACCGAGAAATGAGCAAGGCGAAATCACGATCGTGGAGGTAGTGCAATGACAACGGGAATGGATGGCGCGGCGAGGGCGACGATGGATTTGATGCGGGCGTTTGCGCGATCGGCGCGGACGTCGGGCAAGCGGGACTATTCGGAGTTTCTGGCATCGCGAATTGTGCAGGCGGGTACCGCGCCGACGGTTCCGGGGTTCCTCGAACGACTGAACGAGTTGCTCGATTGCAACGTGCGTTACGTCTCGAAGGACACGTCGGCGAAGGCGCTGAAGTATGCGGGGTCTGGGGAGGCGCTGGGGATGGTGCGTTGGGCGCGGAGCCACCCGAAACTGGCGGCGATGATTTTGCTCCTGAAGGAAGAGCCGGATTACGCCGAGTCGTTAGGCCAGATTGCGATTTCGGTTGGACAAGAGGAGTTCGGTTCGGCGCCGAAGCGTCGGCCCGCGGATGTCCCGGTGAAAATCAGGTGTGTTTCCCCGCTGGCTCATGGGGACGATTCGAAGGCGGGCAACGCGACGACGTTCCGTCGCTGCCAGGTCGTGAATCAAAGGGGGGGCGTCCTATCGATTCCGTTCTACGCCGGCAATGCGATTCGGGGCCAGATCCGCGATTTGCTGGCGGACCACTTCCTCGAGAGCCTGAATCTCGAGCCGAATCGGATGAATCCGCCGTGCGCGTTGTGGTTTTTCCACGCGCTCTACGCCGGCGGCGCGTTGGAGGAAAGCAGCGTCGCCGGCAAGGCGCTTGGCGCTCGCCTAGGCGCCCACGGCGCGGCGAACGCCAACGGCATTACGGAATTCCGCGACATGCTTCCGGCGTTGTCCGTGCTTGGCACGGCGTTGGGGAATCGAATTCTGTCGGGGCGGGTCAACGTGTTGGATGCCCGGCCGCGCTGCATCGAGTGGGCCAGCGGCCCGCAGCGCGCGGCGGAATTGATGGAATGGCAGTTCCTCACTCGGCGAGAGGATCACGAGGGGCACGGCGACGACGATCATCATGGGATGATCGCGAACACGGAATGTCTGTGCACGGGGACGATCCTCGACGCCGGACTCGACATCAGTAAACACGCGACTCCGCTCGAGGTCTCGGCGCTGGCTTGCGGTTTGGAATTGCTGCGCGAGCGTGGATATCTGGGGGCGGAGAATCGTCGTGGGTTCGGCCAGGTTCAGATCGACCTCAACCATTGTTTCGAGGCCGGCGCTTGGATCCGGGTATTCGACGGCGAAAAATACAATCGTTTCCTGGCCGACGAACGGGAACAAATCGTCGATTACCTGGTCGAGATCAAGGCGTTGGGCCCGGGATGCGCCGCGGGGGAGGTAGGTGAATGCACACCGCCGAATTGATTGGAATGGCGTTGCGCGATCGCGAGGATTGCCCGGCGTTGCCCGAGGAGCCGCGGCCCGGGCTGTGCGCCGTGACCGGAGTCGCGCGGATGACGGTTGCGCGGAAATGCCTGTTTGGCAAATCGTTCACAAACATCGACCGATTGGCGGTCCCGGAATCGGATCGCGTGGGCGTCGCCGCATATTGGGCGCTGAAATATGGGCCTGAGCGCAAATCGTGTTGGTTCTGCGATGGACAACGTTTCCTCCAGATTCGAAAACCGGATATTCGCCTGATGGTTTTGGGATGCCCTAGCATCCTGGCGCCCACCTGGGCGGGCTACGTGACGACGAGTTACCAGAAACACGGCGCGCTCGTTGCGCCGGTGAACGGTCCCGTGACAGACCTGTGGGGCTTCGACGATTCCGTCGTCGATTGCGACGTGGGGAAGTCGCGCGATTGGTGGTCGCGTTTGAACCAGGCTTTGCTGGCGGGCATATCGAGGACGTCGATCGAGAGGGTGGATTGCCCGGTCTACGCGCTGAAAGCGGTCGGGGTTTCGACTTGGCTCGAGTTCGAGGCTTGGGCGAAACCCCACAGTTTGAATCCGCTGTATCGGTTTCTTTGCTATCTGCTGCCGAGCCAGGAGGAGTTGAAGGGAGGGTTCGACCATGCGGCGTTTTGAGCCGAGCCAGGCGGCGATGAAGGCGGCGATCGCGGAGGGGTTGAGACAGGCCGCGCCGGCGCGAACGAAATTGCGTTGTTGCGCGATCGAATGCGCCGGCGAGTCGGATCGCGGGAGCGTTGGCGCGCATTACGTGGTCGACCATGCGCGGCGGGCCGGGTTCCACGTCGAGCAGATCGCGCCGGACTCGAACGCCGCGGGCTACGATGTGGAACTGGTCTCGGTCCATCATCCATCGGACTGGGGGCGCCTGGCGGCGATGCCCAAGCGGGGGCGCGTGCGGCTGCTGGGGGGACATACGATGGCGATCAACCCGAGGCCGGGGATCCCAATGTGTGACGCGGTATGCGTCGGGGAGGGGGAGAGTTGGATTGTCGAGGCGTTGACGCGGCTCGAGGAGGATTGCCGGGGGGTGGCGCTCGAGGGATTGCCCGGGACGATCGTGTCGAGCTCGTGGGATAGGAAGAGCGACATTCCGGAGCCGAACGTCGAGCGTCCGCTGCCGGACAATCCGCCGTATCTGAATCGGGCGAACACGCTGGGGGCGCGGTGGTATATCGAAATTGCGCGGGGATGTCCGTTTCGCTGCGCCTATTGCGAGTTGGGGCATACCGTGGCCTATCGCTATTACGATGTGGACTATGTCCTGGGGAAGTTGGCGGCGATCGATGGAAGGTCGAGCAAAGTCAATTTACTGGCGCCGGACGAAGGGTCTCATCCTCATTACAACGAGATCATGGCGGAGTTGCGCCGGCTGAAACATCAGCAGGCGTTCGGCAGCTATCGCATCGACCGCGTTCTCGCCGAGGAAATCGTCCCCTATTCGGCTTCGCAATTGGTCCGGGTTGGCGTGGACGGTTTGAGCGACGAGATCCGCGAGAAGGTCGGTAAGCGAATTTCGAACGCGATGATCGTCGAGTTTTTCCGCAAACTGTCGAATAACGGGCACGTGGCATTCAAGATCTTCATGATGTTCGGTTATCCGTGGGAATCGCCGGCGGCCTTCGACGAGTGGGCCGCGACCATGGACCGCGTGTTGTCGATTCCTGTGCGGCGGAATTGTCATCTTCGAATCAAATGGACGCCGCTGATTCCGCAGCCGCGAACGCCGTTGGCTTGCGTGAGACCTACTTACGATCTGAACATGGCGCAGGCGATCATGGACTGGCACGCGCGACACAATCGAATCAAGTCGCCACCGGGCTGGTCGGTCAGTTGCGACGGGATGATGAGCGCGAACACGTATTACGAGCACGCTCGGGCGACGTGGGGCGACGAAACGTTGTGTCTCGACCGGGCGCAGTGGGTTAACCCAACATGGAGGACGCTATGAATTTTCGCGTGATTTTCGAACTGGACGGCTCGGGGCTGCGAATGAATCGCTACGAGCCGATACACCTCGACGCGTTGCTGGCGTGGTGTTTGGCGCCGATGCAATCGACGCGGAGGGGGCTGGGGCGCGAGGACGAGCCTGCCGATATTCAGTTGCCGCTATTGCGGGAGACAATCGGGGGCGTCAAAGTTTGGCGCGCCTCGGCGTTGTTCGTCGCGGGGTCCCAGGCGGAAACGCGTCGTTTTTGGCGGAAACGTTTTCGGGTCTCGCATGTGCAATGGACGCACGGATCGCCGAATCTGCAGAACGGGGTCTATCGCGAATACAATCAACCCCAGGATCTGATGCTGGTCACGCGGTTATACGCCTATGCGGCGGGAAGCCGAAAGCGCACGCTTAAGACCTTGCGAAAGCAACTGGGCGCGTTGGGGAAAAAGCGCGCCCACGGGCTGGGGCGTATCGTGTCGATCGACGCCGAGGAGATCGAGGAGGATCGGTCCTGGGTCTGGCAGGGGATGGCGATGCGGTGGCTGCCGGCGCCGGGCCGCCCGCGGCTGGTCCGGCCGAGCCCGCCGTATTGGTCGAACGTGGGACGGGTGTCGTGTTGCGAGGTGGGGGAGGAATTCGAAATCGTGGAGGCGGCGAGATGACTGTGCAAAGCGATGCGTTTGGAGACGATCCGGTCGAGGTGCGGGCCGATCGGGTTTTGGGGGTTGCGTTCGTCGAGCGAGGCTTTATGGTCAACCGCGAGCAGCTCAACGATCTGAATCGGCGGCGGGGCGTGGAGATTATCGAGGTCGAGGAGGAGACGATCGTGGGGACGTGCGTCGACTGCCGTGGGTTGATTTTGATGGGTGAGTATTGCAAGCCGATCGGCGAGCGAGGGGAAATGTTGGTGTGCGAGGTATGCGAGTCGTTAAGCCGTATGATCGACGGCCTGAAGGCCGAAGGGTTGGACGTTGTTGTCGATGGGCGGAGGCGGCGGCCGAGTTGACGCGGTCCGGATCGGAGAGGCATCCGGACCGCGGCGGCGGGATTCAGGCGGGGTTTGGCCAAAACAGAGATTCGATGCGATCGGGGTCGGTTTCCTCGGGGCGGAGGAAATCGGCGGGCAGGTATTTCGCCAGGTCCTTTTTGACGTATAGAGTGACGTTGTGTTGCCGCACGAATTCGACCGCGGTCCGGCCGAATCCGGCCCAGTCGATTTGGGATGCTTCCTGCGAGTGATTCCACCGGCCGATTTTGACGGCCTTGAGATAGGGGATGGCCTGGGATAAGACGCGGAGGGATTGCTCGGGGTCGATGACGGGCTCGAAGCTGGCCCAGGTCATGATTCCTTGGCTGCTCAGGATGGCCAGTGTCGCGAGCCGGTCGCCTGGGCAGGCAGCGCCGGGCTCCCATTCGAGAGATTTCTCGTCGTCGGCGAAGGTGAGTGTGGCGCCGACGGCCACGCCTCCGTTGAGGAAGCGGTCGATGTCGGGCAGGGCGCGGCTGCCACCCTTGGTGAGGATTGCGACGCGGCACTCGAATTCCCGCAGTACGCCCAGGACTTTGCCGGTGAAGCCGAGGCCGATATTGGCCTGGCAATAGGGATCTCCGGTAAAACTGAGGAGTATCTGCCGGCCGAAGTGGCCGCCGGCAGCCTCGGTCATTTGCAGTTGGCGGCGAAGCGCGTAGATCAGATCGGGGCGGGGAACTGGCGGGCGATCGTGCACGCCGGCGAACCCAGGCATCCCCTTGACGTAGCAGTATCCGCACTTGTGGTCGCATCCGCTATAGAGGTTGAGGGCCAAGGGGCTGTATTCGCGGGCGCGGCCCGCCGGGGTGTAGATTGGGTTGCGCGTTCGCGGCGTCATTGTCGGCCCTCCTTGGCGAGAGTGTGGACCCGATAGAGGGCGGCTCGCCACCCCTCGTGGAAACGATCCCAATAGTGCAATTGGTCGCTCCACGTTCCGGTGAAGGCGCCGACTTCGCGACCTTCGGCGAAGACCTGGACCTGGACCTGGCCGATTTTGTGGAGCGTTGTGGGGCGATCAGGGACAAACACTCGCCAGGCCAGGCCGTCGTGGCAGGCGAATTCGTCGAGCAGTCGCCGAGCGTTGCGCTCGGCCAGGCCGGTCAATTCATTGGATTTGGGCATTTTCGTTTTCCTTTCGATGAGACGTAAAGTCCAGTCTGGTTTTGCGGGCTGGTTAGGTTGGTCTCCAGTCCGGCCCTTCATCTGCAGCCGGCCCCGTATTTTCGTTCCTCGCTCGTGCAACAACACGACGTTCCGTCTGGCGCTGTGTGCCATTTCCTGCGCGGTTTCGAAGAGCCGGCGCGTTGCCGATTGGCGTGCGCCACGTTCGATGCCTCGTCGTGATCGGCGTAGAGGCAATCCAGGGGTTTCGGCCAAACTACGACCCACCCCCTTATTTTGAGTTCGGCGCGATTGGTTCGAAGGCTTTTCGGATCGACCGTAGCGTGATTCACTCGGCCACCCTCGACACAATAAATCGGCTGGCCTACGCGGGCCTTGACCTGCTCAAGCGTCATCATCGTTTGCTCCGTTCTGTTCGGTTTGTCGGGCGGCTTTTAGGAGCGCCCGTATGCGTTCGATTTTTGCGCGGTTTGTTGGGGCCGCGCGCCCACTGGCCCATCGCCAGACGGTGACGGGGGTAACCTCGAGTTCGTGGGCGAGATCGGCCTGGGTCATTCCGCATCCGTGGAGGATCTCGGCAATGGCGGCGGGGGTGATTTTTTCGCTCATGTTGTTGCTCCTTTCAGCCGTCCACGGGAAATCGGACGCCGCCCAACTCTCGCGGCCCGTCAATCTCGATACAGACGTGGTCAGTGGAGTGTGTGGCGTAATTTGTTACGATCCAATAGTATTCGCCCGGATCCTCCCTCACGATCCCCTCACAATTCGCATCTCCACCGGCAATCAGTTTTTGCGCAGACTCGTATGCGACAATCATTCGGATCAGTCTCCTTTCGTTTCGGCCTCGATCGAGGCGGGTTCGCCCGCCCGCTCTTGGAGGGCGGTGTATTCGCCGGCGCCAACGGCGCCAAGCACGCGCCGGCAGGTTTCGCAGTAGTAGGCCTTGGCCAGGCCCCATTGCGATCCCTCCCATTGCCAGTAGCCGGTGCGGGGCATCTCTGCTCGACATCCGTCGCATTCGACGGGCGACGCCATGATCTCGGCGAACCGGGCCTGTTCGGCGATCGCATCGGCCAGGATCTCGTCGGCCGTCTGGACGGTGTGTTCGGCCAGGATCTTGCGGATTTTCAGTTCCCTCAGGCGTGGCTCGAGTTCCGGGCGGGAAACCGTGAACCCGACGTAGCCGGTCTCGCCATCGTCGGTTTCGACCAGCAATACGCACTCGACTCGATTTTTGGGCAGGGTTGCGATTTTGGCCCTAATTCCCTCCAGCGTTTGGTAGATGTTCATGGTCTCGCCTCCTGTATTATGTTGAGGCGATTATACAGGCATATATACAAGTGTCAAGGGTTATTTTTGGGATTTTGTCGTTTTTTTTGGGGGGGGTTGCGTGGGGAGGATCGGATTGGCATTCTGTGGGATGCTCGATGCGGGGATCGGGAGGGCTCGATGCCGTTGTTGGATGGGCGGGAACCGGCCAGGTTGGAGTCGCTGGCGATACGGCGTCAGCGGCGCGATCTGCGAGAGGGGCGAAAGCGTGGGCTGTGGTTCGACCGCGAGGCGGCCGAGCACGCGGTGAATTGTTTTCGCCACTTCGTTCTATGGGAGGGGCCGGCGGCCGGCAAGACTTTCCTGGAGGCGTTGACGCCATGGCAGGTTGAGAACGTCCTAAAGCCGTTGTTTGGTTGGAAGCGTTTGCCGGAGGGGATGACGGCGCGCCAGGCGGCGCGGCTGGAATTTCGCCGGCGCGGGCGCAATGGGCGGTGGGGCTCGCCTCGCGCGGAGGCGGGCGTTCTTCGGCGATTTCGTCGTTTCACATTTTTCGTTCCGCGGAAAAACGTCAAGACCACGCTGGGCGCCGGCATCGGCTATTATCTGGGAGCGATGGATCTCGAGCGCGGGAGCCAGGTTCTATGCGCGGCGACGAAACGCGAGCAGGCGGCGAAGCTCTTGAGAATCTTGAAACGGATCCCCGGGCCGAAGTTGCGCAAGCGGCTCGACATCAAAGAACATCGCATTTTCCGCCACGACACCGAAACTGTTTGGGAGACCATGAGCGCGGTGGCGCGGAAAGAGGCGGGGGGGAACGTGCAGTGTGGCCTGGCCGACGAGGTCGGGGATTACGTTTCGGCGGGGCTGATCCACGTTTTGCAGACCGGCATGATCGGGCGCCTGCAGCCGATGCTGTTGGAGATGTCGACGGCGGGGGAGACGCCGGCGGGCGCGGGGTGGAACGTCTACGAGTATGGGCGTAAAGTTCTCGAGGGGGTTTTAGTCGACGATTCGACTTTCGTCATGATCTGCGCGGCGGAGCCTTCGGAGGATTGGGAGGACCCTGCGGTCTGGGCCAGGGCGAATCCGATGTTGGGGCAATCGGTGCAAGAGCAGACCTTGCGGGATTTTTGCTTACAGGCCAAGAACGATCCGTCGTTTTTGGCCGCGTTCAAACGGATGCATTTGAATTTGTGGGCCGGCGCGGCGGAGGCTTGGATCGAGCCGCGACTGTGGGCGGCCTGCGCCGGGTCGGTGGAAGAGTTCGGCGCCGAGGCGCTGGCCGGCCGGCGATGTTACGCCGGCTTCGATCTGTCGATGACGCGCGATCTGACGGCGCTGGTTTTTTTGTTTCCCCCGACGGGGGCGGATCCGTTTTGGCGCGTGGTTTCGAAATTCTACTCGCCGGAGGAAACGATCAGGGCGCGGAGTGCGTCCGACCGAGTCGATTACGAGTCCTGGCGCCGGGATGGCTGGCTGACGGCGACGCCGGGGCGCGTGGTCGATTATGCGTATTTGGCCAGGGACCTGGCGGAGGCCGACAAAATCTACGACATCAAAATGGTTGGTTACGATCCGGCGAACGCGGTGACGTTTGTCAGGGACCTGAGCGAGGCGGGCTGGGAAAACCGGATGCAGGTCATCCGGCAGGGGCCGTTTACGCTGAACGCGCCAACGAAAGAGTTGGAGCGCAACGTGATTGAGCGGCAGATTCGACACGACGGGAACCCGGTGATGGGGTGGAACGTGTCGAACGTCGTATTGAACACCGACCGGAACATGAACTATATCCCCGACAAAAAGCGCGCGCCCGAACGGATCGATGGCGTGAGCGCGTTGCTGTGCGCGTATGCGGCCTTGATGAGCGAGGAAGAGTCGGGCAAAATCGTCTATCGTCGGGGGCGAACCCTGGCGACGGGATAGGGGGATTGCGATGTTCGTTTCGCCGAGTCGGGCGGAGGCCCTTGGGGAAGGGGGGGAGGCGCGCGAGGACATGCAAGCGTTGCTGCTCGCGCGCCGACAGGCGTTGATTATCGAGCTGAACGCGCTGAACCGTTATCTCGACCTGCCTCCGGTGGAGACGCGCAAGTCGCTCGGCCGAAAAAAAAAGGAGAAAAAACTTGACAACCTCTATTGAAATCGGGGATGAATGGCGCTGGCGATAAAGAGATGTGGCGCGGTAGGTGCGGTTCCTCCTGTGGGGCCAACGGCCTTCGGGCCATCGGCGAGAGCTCGAAAGCGAGGTCTCGCCGAATTTTTTTTGGAGCGTTCGATGCGCGGAGAAATTCTACAGATCCTGGGGTTGGCTGGACTTTGCGGCGGGTTGTGGGGCGTCGATTGGCGTTTGGCGGCCGGGGTATGCGGGGCTTTGGTTTTTCTCCTTGGATTTTTTGACGGGGCGCAAAGCGGGAGCGCGCGCCGATCGGCGCGAAATAAATTGCGAAAGCGCGAGGGGGCGTGATGGGGTTTCTGCTTCCCAGTTTTCGCGATTGCCGCGCGGCGTTGACGCGCGAGAGATATAATCTGACCGATCCCGGGCTGGCCGGGTGGCTGGGCGGCGGGGTCGAGTCGCATACGGGGGAGACGGTGGACCCCGGCAAGGCGCTTTCGTTGCCGGCGTTTTTCGCCGCCGTTCGGCGCATTGCGCAGACGGCGGCGATGTTGCCGCTGAACTTGATGGAGCGCGATCGGGCGAATCGCGCTGCGCATCGTCCGGCTTACGACGATCCTCTCTACGACGTTCTGCACAACCTGGCGAATCCGGAGCAAAGCGCGTTCGATTTCTGGCAGCGGATGATCGCCTCGCGCATCGTTTACGGGGTGGCGTATGCGGAGATCGTGCGCGATCGATTCGGGGGCGTGCGGGAGTTGTGGCAGTTGCGTTCGGATCGGACGCGCGTGGAGCGCCGCGCCGGCGAGCTGATCTATTTCACGACGATCAACGGTCGCGAGTATCCGTTGTTTTCCGACCAGGTCCTGGTCATGCGGGGGTTCTCGACGTGGGGGGTTCTGGGGTTGATTCCGACGGAGACGTTGCCTGACGCGGTGGCGATCGGTCTGGCGCAGCAGGAATACTACGCTCGGTTTTTCGGGCAGAACGGCGTGCCGCCGGCGGTGATCGAGGCGGACGGCAGTTTCGAAAACCAGGAAGAGGCCGAGAAGTTTTTGAAGGATTTTCAGGCGGTGCGCGGGGGATTGAATCGGGCGCATCGAATCGCACTGCTGGAAGACGGGATGAAGTTTAAAACCATTGGAGTTTCGCCGGACACCGCGCAGTTGTTGGAAGGCCGGCGTTTTCAGGTCGAGGAGATTTCGCGGGCGACGGATTGCCCTCCGCAATTGATCTACGAGATGTCGAAGGCCAGTTACAATTCGGCGATCATGGAGTTTCTGTCTTTCCTGGTTTTGTCGCTGCAACCCGTGTTGCGTTGCGCGACGCAGGAGATTTCGCGGTCGCTGATTTCGCCGGCGGATCGGGCGCGCCTCTATGCCTGGTATAACGTCGAGGCGCTTCTGCAAATGGATCCGAAATCGAAGGCGGAGTTTCTGCGATTTCTGTTCAACACGGGGGCGATGACGATCGACGAGATTCGGGCGAAACTGGATCTCAATCCGTATCCCGACGGCTCGGGCGCGATGGCGTTCGTTCCGTCGAATTTGATTCCGCTGCGACACGCGGACGAATTCGGGCGGAAGTTGGCGGCGGCTGGAGCGTCGCCGGCTCCGGCCGCGTTGAGTTCGGGGCGGGATGGCGACGAGTTCGAGGAGGATTTGGCCTTGGCTTTTGCCAGGGATATTTCCACGGAGGCCGCCGCGAGGGCGAATGGAAACGGAGGCGGGCGATGCTGATTCGAGCGATGGCGTTGCGCAATCGGATGGAGGAGTTCAACAAGCGGGCGCGGCGCGGCGAGCGCGAGTCCGCTCGCTTTTCGTCGTCGATCCGGGACGCGGCCGGGGGCGGGCCGAGAATCCTGACGTTGGAAATCTATGACGAGATCGATGCGTATTGGGGCATTGGCCCGCAGCAGATCATCGACGCGATGAAATCGGCGGGCGACGTTTCGTCGATCG
>Ga0307377_10005877_pt1 | contig 13012 bp, 18 predicted proteins | sample TR3MG_FD_202535 | JGI IMG/M metagenome (GOLD analysis project Ga0307377, IMG submission 202535) | Soil microbial communities from Risofladan, Vaasa, Finland - TR-3 | ecosystem: Environmental > Terrestrial > Soil > Coastal area > Acid sulfate soil | place: Finland: Risofladan, Vaasa | collected... | reverse complement strand
TTCATCATGCTCTCTTGCTTCCTGTTCAGCCGCGTCTTCAGCGTCTTCAAGTTCAGGATGAAAGTACCGCCTCAATTGCTGTACTCGCGGCATGATTTCATCCTGAACGATTGCGTCAAGGCTTTCGATTGTAGGACGTGTCATTTTGCCGCATCGATTAAAACCTCAATGGCTTCTGCATACCACTGTTTGATTTTTTTACCGTCTTTTTGTTCCCACAGTTTCATTGTGAGTTTCAAAAACCTGACAAACATACCCGTTTTTAATTCGAGTGTATTCGATATGGGTAGTGTTTCGTTGCCGATTTTTTTATCCCATATCCGGATTGACGCCTCATTCGCGCCATCCGAAACTTCGAACACTGTAGGGGCTTTTACGCTCTTTTTATCAAATGACTTTATTTCACCACAGACAAACTCCGCCGCTTTTGCTTCGCCTAAAATAGGACGTAGGTCAAGCGTTAAGTCGGCGTCCTGCTGAGGCGGCTGTTTGGCTTCCACAGGTTTTTCAGTGGGCTTTGTTTCTTTAACCCCTGACCCCGTGTCTACCGCGTCTGTGTCTTCATCCCCGGTCATAATCCCGAACGCATCACAAAACGCGTACCGCTTTGCAAATGTGAGTGCGGCGCCGACCTGTTGCTGTGCAGTCATGTACTCCGACCCTATCGGCACGGTCATGGACGTTGTTTCTGTGTGCCCGGCTGTATGGTGCGCCTCGCAAAATACGGTCATCTGGCCGTCCTTCTGTTCGGTTTTGAGCGTATAGGAAAATCCGTTATTATCGAGGGGTTCTTTGACCTGTTCGATAATCACATCAAGCGGCGCGTATGTATAAATCAACTTGCCGGTTTTTGCGCTCGCGACCTCTTTCGTCTTAATTATCGTTTTCATTTCCTTTTGAAACTTTGCGAGAGCCTCAAAAAACAACTCTTTCGCGCTCATGGCCTTCATTTCCTTCGCCATTGCAAACAGCCGTTCCATTACGTCTATCCCTGCGCCCTTTTCCAATCCCTGCGAAATTAACGCCTGTATGTCCACTACCTCGTGCTTAACTATGTCTGTTCCCATTTTTCAATGCCTCCCCTATTCTTTGCCTATTTTTTTCTGGTTAACGATTTCAAAAACGCCAGCAGCGCGCGCAACCGCATTTTTTCATAGTGCTCATTTATCTGGGCTTTCGCTGACAAGCACTCTTCGCCTACATTCATCACTTTTTCTCACCCCCTTCATCTTCGATATATTCTATCTGTGATATTTTCCTGGTTATGAGTTCATCATTGTCCAGTCTTATGAATACTTTCAGCGGTCCGGACGCTGCGCTCACGTCCACGATTTCGCCGGACATGCCTGTGACGGTGTCTTTAATGCGGGGTTTGTTGTTTGTCATAAGCCCTCCGAAAAAGAAAACCCCGAGGTGCAGATATAGGGAGGGTTATTTAGGAGATTGCGCCCCGGGGAAATAAAGACAGACCCCGACCGGGCAGACTTTTGGGAAAAAGCTGATAGACCCCGGCCGGGGATTGTGAATTTTGTGTTCAACTTTTTTTTCATTTTTTATCGCTCCCAAAAGTCGTATTTTATTTCGTGGTACAAGTATAGCATTTATTATTTGTCCTGTCAAGTATTATTTTGACCCGCATTAAAAACAATGCCCTTTCCGTGTTTACCCCTCTTTTCGTGTGATATGGGTTAAATGAAGGCACATCGTTGAATTTTAAACGATTAAACAGACCTAACAGACCTATTGTAGCATGGGGTTCAAGGGTGTTTTTATCTTAAAAACGCCTCTATGACTTCCGGCGGGAGTGTGTCTTTTGCAAACTCGTAGCCTTTGTTTATATCTTCCTCAACGTGTGAAAAATCTAAAAACGAATGTCCGAGCGCAACCTTCGGGTAGCCGTCTATTACTTTTATTTTCTTTCCCTGATACTCGTTCAATTTTAAAAACAAATCAAGCATTGTCCAGTCAAGCTCTTCAAAACAATCCTGTGTTACCTGTGCCAAACGTATGGCATAATTTATAAATGATTTTTTCTTTACACCGTCCTCTATCATGGGCGGGAAAAGTATCGGAACCCCTGCGGAAGCAACCAAACTTTTAATAACATTGTCTTCGCCTGAAAATACTTTAAAAACAGATTTTGACATATCGGGAGAACAGCCGAGATTTATCAATTTATCCGGTTGTAATTCTAACGACGCTTTAATCGGGAAGTTGAGCCCCCAACCGCCGTCAATATGGGTTTTTTCTTCCAGTTCCGTGGCACACACATAAACAGGAATTACAAAATTATTAAATTTCATATCCATAAATTCCGTATTAAGTATTTTATATAGTCCTTTTGGGTCGAGAATGGACTGGCTTCCGCACACGCCTTGCCATATTGCCGTGGGTATGTTTATTTCCCTGTCATAAATATCTTTGTTTGATTTTATTTTCAAGCATACTTTAATTGCTTCGTTCCAATTATCCCTATATTTGCCAATAAGCGCAACGTTAAGGGCTCCCACCGAAACGCCTACCGCCGCGTTGACCGTTTTAAGTATGCCTAATTCATCAAGTCTTTTTATAAAACCAACTTCAAACATTCCCAAGCTTCCGCCGCCATGACAATTTAATATTGTGTTCATTTTTTCACCGCAATATGTTTTGGCTTAAAATTGTTTTTCATTACATCTCCCTTTTCGGTACTCGCAAAATTTGTCTATGTCATGAAACACGGGTTTTCCTAATTTCTGTGCTTCAGCGCACTCAATATCCGCGCCCTTGCTCTCGCCCGGCAACCGCAACACCGCATCACAGCACTTTAAATATTCCAGGTCGAGCTTAATCCATGTCTCAAACGGCCTGCGTTTCGATAACGCAGGGAAAAAATTCAAATGCGGCAAGTACGGCGCAAAGCCCAGGTCAAGCAGGCGGTTATACGCCTCAATCCCCCGCCCGATATTTTCATCCCACATGCCCTTTGTTATGGGCCCGGCTATATAGACCCTAATCATGCTTATCCGACCACATTAAAAATAATAAACAGCACCCGGCGTGCGCCAAATGGCTTTTACCCGTTTCCTTGTCCTTCTTTTCACCCTGCATGTATGCCGATATGTGCCTCATGAGCGCGGCTTTATACCGTTTTTCTTTATTCGGTACTATTTTCCAGTTGTCATCAGCGTACTTTGCCGCGCCAAAGGTCAATATCTCGGCTATGTCATCCAGTTCCGCAAAGGGCATTAAATCCCACCGTAATTTTTCCTTATCGTACTTTATTCCTTTCATTCACGGCCTCCCGAAAAGCACGTCAATGGACGTGTCATCTGTTGTTATGTCATCGTTATCGTCATCACCGTACCCTATTGGTATCATTTTTCACCTGTATCTATTTTGTATACAATCGTATTCATTTTGCATACAATCATATGTATATATTTTATATACAACCACCTTGCCGAACTATTTTTTGCATATTTCGCACTGTTCGTGTTTACACGGGTATTCATCGCCGTGTATTACTACTACATCAACCGCTTGTTCTTTGCCTTTCCTGTCGTTATATCCCATGTGAAATTCACAGATAATTTGCAAAAGCATTGATATAAACCCGTCTACTTCTTTTTTGTCCTCTAATATTTCCTCCTCGCCAAAAGTAAAACAATATTTTATTTCCGGCAAATCCATTGTTACCGGGTTCTTAATTGTCATCACCGCGCCGTTATCGCACCGTTCTATTTTAATTATCATTTTTGATAACCTTTCCCTTTCTATGTTTGTTAACAACTGTATGCGTTTACTGCGTTGTAAAATACTTTCTCATTTACCCGACTTTTGGGGATTATCATAAATTGTTTTACAACTCCGTTTTCCGCCCTTTTTACATGTTTTCCGATACGTACGCTTTTTCGTACGTTGTGGTTTCCTCACCCGACTGCACAAATTGGAGGTCACTAAATGTGACGTCCAAAGCGCGCCGTCATAAATAACGGGTTCACCGCTACACAGCGCAGCCAGTAAATCGCCGGGATTGTCAGCTCCCCGTGCCGTAAACCCGCACCCCGCCTTACAACACCACTTTCCGTTATCCTTGCCGTAATGCTCTTCAAGCAACCACCACCCTTTATCATGGTCACAGCACAGGTCGCAAACAGTACTGTGATTATGGTCGTAAAAATACGTTCCTTTGCCGTGACATTTTGGGCAGTTTTTATTTAGCATATAACGTCCCCTTTGCCATGCGCCCGATTACACTTTTCCCAACCAACTTATGCACATTTTTACACCTTTTCCTAACCAGTTTATAATAATCGGTTTTTCCACCCTCTGGTAGCCGTGAACACAGTCTTTCCCCTGCCCGATTGCAAAGTCCTTCGCCTTCATACGTCCTGTAATACCGGCATGTGTCATTGCACTCGTTAACTTTTTTATTGGTTAACGTGTGCGTCATGCCCTCGCGCTCCAATTCCGATAAGTACTCTTTATAGGACTTTGCGGAATTGAACCCTGTTTCTACTTTGCACCCGTTTATAAACAGCGGATTGTTGCCGATTGCGTCAACCATATACGCCTCCTTTACGGCTTTCCGAAAATACGTATCATATTCGATGTCCTCATCGTCATCGTCAATTGGTATCATAAAAGACACTCTTCGGGGTCTAATGTTTGAATACCCGTTTTGTTCATTATTTCCACCTCGAGCGGATTATCATACTTTTTCCCGTCTATTGTCTTGGCCCCTGGAAACGGGGTTATCTTTAATGTCATGCTTCCGAGCGGCCCGGGCGCATATCCCTTCCGGCTTCCATATGTCGAATGTTTTGAATAAACACGCAAATAAGTTCCTGCAAGGATTGCGATACGGTTATAATCAACTATACGCGGCGTGTCCTGTCTTGTTATCGAAAACTTTACATTCTCCACGAATCCTTTCCCGTGAACATGGCCGCAAATATATAAATCCGCGTCGGCCCACAGCATTAAATCCATAATACGTTTTAATTTACCCGCATAAGACGCCGCAGAGCCGAACCCGTGCGCGGTAAATAATTTCAAGGAACGTGAAGAAACATTGTTACTACGTTTAAAAGTCAGTCTTACAAACGCTATATCGGATAGATCCGGGATTTCAAGCCGGCAGGATATATAAGCTGATACGTCAAAATGATAGTGTCTTTTAATACTGTCCTCATGATTGCCTTCAAGTAAAAACAATAGTTTATGTTTTATCGGCATGAGGATGTCAATTATTTCGTTGCATTGAGACATGGCGAGGTTGTCGAGCTTTTTTAGGTGTGTCTGCGCGACTGTCTGAACATCAAATCTTTTATCCGAGCTGTTAATGAAGTCACACATGTCCCCGCCCAGATAGGCGTATGCGTTTGGCGTGTCTTTCACCCATTGAACATCCTGCTTGAAAAGTTCAATGTCACAGTCTTTCGTTCCTGCATGAATATCAAAGAACGGCCTTAAGTAAACACAGTCTCCACGGCGTTTGAGCGAAAACTCTTTTGCATAAGGTATCATTTGACCTCCTTAAAATATTTTTGGCTTTTGCGTATCTTTGACCTCTACCCATATTGGCTCTATCCGTGCCATAGCGTCTTTTATGTATTTTAATACATATTCCCATAAGATTTTATATGCATCTACCGACCTATAAATGATATCAACGCCCCTTGCCATGCCTACAAGCGGACATCCGTCCGTATCACCCATTACATTCCCTGTGTGTATTCTGATAAATGTAAATCCAGGCACTTTCCGAAGTTCAAGCATATATCTGCCAAATATCACGCTATATGTTATATCAGCCATGTACTTGCCCGCGGGGATTGCCGTGCTTCCGGCGATTTTAAACACCCTCGCCACATCCTCAAGCGAAAATACACCGATTTTCTCGTTGTCAATATCTACCTCGCCGATAGTTGTTTTGTCTGTGTACCATTTTCGGGTTATTGTAATAATCATTTTTTTAGGGCCAACAATGACATGGCAATGGTAAATATCGCGCTTATCGCCGCGCCTACGCCCTTGATAAATGACCTATCAGCGTCTATGCAATCAAGCCGGGTCTCATGTTTCCCGAGTGTGCTTAATGCCTCTACCTGTTGCATAATTATTATTGTCATTTTTTTGTCCAGCTTGTGAAGGCTCGGCTCTTGATTGTCAATATCATTCATCCGTTGCGTAAATTCCTCAGGTGTCATTTTTCTTTCCTCGCTTCTTCGGCTAACATTCTTGTCTGCGCGGGTATTGTTGACTGTACTGACCTCGGCTCAAATGCTACATGGGGGAATTTATCATACAATCCTTTTGCGCTACCTTTATTAATTAATTTTTGCAGGGATGAATCAACGAGTAAATCCAAGGCCGCCGCAGGTATACCCTGCATTTTACGGGCAAGCAACGGGAGCGGTTTGCTTAATTTTCGATTGACTATCTGCTTAAGTGTCTGTATTTCAGCCCAGTCGGGCCCGAATATTTCCGCGCCCACTTCGTCAGGGATTTTATTCATTAACGATTGAAACTTTTTAGCGCGGAATACGCCGTTTTCCATAACCTCATCCGTCAAATATTTATACGCGCCTTTCATGACAACGGGCCGTCCTGCCGCTTCCGTTATTGCCCTTGACCGCTTTATCCCGCTTGAAACTATTCCCTGCTCAAAAAACTTTGTCGGGTCTTTTTTAATTGCCCCCTCCAATTCATCAAGATTATTTATCAGTTCGGAATATTTATTATTGGCTTCGTCAAATTGTTTTAAAACGGCGGAGTTCTCTTCGCCTATAAAATCCCGTATTGTTTTAGTAATTATTTTTCGCGTATCGCCCGCAAGTTTCGAGGCAAACCCCACGTTTTTCACATCCGCGCCCGCCGGATACAAGGAAGAAAACTGTCTGTCATACGCCTGCCGTCTGTTTAATAGAGTATCAAGTGTATTCCACTTTTCAACATCCGCCGCGACCTGTGAAAGCATTTTTTCCTCGTTGGCGTTTAACTTCCCCGCCAACTTCATTTCAGCGGCATATTTCTTTATTGCCTTTGCCGCAATCTTTCCCACAAAACCCCGCGTCTTGACCTGCTTCAACGCCTCGCGCATGGGCTGATACACTTCGCTCTGTATCATTTCTTTGTGTTTCGCAATCGCAGGCATGATTTCCTCTTCTGCAATCTTGACCGCTGAAGCGTTTTGACCCTCCTTAATTCCCTTTGATACGCCCTTGATATTGACCTCGCGCATTTTAACGGGTGAAAGTTTTGCTCCCTTCATACCCAATGCCCCTGCAATCTCTAATGCTGTTGCTGCCGGCTCCTGAGCTTTTTCAGGCACATACTTTTGAAACGCCCTGCCGAAAGCTTCATCAAGTCCGGTTCCGGCCATTCCCGCCGTTATAGGGGCCGCTATTACCCCCGAAACCGTATATAACGGCGAAGTCAACACGCCTTTGATTTTTTCGCCTAACGGGGCCTTACTTTTGCCAGTCAAAATCTCGTATGCTTTTTTAGCGGGGCCGATTATAGACTCATACTCCGCTTTCGCCATTTTCTCACCGCGTTCGGCTGCTGTCGGAACGCGCGGAAGATATGTTCCTTCTTCGCCTGTAAAAGGGTCAAAATATTTTGCGGCAGGCACTTTCACTCCTGCGGGCGGTGTTATTCTCTGCTCTTTATTTGCGAATGGGTCAAAATACGTTTCAGGGTCCATGTTTACCTCCCGTACATTGTTAACCACGATTTAAAAGCATCTTCACTCTGACCTTTATTCTGCGGAGCGTTAAAAAATATTTCCCGCATTTCATCCTCTGATTTTTCGCCCTGTGGCGTTTTATAGGTTGGCACCTGTGTTTTAGTAGTGTCTTTGGCCGCACTTACGCCCTCGCCCAAATCAATAAATATTTTATCGGCTTCAGTGTCTAATTCGGGAAAAATTGACTTGTAATATTGTAACGGTTGTTTTGCGCGGTCAATTTGCTTTTGTCTGAAATTGCCGAAATTTTCCTTATTTGCTTCCATTACAGCCGTAGCCGCCTGTACTATTTCCTGTCTTTGCTTATCCGTGATTTTTCTGCCCGTAATCAGCCCCGCAAGTTTGTTTTGTAAACTCTGAAACAAAGATCCTGTATTGGCCGCGGTTTGAAACTCCGTGTCTCTGACAACGGAACGCGGGTCAAGCGCTTTCATAAACTTTGTCAGAATCGCAATATCCGCAAAGCCAGATGACGCCGCATCGTTTGTAAGTGAAACAAGCTGATTATAAGAAGTGACGGCTTCGTTCATGTTTTTAAACGTCTCGCTTTTCTCGTAATCACTTGCTTTTGCGTTTACCTTGTCAAGTATTTTTATTTTCATTTCCTTGTCCCTTCGTTCGGCGTAAGGGTCTGAAAACTTGGGCTTAAATCTCGCCATTTCCGCAGCGAGTATTGCGTTCCTTTTTTCCTTGTCATTCATGGCTTCAGAAAATCCTTTTCCAGCCCCGCCGATTGCCGCAATCAACGCCTTGCCCGCCCCGGGTACGCTTGACAAAGACAACTGCTCAATATCGCCGACCTTTGAAGCCCCGCGCATTATGGACTCAAATACATCGGGCTGGTATTTACGCAGATACTCCGCTGCTATGGGTACAAAAGCATCTTCCCCCTGATTGCCCTCTGCTTCTTTTTCGGCAGCAGCCTGTTTAAGCTCCTCCACTTCATCCCTTATGTCTATCTGCTCCTGTTCGTCAGCCATAACCCACCTCACACAACGGGCGAAGCGGAAGGAACGCTGGCCGGTGTTCCGTCCGGAACCTCTATCGATGCCGGTGCTTCCATCCCTAAATCTTCGCCCGCTAATTTCGCGATTTTTAATTTAATAACCGCGTGTTGTTTTGCCATTTCTTCAAGAGCTTTGACTACAAACTCAACCGCCATCGCGATATCGTTTATGTCCGCCGCGTTTTTCTTCGGTGACGCGTCCGCGTCTGAATCCGTTGAAATCCTCTGCATGCTTTGTGATACTGCCGCAAGTCCCGTCCCCGCCTGTTCTAAATCTTGTGTAAAATCCGGTCTGATAGTCATTTTATGCCTCCTCCAATTGGGTTTAAATATCCGAATACATTTCCAAGTCCGCCAAAAATACTTTGTAAAACGCCAAGATTAGAAGCCTGCCGTTGTCTCTTATCCGCCAGTTTCTGCATTTCAAACTGCGACTTTGCCGCGCTTTCCTGCGCCTGTGTTTTTGTCAATCCCGCACGTTTCCCGCCCTCCACACTCTCCCTGACGGCAGCCCGAATCACCCTTTCAACCGGCGACCCTTTATACCCGCCGCGTCCGGCTTGAATATCGCTTTCCGCGAGCTGCTCGCGTAAGGACGCTTCCGCGCTGCCCGATATTACGTCTTTTTGCTTTTGAAAACTCTCTGCCATAAGCTGTTCGGCGCGGTCAAGATACTCATCGCCGCTGCCGCCAAACAGGTCACTGAAAAAATCAGCCATTTTACACCTCCTCCAATTCGTCTATTATGCGGGCGTTCATGTTTATTATTTCCCGCTTTATATCCGATAATGTCATCTGCAATTCAAGCAACATTTGGTTTAACTGCTCGTTGTCTGTCGGCACAAAATTAAAATCCCTAATATTTACCGCCATGTCACACCTCGCCGTTATCGGTCTTGTTCATATAATCCACCTTACCCTCGGACGCAACCTTTAATCCGAAATAGTCAAGGTCTATATTCTCGTTTGAATCGTGCCTTACTTTAAGTATACACGTAAATCCCTGATAATCAACAATTGTTTCAACTCCAGCTTTGTCAAGGTCAATAAGTTTCTCTTCTGAAAATACCCCGCTGTCATCCAAGCTATACGAAACCCAAATTTTACCCGTCCCCGAAAAGACGGCAGACGGAAAATACACGCGTTCCGAAAATGTGAAAGACTTCTGAAATTCAAAATCCACGTTATAATTATTCACGGGCGCGGACGGCCCTTCCAGGACATAATCCTGCCACACCGTAACCGCGCTTGCCTGCGTTTTGTCCGCGTAATCCGTATCACGTACCACAATATCCCCATCAAACGTGACGGCCCACTCTTCACCCGTTGCGTTATTGTATTCATATGCCATAAGTCTTAATCTCTCGTTTTTGCTTAATAGCCCCACTTCATTCCCGTTTCCCGTGGGATTGAAAATATCCCTGTACCCGGCTATGTCAACCCACATATTCTTTTCGGGCCAAAATTCCACTTCCCGCGAGCCGTCAGCAGTCCTAAACATTATTTTTATAAACCTTTCCTTGTCATTCTTAGTAAGACATATGTCATCAATCGCGGTTTTAAATACACTCGACACGGGCCCATCAATAGGTTTAATCTGACCGTATGCGTTCATGGCATATAACCTTTTACCAAACATGAAATACGCTATATTATCCAAAACAACCACGCCATTAAGGTTATCCACGCCGTGTGAGTTTGACACAAGCGTCAACTGGTATGGCACTGCCGCGCTTGTGGACGGCATTAACTTATATATGGCTCCCGATTTACACCATACAAACGTCCACGGGCCGACCTGCGCCACTTCAACAGCGGGGTTTTCGGTTTCGTGTGCCAAAGGCATTAACAGTGTCAACGTACCGTCAATCGCGTCAGTCTTGTCAACCAAACTAAAATATATTCTGTTACCATACGCCAAAATCATTCTATTATCGGCAAAAATTCCGCAAGAAACAGGAAAATCAAGGGAGTTGTTATATATTTCCGCAGGGGGATTTTGTCCGCGCGTTCCGGGATTATTAAACCAGTTTATAGCGGCAACATTTGTATTTAAAAACGGAACAGTAATGTATTTGCTTCCAAGCGCGGAATCGGCTGTGTTCATATCCGTCACCCTTCTTTGTACACCGCCAATAACAAATATAGGTGAAGTGGGGTTCGGTAATTCCTGTAAAACTCCCGGTGTTATGGAATTTACGGGTTTTTCGACATAGGTCACTTTATAAAAACCGTCAAGCGCACTTTTGTTCACCTTTGTCCTGTAAACATTATATCCGATTATATACGGGTCATAAGGACAAAATATTTTAATAATTACGGATTTGTTTGTGCCAACGATATCAGCAGCCGCCGAAAAATAAGTAAATGGAGCATCATTATGCCTGCTTTCAGTTCCCGTGTTATAAACGGGCGCAACTAAATAAGAGTATTTCCCGGCAACCAGCCCCACAGCCCCCGTTGTTATTATCTCGGCAGTACAATACATTTCCGCTGAAACCGTTACATTGTGTATTCTGTCTGTTTCAAGTTGTTTGAGATTTTCCCCGTATGCGTATTTCCACATATAACCCTGTTTCCTGTTTTCATCCGATAATTTGTTAAATGAATTTATTATATACACCTGGTCATTGGTTTCTATGAATTTAACAGGCCCGTAATTCTTAAACTGCTCCGGTGTCGCGATTTGAGTTTCAGATACAAAAATCCCGGCCGCGTCATACGTCTGTTTTACAAGCGCATTTTGTCCGTTGATTATCCTGTGGACAAGACAATATTTTTGTACGCTTCCGCTTGCCTGTGTTTTACTTTTTATATGTATAAATTCAGTACGAGCGCACGAATCACTGCCAGCCAAAGGGCGGGTATAGTCAAGCGGCAAATTGCCTTCGCTCCCGGGGTTTTTATCCGGCTGTGTCCATGCCTTGACCGTTTTCCAGCCTTTTCGTTTCTGCGGTTTTCCCAAGTCATTTATAAACCCGTTCTTGAACTTAATATATCCGGGATTGACGGCATAGTTTACGTCCTCAATCCACGCGGGGGAAAAGGATAATATTTTTTTTATTTCTTTTCTCATAACAACCTCCCATATCTGCGCCCGCGCCGCTTGTCACCATATCCCGGCGCAAATACCAACCCCGCCGGCGTATGTCCTTCTTTTTCCGTGTCTATACCGATAGACATTTCGGGCAGGTAATTCATCCTCAATCCGCGAATTTTGCCTTCATACTGTGACGCTATTATTTTCAACGCGTCACCCGAATTTACCCCTCGCCCCTCACCCCTTAACGCAATTATCGCCGCCATTGTTATCGCAGACCTGTATTCTTCAGGGATTAACGGCTCGGATGTGTCGGTTAACATATCTGTCGCTATTGCCTTGTATTCCATGAGCCACGATAACGGCAGGCTTCCATTTTTAAAATGTACGGTCCATGTACCGTTTGCGTTTACCCTTTTGACCTCATAAGAGTCATCCGAAACCGCAGAATTGTCAGCCCTGTCTGAAATACCATAAAGAGACATATTTCTGTCCTGCCTTTCCTGCGCGTCATAAAACCCAAATATATCCTGTATGCCCGGCCCAACCGTCATAATATCCGCATACGCCGCGTCATAAGTATACATGGTAAAATTTATGCCTATTCCCGTATTCGTTGCCCATGTTGCGCTTGACACGGGGTTCAATGTCTTGCTGTCTATCGTTTCGGATACCCGCGAAATCGTGAGCGTAGACGCGCCCGAATTACACTTGACCTTTAAAACAATCCAATAAGTACAGCTTTTAGGAACCGCCACATCTGATAGAGTAAACACTTTATTTACGCCTGATGTCACAAGTGCGCCGGAGCCGGGCGTTGTGGTTAAAACAACAGCCGCCGAAGTGCCGTAAGGATTATTAATATCGGCCACACCGTCTTTATCCGGACATATCATAATATACCCGGTTGAATCGACCCGATTAACGCCCAAGAACCCTATATACGCTATAACGCTGTTAATCTGCACGGGAAATGCGTTTGCGTTTGCCTTTGACTGTCCAACATAAACAGTATTACCGGACGCTACGGAAGGTATATTATATTTGCTTGTTGGCGCATGCGTTCCTGTTATCAGTGTTTTAACTGCGTCAGTGTTCGCAATCCACGCAGGAACAGACATGACGCGGTTTAAAAACAACCAGTTTTTCTGCATACCGCAAATATCCTTGTACTGCATATTAACGGTATTTTTTATGTGCTGTTGCGTATTGGCGTTTAATCCCGCAAAAT
>Ga0307377_10005875_pt1 | contig 13012 bp, 8 predicted proteins | sample TR3MG_FD_202535 | JGI IMG/M metagenome (GOLD analysis project Ga0307377, IMG submission 202535) | Soil microbial communities from Risofladan, Vaasa, Finland - TR-3 | ecosystem: Environmental > Terrestrial > Soil > Coastal area > Acid sulfate soil | place: Finland: Risofladan, Vaasa | collected... | reverse complement strand
GAGATCAGCCAGATCGTGCGCGATATCCTCGGCCGGTAAAAAGTTGCGCCGGCCCTGTTCGGTTATCAGGCTGCCGACGAAGTTCCCTGACATTTACGCGGGCCAATAGACCACAATTCATTAACCCGGCCGGACCTCACCTCAAAACCAGCGGCAAATAAACATCATTTAATCCAGGAACCCAGGCCACCGAAACGGTTACCGTACTCTCGCCGAAGTTACCCAGGCTGTCATAGGCGGTCAAGGTAATCAGATAATCTCCGGCCTCCAACAAGATATTGGCCGCGGGGCCCACGTCAACCACCTGGCCCTCGATGGTCCAGGTGTAAGTAAAGGTATCAGCCGCCGAGCCGGCCAGGTCGCTGGCGCTACCACTCAGGTTGATCCATTGGTTGGCGATAAAAGATTGGCCGTCGGCCGGCGTATGGATAGTGGTCAGCGGCGCAGGGTAAGGGACGGTGAAGGTACCGCTCGATTGGACCTGGACGGTGTGGAAACCGTCGCTGGCGACCAGCTGGATCTTGCCGCCCTCCCCGCCGGGCAGGCGGTTCACATCAACGATATATTCATTCCCGGTCAGGTTACCGGCTACCGGATACCAATTGCCGCCCTCATCCGGCGAGTAGAAGATGGAGAAATGGAGAGGATCGCTGTCGTCGTCGCCGGCTAACCAGCTGATCGTCTCCTGGCCACTCCAGCTTTCCCCGCCGGCCGGGGCCGTCACCGTGACCGTCGGCGGGTTGGCCGAAGCTTCGATGCTGTCCAGCACCAGGCCATTATGTTTGAGCAGGATCCTGGCCGCGTTCTCCTGGGCAGGGATCTGGTAGCTGAAATAAACGGTGTCCAGGGGCACACCTTCAGGATCGGTGAAGACGGCCGTAAAGTCCATGGCCAGGAGGACAACCTGGCTGACATTTTGCACTTCGATACTGTAATCGCCGGTCACAACATCGGTCGAGGCGATACCCGGCAAGACCTGGATCGGATCGAGACTGCCGGTGCCGCTGATATTCAGTTGGCCCGAGATATAGTAGAGCGAGGCCACCGTCTCCGTGGTCGTCATCGCCGCATCGGGCGAAACCGGGGTGAATTTGGTAAACATGGCCTGCCAGCGATACGGAGAAATCCACTGAATAGGTCTCCTGTCAGTCCAGCAGTAGGACATGTAATCATCCCGGGAGGCGGGTACCACCGTATCACGCCCGCCGCCGCCGTCATCCCAGGGGCGGGTGGTATCAAAGCCGACTTCCTGGATCGAATCATTGCCGGTGTACGGCCAGCTGAGGTCTGGCCCTTCGGCGCCACAGCCCCAGCTCTTGCTCTCCACATCATCAGGATCGGCCACATGGCGGCCCCAGGTGCCCGCCCGGCTGCGGTCCAGATCGTGGTTGACTTCGTGGACCATGGTGGTGCTGTTGAAATCCCGCCCATCGGCCTGGCCGACAACGACGCGGCCTTTGCCCCCGGAATAAACCGGGTCGGAGGTGCCTACGGCCTTGGGATCGCTGGACACCTTGAAACCAAATAGTAAATCTGGCATGGCCGAACTGTCGCCGCTCAAGGCCCTGGCCTGGGCCAGAGCGCGCCAATAATCGTTCAACTCTTTTTTCATGGTCGAGAAGGAGATCACCCCGGTGGTGCCGATCTCCGTCCACGGCCGGTGAACAAAGGTAACCGAGGGCGTGGGAAATAGCCGGGCGAGCACCTGTTCCTGATCAACCATGTCGGCGTTGGTCGGGATATTGGGGCTGTTGGCGCTGCCCTCGTTGAAGGGAAAAACCCAGATCTCCGGCACCCTTCGTTCGTAAAAGATAACCGCCTCTTGAACGGCCTGGGGATTTTGGCCGTCCAGGTTTTCGGCGATGGCCGTTAATTCGGTGAGGCCGGCCGTGGTCCAACTGGCCGGCAGGGCGAAATTGGCCGTGTGGGACAGCGCACTGCGGCCGATCGCCGGCGGGATCGTCGCCAGGGCGACCAGGGGCGAGCCGGGTAAATCGTGGCCGTCCTTCTGGCCAAAAAGAAAGACCCGCAGCAACGCTTCGTCCTGGACTTCGGGATAGACCCGAACCACCGTATCCTTGTCGGCGACCAGGTGCAGGCTGTTATTGACATCCTGGATGGCCTGGGTCACCTCGACCTCAAAACCGTTAGCGCCGATGCCGGTCAGCGTGCCGGCCGGCGGGTTGGGCCTCAGCCCGGAGGGGGCCAGGGTGATCGCCCCCAATTCGGAAAAATCAGCGGGGAAACCGGCCGGATTGTCCTCGCTGAAGGCCGGCGTTTGGGAAAGGGTCCGCACGCCCAGACGAACCACATCACCGGGCTCAGCGCCGATGGTCGCCAGATCGATGCCGATTTCCCAGACCCGGTGCCGGTTACAACTGAATTTGGGGATAAACCCGGTAAAAGTGAGGCCTAAGGAACCGTCAAGGAAGAAGCAGCCATAACCGGCCCCGTACGCCGAGCGCAGATAGGTTGAATTGGCTGGCAAGAAGCTATTGGGGCCGCTATATTCGTCCAGGATCAGATCGCCGCTACTGTCGAGGCGGAAGTTTAAATCCCAGCCGGCATCGATCCGCTGGTTATTCCAAATATCAAAGCTCAACCAGAAATTATCATCACCCAGGTTATCGTTTCCCGTATCGGCTAACATATCCAGCAGCAGATAAAGCCGGGTCTCGTCGCTACGCGCCGTGAGAAAGCCTTTGGCAAAGCTGACTTTATGGCGGACGTCCCACTCGCCATACAACAGGGTCCCGTCCAGGCCAGGCGGTGGATCGGCGAAACCGGCCGTGAGGGAGAAGGCGGGTTGGGGCGCGGCGGCGATGGTAATGCCGGTCCCGGCATCCCGGCCCTTGTCGCCCTGGGCCTCCAGGGTAAAAAGGCCGGCGGGCAGCGGAGAGGGCAGGGTCAATAGCTCGCTGAAAGTGGTCTGATTGGCCGCCACCGTGACCGTGCCGGCGATGGGCCAGCTGTCGGCGTTCTTCTTAAGTTGGAAGCTGATGATCTCGCCGGCCGCCCAGTTTGAGCCGTCCACCCGGATGGCATCGCCCGGGAAGATGTCGCCACCGGTTGCCAGGGAGATCTGGGCGTTGTCCAGGATGTTGACCAGGGCCTGGTCGCTAAAACCTTTGGTGCCCTCGGCCGTCACCACGTGGGCGCCGACAGTGGCGTACTTGGGCAGAGTGATATCGTAATTGAAGTTGGCCGTCGCCGCCCCCACCCCGTCGAAGGGCGCGCCATCATCCCATTTGAAAATAAGCGTCTCGCCGACAATGGCCTCGATCACATTGACCGTTACCGGGGAGCCGGCATAACCGTTGGGGGCGGGGATCTCAATCTGGCCGCCATGGTTAACGATGAAGATGTCCGTGGTCGAGCCGACCGCACTGCCCGTCGCCGTGACCACAACAGGCCCGGTAATGGTATTGGCCGGCACGTCAAAGATAAAGCTACCGGCCGCACCGAAACAGCCGCTGCTGCCGTCCACCAGGGTCTGCCAGAGAATGGGCAGGTTATTCGTATCCGGGTACCCCCATTCCAGGGTGACATCGTCGTTGCCCACCCAGCCGCAACCGGAAGCAGCGGTACTATCGCCAGGCAGGCCGCTGTCGGGATTCAGGGCCAGGGATCGTTCGATGACCCGAAAAGGCACGCTGACCACCTGGCCGGAGTCGGCGCCGGTGGCCTGGATCGTCTTCGCGCCTAGGGTGGCCGTGATGGGGATGGCCAGGGTCGGTTCGGTGGGGCCGCCAGTGGTAATACAACCCCCTATGCTGGTGCCCCAACTGTCGAAAATCTGGCCAGAACCGGTAAAGGAAAAGTCGATCACTTCTTCCGCAAACCAGTTACAGCCGGCCAGGGGGATCCGGGCGCCGGCCGGACCCTCGGCCGGGGTCAGCAAGATGGTCGGACCCTGGACCCAGTAACCCGCCCCCGTAATGGGATTGCCACTATCGGGAAGAGCCCACAGCCCAAGCAGGCCGTCCTTCTTTTTAGGCAGCCTCAGCGTGTCGTCGATACAGCCGGTAGATGGGTCAACTGTGGGCCTGGCCAACAGGTCGTTATCTGGCTGTAACAAGATATTCAGCGTCGAAGCGCCATCCCAACCACAGCCGCTAATCGAGATCTCCCTGTCCGAAGGGCCCTGGGACGGGTTCAAATGCAGTTGGGGAAGGACCAATTCAAAAGGGTGGGCAAGCACACCGCTGGTACTACCCCGGGCCTGCACAGAGTGGATGCCGAACTTGCTGCTGCCAATACGCTCATCGGCCAGCGGAAACTGGCCTTCAAAACAGCCCTTGGCGTCGATTGTGAAAGTCGCCAGATCGATTTCGGGATCGTCCCACCAGACGACGACCGTTTCACCGGGTACCCAGCCACAAGGAAAGCCCGGGGCAAAAACCGAGGTGATGCCGATATCCGTTTCCAGGCCGGCCAGGAAGGGCAACAGTTGAAAGGACGGGGGAATAAGCGGCGAATCGGAGACGACCCAGGTTGGGTCCTGGCTGTCGACGCCGTCGCTCGAACCCAGCCGCGCCACCTGGCCCAGGTCGGTGGCGTCCGCGGCGAACTGCCCGCTGCCCTCATCAAAGGGCCAATAGGCCACCAGGCCCGGTTCATCACCCTGCAGGCGGAAAGCCAGGGTCGAGACGATCTGCTGCTGGCTCCGGGCGACATTCCAGATACGAACCTCATCAATGGTGCCCTGGAAGGTGCCCGTCCAGGCGCCGATAAACAGATAATTCACATCGGTAACGTCGCCCGAATGGGCCTGGCTACCGGCCGGGGCGCCGTCCAGGTAGAGCTGGATGGTGGCCCCGTCATAGGTGGCCGCCAGGTGATGCCATTCGTCCACCAGCAGGCTACCGGCCGCCGCCAACGCCGCATCGCAGTTCCCTGAGCAAACGCTCATGCCCCACTGGGAGTGATCGGCCGTGGGCAGGTACATCACCCAACCCCCGCCGCTGTTTGGCTGGTCGCTGCTCCGGCCGCTCACCAGTCCTTTGAACTGGACGGGGCCGGTCACCACGGCCGGCTTGACCCAGGCCTCAATGGTGAAGGTGGTGGCGAAGTCGAAGTTGCCCACGTCAAGCACCCGGGCGTAGTCGTTCGACCCGTCGAATTGCAGCGCGTAATCTTCCTGGCTCACCGCCGCTGGGGCCGCGCCATTGACGGCCGGATCCTCTGAGCGGAAGGCGACGGGCCGTGAAGCGGCCGCATATCCGGCCGTCAGCAACAGTAGCAGGCTAAGGACGACAAGCAGCGGAAGTTCCTTGCTGATCTTGTGCCGGCGATTTGCTCCGATGGGATAATAGCGCATATTTTACTCTCCACCTGTTAAGGGTTCCACGGCTTGAGCAGAAGGCAGAACTACTCCGGACCAGGCCATGGATGCATAGCTTGCGTGAATTTTTGTGGTTTTTGTGCAAGGTTTGACGCACGCCCGAGCCAGCAACAATCTCAGATTTATGACCGACCGTCGATTGGCTCTTAGCTAATGAATACCATAAACGGCCCCTGGCGCAAGGAATTGGGGATATTGCCTAGAATGGTGTCGGCCGGGGGACTGAAGAGACTATGCCAGGTTAACGCTCCGGCCGGGCTGCCGGCGGCCGATTTTCTGGGCCAGAGGCCGGGCCAGACCTGCCCCGATCATTTGTCGTTGAGCCATGAGTACTTTGCCCTGTTCTTCAACAGCGGCGGCCTGAATCGGCCCACCATCATGGCCCACACTCAGGTCGGGTGGCAACCAGTGCTACAATATATGGGTGAATTGCTGCATTTTTTCGATAGCCAGTTCTAGACTCGGCATTGACTCCGTTACAAGATGCGTTAATGGTCAAAGCTAGCAATAAACAATATGAAAAATCTCTCGGAAACAGAATCTCGATTCAACAACTCGGAAGATGCTCCTACAAAAGCGCTTTCATCAGTGCAGATGATGCTGCGATCTGCCTCAGGCAACCAACCGCTCTTTCCCCGAACCCTGCTTTACAATGAAGGCTGGCTCCTGCGACTGGTTCTGGATTGGTTTGCCAGTCATTCCATACCAGATCATCCACTGGCGTTCGCGGCCGAAGCTAGCTGGTTCTCAGAAGCCCTCCTTCCTTCCCCGTTCTTGGCAAGATTTCGAGGCGACGGACTGGCGGAGAGTTGGACACACGCCGATGGCGTCATCGGCCATTTTAAGATCGGCGAGGGTGGCAAAGCCGACTTAAAACTACGAACGGTCGCCAAACAGTTGCTTGTGCTGGAAGCCAAAATTTTCAGCAGTTTGTCGGCAGGAGTTACCTATGCCACCTACTACGATCAGGCGGCCCGTAATGTCGCTTGTATAGCCGAACTCTTGCACCGTGCAAAGCGTCCCCCGTCAGAAATGGTCAGCCTTGGTTTCTATCTATTGGCGCCTTCTTCTCAGATAGAGAGAGGGGTCTTTAGCAAGGTGGTGAACAAAAAGTCGATTCTCAAGAAAGTTAGCCGGCGCGTGCAGAGTTACGAAGGGGAAAGAGAGCGGTGGTATGAAGAATGGTTTCGCCCAACTTGGGAAATGCTGGACATTCAATGCTTGAGTTGGGAAGAGGTCATCACAGCCATAAAAAAATATGATTCATCAGCCGGCGCGTCGATCGATCTATTCTATGACTTTTGCCTAAGCTTCGGAAAATAGCCGACAGGCCTGGTAGTAATTCACTCTAAAAAACTGATCTATAACAGCCCTTCTGGCACATCTCTATTTGTCCAACCGGAAGCCGCTGTCATGCTTAAGCCTCCTGGACGTCTGAATCCTCCCCACTCTCCACGGACGTCACCGCCTCGCGCAAAATCCCCAAAAAGTCGTCCAGCGGAACGCGGTGGATGCGGGCGGCCGTTTCTACGGTGAGGGCCTTGGTGATGAGACGGCGCAAGGAGTAGCGGCCGACCCGCTTCACGCCAAAAACTTCCATCACTTCGGCGATGTCACCGTACTCCTCGAGGATGGCCGATACTTTGGTGTCCTTGGTTATTTCCATGGCCGCACTCCCCCAGAGGCTATCAGACTTTTTCGACGACGCCGTTTTTCGCTTTTTTGGTTATTTTCTTACGCACGTCGTGGCGCAAATCACTTTTACGGATGCGTAACGATTCGGGAGTGACCTCCAGCAGCTCGTCCGGGCCCAGGTATTCGATACGCTGGTCCAGGGACATATCGCGGGGGTCGGGCAGTGATTCGGCAATACCCCGGGGCACAGCCCGGTGACCGGTAAGATTTTTCGTCTTGCAGACGTTGATCACCAGGTCATCGCCATGAATATGCTGGCCGACCACCTGGCCGCTATAGACTTCCTCGCCCGGGGCGACAAACAGGGTGCCCCGCGCCATGAGGTGGATGAGGGCGTAGGCGCTCACCGGGCCGGTCTCCAGGGAAACCAACGAACCGGTCTCCTGAAGTTCAATGGCCCCCCGGTAAGGTTCGTAACCGTGAAAGAGGGTGTGGTAGATGCCCGTTCCCCGGGTAGCCGTCAGGAAGGGCTGGCGGAAACCGAGCATGCCCCGGGTGGGCACGCGGTATTCGCTGTAGACGGTGCCGTCATCGCCGTAACGGATCTGCAACAGCTCCCCACGGCGTTTGCCCAACATCTCGGACACCGCCCCCAGGTAGTCGGTATGCACTTCCACGAAGACGTCTTCAATGGGCTCTTCCCGGCCGGTATCGCCGTCGCGGAAGATAACCTCGGGCCGGCCAACGGCAAATTCGTAGCCTTCCCGGCGCATGGTCTCGATGACGATGGCCAGGTGTAGTTCGCCCCGGCCGGAGACGACAAACTCGCCGGCCCGCTCGGTTTCGGCGACCCGCAAGGCCACGTTGCTCTCTAATTCGCGCATCAGCCGTTCGCGAAGCTGGCGGCTGGTGACATATTTGCCCTCACGGCCGGCGAAGGGGCTGTTGTTGACGCAAAAGGCCATGCGCACCGTAGGCTCTTCCACGGTGATAGGCGGCAGCGGCCGGGGGTCGTCCCGGTCGGCCAGGGTGTCGCCAATACTTACCTTGGGTATACCGGCCACGGCCACAATATCGCCGGCCCGCACTTCCTCTTGCTCAACGCGCTGCAGGTTTTGGAAGGTGTACAGCTTGGTCACCTTCATCGGCTCCATCTCCCCGGCCGCGGTAATGTGCATGATACTTTGTCCGGCGCGCAAGACGCCGCTGGTCAGGCGGCCGATGGCGATCCGGCCGACGTAGTCGCTATATTCCAGGGTCGTCACCAGCAATTGGGTGGGCCCGTCGGGATCAACCATCGGCCCGGGCAGATAGTTGAGGATGGTCTCGAATAAGGGCTCCAAATCCGGGGCCAGCTCATCGGCTTCAAAACCAGCCTGGGCGTCCAGGGCCCGGGTGTAAATCACCGGAAAATCAGCCTGCTCTTCGGTGGCCCCCAGATCGATAAACAGATCGAAGGTGGCGTTGACCACGAATTCCGGCCGCGAGGCCTCGCGGTCGATCTTATTGACCACCAGGATGACCTTAACCCCGCGTTGCAAGGCCTGGCGCAGGACGAAACGGGTCTGGGGCATGGGGCCCTCCACCGCGTCGACCAGCAGCAATGCGCCGTCTACCATATTGACGATGCGCTCCACCTCACCGCCGAAGTCGGCATGACCCGGGGTGTCGACAATATTGATGGTGGTGTCCCGGTAACGAACCCCCGTATTTTTAGCCAGGATAGTGATCCCGCGCTCCCGTTCCAGGGGATTGTCGTCTAACACCCGTTCTTCAACGACCTGGTTAGAACGAAAAACATTGGTCCCGCGCAGCATGCCGTCGACCAGGGTGGTCTTGCCGTGGTCCACGTGGGCGATAATGGCGATGTTGCGGATATCTTCTCTAGGTTGTGAATTCATGCCCTGCTCAATCGATTTGCCGGATAAAATTTGGCGAACTCTAGTCGCCAATCCAACCAATCACTTCTTTCAACTGTTACTAATACAACAAAAGACCCGGCCACACCGGCCGGGTTATATCCCGAAAGGAACTTATGATTGTAATCCAGGGCGAGTATAATGGCAATGATTCATACACAAACCATCATCTAGGCTCAGGGCTATTACCCAAATCAGGCCGGCGAAAAGAACTGGCCGCCAGATTCAACCTGGCCAACTAAAAAAGAGCGACGCAGCGTGACCTTACTTTTGACCTCAGACTCAAGCCGGCGCAAAGCCCTGTTGGAGCAGGTGGGCTTTCGGGAGTTTCTTGACTTCGAAATGGTTGGCCTGCCGCTCGATTTCCCCTATCACCACAAAGCGGAACGATTAACCCTGGCCCAGGTCAAGGAGCAGGTGGTCGAGGCGGCCGGGCTCCAGGTCAGCCGGGCCTTTGAGGAACGGGCCTTGCAGGAGCGGGGTTTGTCACCTAGTCAGGCCGTCCTGGTAGGCGCCGAAACGATCCTATTCCATGACGGCCGAGTTTTAGAACGGCCGATGGCCGGCGAGCCCCGGGAAGCAAGACCTGAAGCGATTGAACAGGCCCAGGAGCGGGCCCGGTCGATGCTGCAGGCCTTTCGCGGCCAGGAGATAGTGGTTATCACCGGCCTGGTGGTTACGCAGGGAGACAGGCCGGCCAATCAGCGGGCGACCTGCGTCCTGACCCGGGTAAAAATGAAGCCCTACCAGGTAGAGGATATCGAGTGCTACATCACTTCAGGTGAAGGGCTGGGCCTGGCGGGCGGGGTCGACTTCCAGAAACAGGGCATCGCCCTTTGTGAAAAGATCAAGGGCAGCTTCAGCAATATTGGCGGCCTACCCCTGCTCGAATTGATGGACCTGCTGGGCGACCCCCTGTTCGCCGGGCGGATTCACTTCCGGCTGTCCGAGCCCGATCGGGGAAAATACAGCGTGGCCGTCCAGGAAGGCCCGGCCCAGCTAAGGATCATGTCGCTGGACAAACCACCCCTTGAATTGAACCCAGAGTGGCCGGATATGGCGCAAGTCGATGTTCTGCATGTACCCGGCAGCCTTTTAATCGACGAGGCGCGGCGAGAGATAAGCTTGGCGATCATGGCCCGGGCCAAAGGGGCCGGTAAGCTGGTCGTGCTCGACGCCGGCCGGGAGGTAGAAAAGGCAATGGGCCGCCGGGCTACCATCGACCTGGCCCGATTCCATGTCGATGTGTTGCTGGAGAAGCGTATCACCGGGCAGCGCCTGGCCCAGATGATGTCCCCCCGGCTGCTACTGGCCTCCCAATCCCCCCGGCGCCGCGAACTGCTGAAACAGATCGTGGCCGGCAATATGATCGAGGTCCTGGTCAGCCGGCAGGCTGAACCTTACCTGGCCGAAGCGCCTGAAGCGCGGGTGAAACGGCTGGCGCTGCAGAAAGCGCGATCGGTTCTGGCTCGCAAGGATGCCTACAGCCCCTCGATAGAGATCGTGATCGGGGCTGATACGGAGGTGGTCTTGGATGGGCAGGCGTTGGGAAAACCGGCCGGTGAAGAGGAAGCCAGGCAGCAACTACAACGCCTCCAGGGCCGGAGCCACCAGGTCATCACGGGCCTGGCCCTGATCAGCGCCGAGACCGGCCGTGAGTTTGTCGATAGCGTCTCCACCCTGGTCAGTTTCAAGGCCCTCACCGGGGCGGAGATCGAGACTTACATAACCTCTGGCGAGCCTTTCGGCAAAGCCGGCGCTTACGGCATCCAGAGCAAAGGGGCCCTTTTCGTCGCGGAAATAGACGGCAGTTATAGCAATGTCGTCGGTCTGCCCCTGGAGCGGCTGTCGGAGATCCTGGGCCGAGAATTTGGCCGGCCGGTGTGGCAGTTAACTGCGCTAGCCGGCCGGCGAGACGCTACCGGTTCAGGCGATAATAAACGGCGTTGTTCCTCAACTCTTGTTTGAATGAACGGATGTTGGTCTGCTCGTCGATCAAGACAAATTCCAGCCCGACCATTTCCGCATAATCTTCCAGGTGCTCGACGGTTACGGACTGGCTGAAGCCGGTATGGTGCGGGCCACCGGCTAAAATCCAGGCCTGGGCGGCCACTTTCAAATTGGGATGGGGCAGCCAGACGGTCCGGGCCACGGGCAGTCGCGGTAAGGGTTCATCGGGCAGGACGGCCTCGACCGTATTCACCAGCAAGCGGAAACGATCGCCCATGTCCACCATGGCCGCGTTCAGGGCGGGCCCGGCCGGGGTATCAAATACCAGGCGCACGGGATCCTCTTTGCCGCCAATGCTCAGCGGGTGAATCTCGGCCGTGGGTCTGCCGGCGGCGATGGAAGGGCATATTTCCAGCATATGGGCGCCCAGCACTTTCACATTGCCCGGCTCAAAATGATAGGTGTAATCTTCCATAAAGGAAGTGCCGCCTGCCAGCCCTGCCCCGATAACTTTCATGGTGCGCACCAGGGCAGCCGTTTTCCAGTCACCCTCCGCCCCAAAACCATAACCACCGGCCATCAGGCGCTGAACGGCGATACCCGGGAGCTGCTTTATACCATGCAGGGCCTGAAAATTGGTAGTGAAAGCCTTAAAATCACCCGCTTCCAGGAAAGCACGCAGGCCCAATTCAATGCGGGCGGCGTCGCGCAAAGATTCGCGCTTGGCCCCGCCCGGTAACATTTCCTGGACCACCGCATACTCCGCTTCATAGACGTTGACCAGTTCATCAACGGCCGCTTCCGTGACCTCATCGATATACTCGACCAGGTCGCCAGGTCCATAACCGTTGACCTCGTAACCAAAGCGCATTTGGGCTTCTACCTTGTCGCCCTCGGTGACGGCTACCTGGCGCATGTTATCGCCGATGCGGGCGACCTTGAGGTGCAAAGAATCCTGCCAGGCCACGGCCGTACGCAGCCAGCCGCCCAGTTCGGCCACCACCTGCTCGTCTTGCCAATGACCGACAATCACCTTGCGGGCCCTGTTCATCCGGGTGACCATAAAGCCAAATTCCCGGCCGCCGTGGGCCGATTGGTTGAGATTCATAAAGTCCATATCAATGGCCGACCAGGGGATATCCCGGTTGAATTGGGTATGGAGATGAACGAAGGGCTTCTGTAGATAGCTGATCCCGCGAATCCACATCTTGGCCGGGGAAAAGGTGTGCATCCAGGCGATTAGGCCGACACAATTGGCGGCGGCGTTGGCCTCCTGGACCAACTGGCTTATCGCCTCCGGCGTGGTCAGAACCGGCTTGTGAATGATCCTGATAGGCAGCTTTCCAGAAGCGTTCACGCCGGCCACGATACCGGCCGAGTCCTCGGTGACCTGGCGCAGCACCTCTGCACCATACAGATTCTGGCTGCCGGTGATAAACCAGGCTTCATAGGCGTCATAGATTTTCATGAGAGCATCTCCTCTTGGCCTTTGTTCTATTGGCCATATACATTTTGATAGCGGTCATACAAGCTGTCGATGTCTGCCTGGGCGATGGGCGCCGGTTCTCCCAGTTGGTAGGCGAAATACATGATCGCCGCGTTATCTTCGGTCATGATGGCCGCCTTGATCGCCTTTTCGGCCGAGGGGCCTACGGCAAAGACGCCATGATTTATCAGCAGGCAGGCCGGGCTACGGCTACCCTGCAAGGCCTCGACCACCCGCTGCCCGATCTCCTGCCCGCCAACCAGGGCAAAACCGCCGCAGGGGATCTCGCCGCCAAATTCGTCGCCCATGGCCGTGGTGTGGCAGGGAATGGACCGGCCGACCACGGCGAAGGCGGTCGCATAGCGGGAATGGGTATGCACCACGCCATATACCTCCGGCATGTTGCGATAGATATAGCAGTGGGAGGCGGTATCGGAAGAGGCTTTGTAATCTCCTTCGACGAGTTGGCCATCCAGGTCTACCACTACCAATTTATCCGGCGTCAGGTGTTCGAAACGGATGCCGCTGGGTTTGATGACCACCAGGTCTGTTTCCGGATCGCGGGCGCTGAGATTGCCGCTGGTCCAGGCCACCAGGTTATTCAGGGGTAATTGGGCATGCAGGGTACAGACTTCTTCTCGCAGTTCCGGAAGTAACATATCAGGCCTCCAGTTTCTT
>Ga0307377_10005874_pt1 | contig 13014 bp, 16 predicted proteins | sample TR3MG_FD_202535 | JGI IMG/M metagenome (GOLD analysis project Ga0307377, IMG submission 202535) | Soil microbial communities from Risofladan, Vaasa, Finland - TR-3 | ecosystem: Environmental > Terrestrial > Soil > Coastal area > Acid sulfate soil | place: Finland: Risofladan, Vaasa | collected... | reverse complement strand
GATTCGTTACCTCCTTACGCATTGGATAAGCTAGTCACCCGAATCCGGTCAATTGGTGACAGGAGACTTTCACTCCATTAGATTCTCAGCCTTGACGGCTGCTCCACCCCGGCGGGGTTCGGCCAGGATTAGAGTAGCCGTGTGCATCAGAGAAACCGTCACAGCTCGGCGGCGATGGTGTGAAGGCCTTAGTTTATTTCGCCAGATAGGCTTTGTTTAAAGTAACACAACGGTCTTTAAGGTCGACAAGCTTCTGTCTCAGCTGATTGTTGTTAAAGCAATGTTATTTTCACAGCAACGGCAATAATAACAGCAAACAAAGCTGATAAAGTCGTTCCCAGAATATAGTATTCTGCAAAATCCGGGTTTCCTTTGGCTTGATCAAATCGAATAGCGGTTTTTGAACCATATAAGACGGTCAACGCTTGCCATGCACCCACTAAAATAATACTAATAGTTAAAATGCGCTCGACCCCACCTATATACCTCCCTGTTTTAACGTCTGCGCCTAAATCTTTTCTGAGTCCGCTTAAAAACATCTTAACAACAACATTAGATACTGACGTAGCAAGACATAAGTAGATCAAAACTAGTAGTACTTTCTTCATCAAAGTCAATGATTTAGAAACAGTTACTGTTCCACTAACAAATTGATAACAAAAGCTCATATAATGGCTTACATCAAAACTGTATAATGCATGTGCAGCTATGAAAATGCTAATTAAATGTAACACTTGGTCACCAAAGAACAAGTATATAGTCCATTTGTTTGTTTTCGTCTTAGATTCCATGTGACCCGTGCTCGTACTTTTTTCTGAAATCTTTTCGATAATCTTTTCATATTCTAATTCTCTTTTAGAAGTACTAGTTTTGTCAGAGTCATAAGAGCTAACTTCCTTAACTGAGGTCTTCTCTACCGTATTTGCAATTTTGCTTGCTATGACTGAGTCTATGTCACAAATCTTCTTTTCCGATTGGATTTTAGACTTAACCATATCTAGAAGCCAGTGGAAAATGTTTACTAAAAACAACACAGTCCATGGAATTTCTCTGGATATAAATATAAAAAAAACAAATATATTTATTAGAAATATTATTACTACATGTGTTGTTACACCACGAACTCGCCGTTTTATGTCTGAGTCTATTTTCATTTTGCATAACCAATCATTTTGAAAAACAAAGTCACCGGCCAAATGAGATAGTAACAAAGCTAAAAAATAATTTGAAAACATCATTTTTCACCTCAACAGCCTTTAATAATTAATTTACCAAAAAAATCACATGATGGATACTATAAACTTTTTAGCTGATATGTTATTAAATACTCGTATAGGTTATTCAATAACTTATAACCACATATGTTATAAAACAAAAATATAACCGTATGGGTTATAAAACAAAAATATAACCATATGGGTTATATTTTAAAAAATAATAATATAACTATATGACTGATATTGGACTGGCATAACTATTTTTTTTTCGATTTCTTTGTGGTGCATCTAAATACGCTTTGATTAGAGCGTCAACGGTTGACTCTAGCTCTTTAATTTCGTTCCAGTAGGCTGAAGCCACCTGTTTACTAACTAAAGGCTGGGTACAATCTAATAGACTAGCTATGTCTCTTTGATTTTTATTTTCTCTTAAATATGGCAATATCTCATTAAATTTACTAGCTTTGTGTATCCAGAACTTTCGCGAAACGGCAAGGAGCCCCAGTAATGCATTTATAGTAGTTTCATCTTGCTCAATAATAGTGCTTGGTTCAGCCTTAAACACTATTGCATGCCCTTTCCTGTCATGACTTATATCCAACGCATTTCTGGCGTAATGGAACGCTGGCCCGTCCATTCCCAAGGCAACTCTTTTAATATCCGTTAATATGCGCCCTAAACCAATGCCAAAGCGTACTTCTACAAACTTTTCCTTATATCGCTCTGCGTTAATACCTTCAACAACACGGGAAATAATCTCGTACAGAGGAGCATTTGGTCGTAATAGTCCCTGGAATTCGTCGCCTAGCGTAATAAGAAAATCTGACACTATATAATCTCGGTACAACTGGTTCACAGAGTCTAAAGTTGTCTCTAGTCTATATTGTACTTGTTTTCGCTGTTCACCAGTAATTTTTTTAGAATCAACTATGTCTCCTATAATCGCTAGATAACAATTGCTAATCATTTTTTCGGTCCCTCCTTTCAGATACAAAGGTATTGTTTACCAAAATGAACTTATTAACACGAGTGATTTTCGTACATACTAGATTTTTTATCCTTTAGCTCTAGTGAATAATAGAATACGTAATATAAAGCAGAATGTGTTTATCCACAGTTGGCTACTCTAATCCTTTCGAGCACAATAAAACCACTATTACCATATACTTCCTTAGTATGCCATAATAGTTGATTAATTATTCGAGAACTTATCTATTTACGCAACCCTAATGGTTCCGTTCGATTATTATTTACTATTATTCAAAAGTAATTAGCCATAATTGAAAAGAATCTATATTGTCCCTAATCACGTTATAATCGAACGTTGTTCGTAATTCGGTTTGTCACCTACTATCCATATTTTGGAACCATTATGCAAGGCTTCCTGCTTGGACCACAAATTGTTGCCATGAGCACGCAGGGTAGTTATTGGGTTACTCATACTTCCTTCGCATTAGAATTACATCTCTCTACGTCGAGACAGTTTTCTAGATCACAAGATAAATTACTTCTAAAAACAATACATTCCACATATTTCCTCAATTTCCTTCCAAGATCGCATTAATATTCCAAGAAAGAATAAAAAAGGTCAGACCATCCAAAAAACGATCTGACAAATAACTTCAGTTGCCGTCCCCAACTATATCCCCATCCACAAGGTTGCAAGACTTTACCCGGTTTCCAACCCCTGCGCCCCAGAGGTCAACTATAGATGGTCCGAATTTGATGGCCTATCTTTTATCGTCCATAGTTGAGATGCCAGTCACCCATTATATATACATTCGTACCTGTTATACAAAGACCCCACCCCGGCGGGGTCTACCATGGATTGGATGCACTATCTCTCAATGGTCGGGATAACAGTCACCCTTATATATTCACACGAACTCGTTTATCAAGAACGCCACCCCGGTGGGATGTAGCAGGGGTAGAATGTAGAGAGCCGCTAAGAAGTTACCATCATAATCTGTGTGCGCTGCTTGTTATTATGTTTAAGTGCAAATTTCACAAAACGCAGCGGTTGCTCCACGTTGTCCATTGTAAAAATCGATTCGTAAACTTCAACTTTCTCAAATCCTTTTTCGTCTTCCCAAACATCAATGGCCTCCGTCTTATTTACCGTCTTTTTTGCTAACCGCAAACTCTTATTGTTGTTGTTTTTTGCTCGGACAATTGCATCAATACCCAGACTTTTGCAGTGATTAATCCAGATGGAATTACAGAACGTCAATTAATTTTCTATGACGCTTCACGACGTCTGCAATCAGTCTTTTTCCAACATTCAACTCGCATTCATCCTTGGAAATGGAATCTTATCCGGGCTTGTACATCTCAAAGCCAATCACCATTTTGGGGCCAATCCCTACTGTTGACATTACAGCGCCACTATGGAAACAATGAGTCTTTTCTCCTTTGGTATTTTTCAAGCATTCTGGACAGCTTTCTTATTGCTCCCAAAGAATTTTGTCCCATCTATTGCAACGACAGTAAATCCATCTATGGTTCCGTTTTCAAAAACCTTATTCTCAACTGCCTTTTTTACAATATGTTGATTCATTTGATTTAGTCCGCCGATATCCATTACTTTAAGTGTATCTTTGATGGCATCAATCTTAGGTAGCTTAGTTCCTCGGGGCAATAGTTGGCTAAACTCAGGATTCTTAATCATTAAATTTAGTTCATTAAAGCTTCTTATCCTAAGTAAAAAACCAAATAGCGCAGGCAGAATTTACTTGACCCGTGCTATAAGTTGGGTTGACTCTTCCGTCTGACAGTTTATTCAAACCACGTTCAATGTAGTAGACATTCTTTATGTATTTAACTAATTTTGCAAAGTAGTTCTTTCTCATTCCAACCTCTCTTTCCCTGTGTTTTAGCAGAAAGAGAAGTCTGACAAAAGCTTTGAAAAACTCCGAATTTGATACGCTTTTGAAATCGGTAAAAATGCCAGTGACGTCAATGGTTTGACTGTGGTAGAGGCTAAATTGCTGATATATTAATAATAAGCATGGTAAGATTTAAAGAAACAATTGGCTTTCTAATCAATTTTGTGTTTATCTTGCCGTAACCGTTCAATTAGGCTGTTTTCACGAAATTCAATAATTTTTACTATACTATCTTCAGTCCAGGAGTAAAAGCCTTTTCCTGTTTTAACACCAAGGCTTCCATTTTTAAATAAATTTTTTAAAGTCAAAGGTATTTCTTTGCTTGCACAAAGCTCTTCTATTAGATACTCAGAAATGTTATAAAAAATATCCACACCACCCAAATCAACGCTCTCGAACGGCCCTGTTATTGATAATCGACGTCCCAGATTATGTTTGACAATAGCGTCAACTGCCTCAACAGAGGCAACACCTGATTCAACAATGTTAAGTGCTTCACGAAGCATCGCCATTTGAAGGCGATTGCCGATAAATCCCAGAAACTCCTTCTCCAATGTCACCGGTATCTTGCCGATTTTCTCCATCAGTTTACAGGTAGTATCAACCGTTTTTTTAACAGTGTTATCACCTGGAACTACTTCAACCACAGGCATCAAATAGGCAGGATTCCAAAAATGGGCCACAACAAAACGGTTTTTATGTTTTAAACAGTTAGCAATATCTGTAGGACTTAGTCCTGAGGTGTTGGAGGCTAAAATAGTTTCACAGGAGCAGAAATTTTCTATTTCCGAAAATATCCTTTGTTTTAAGATAAGATTTTCGTCAATAGCCTCAATAACAAAATGAACACTATTAACAGCCTCTTCCAGGTTTGTAGTGATGCTTATCCTTGCTAATATTTCAGCTATTTCAGGTTGCTGGACCAGCCCTTTTTTCAAAAAGGTTTCCAGCGTTGTCTGGATGTTTTTTAGACCAAGCTCCGCACTGGCTAATGAACGGCCAAACATGTTAACCCTATATTTGGCCATAGCAAATACTAACGTAATACCATAACCCATTGTTCCAGTGCCTAAAACGGAGATATTCTTAACCTCTTCTATTTTCATAGATACACCTCAAAAAACGATAATGATAGAAACCTTTATCTTGGATTATAAGATAGATTTAAACAAATACTGAAATTGCACTGTATAACAAGAGCAAGGCCATAACTATATTGAACTGCAGTCTATATTTTTGCAGAAATGTTTTAAAAAATACACCAAAAAGAGCCCAACATAAAGTTGCTAAAAAGGCAACAAATGAAAGGGATGCTGAAAAAAATACTAGGCTGGCAATGGACTTGTAATATGGAATAATAAAAATAGAAGTAACTGTAATACAAAATGTAATGCCCTTAGCATTTAAGAACTGTAACATAAACCCTAAAATAAAGGATTTATCATTAACGGCTTCCTCTTTAGTGAGTGGCTTGCTTTGGATTATTTTCACCGCTAGATAAAGCATATACGCTGTTCCGGCTATTTCCATGAATAACTTTACCCTTGGAACTAAATTAAACAAAAAAAGACTGAGAAAACTGGATAATAACATAATGACAAAAAAACCTGCAGCAATACCAGCTATTAGCCTAAGAGCCTTCTTGAACCCATACATATTCGCAGTAGACATCGCTATTAAGTTGTTTGGTCCAGGTGTAAATATAGTTACAAAAGAATAGGATAAAAAGGCAGCTATGGATACCATTTTTTAACCCCCGATAAATTGGATTGCCCTTAAAGGCGCTGGGTACCTAACTAACGTGCTAAGATATCGGATTGCCCACAGTGACTGCTCCGCTGGTTTTTGTTTTCTGCTAATCCAAGGTCATCCGGATTGAGACCGCGGCTCTAGGGTTGGCAAAATATCTCAGGACATTTCAACAATCAATATGGCAGTTGGCTCAGACGACCCTAGTACCAGGCTGCAGGGGGAGACCAGTCCTCAACCTGCGGGTTATACTGGGTTCCGGGCAGTAATCGCTCATCTTGCCAGTAGCCGGCGCCGGAACGGATCATTTCTTGCAATAAAGTTTGCACGAAATCCGCAGGCTCAACGCGAAAAACGTGGTAGCAAAAGTCTGTAAACCAGCTACAACTCAGCAGATATTCGCGTATTTTAGAATGAGCCAAACCATGATTAATCATCAATGCGTAAGCAAATATACGTTTGCAGGCGTGCCAGGCTGCTTTTTCGGGCTGGGTCAGCCATTTCTCAAGTTGTTTTTTGGCCTTGCTGATTACCAAATGTGGTTCTTTTATGGTGGGTCCGTGCCCGGGATATATCAAATGGATGGGCATCTTGTCCAGTTTTTCCAGACTATCAAGGCTAATTTGAAGGGAACAAACGCCCTCCCGGAAAAGGTTTATCCAACCCACATCATTGGTCTGCAGCAAGTCACCACAAATAAGTTCTCTGGTATCTGGAAGGTATAGGGAAATGTGGCCGAGAGTATGCCCAGGTGTGTGGCATACCTGCACGAGATTACCGCCTGTATCAATTTCGTCCCCATCAGCCAGCAATACACTTACCTGGTACAATTCCACTGGTTGGTTTAGCCATCTGGCGCAACATGCTTCCTGGTGCCGCTGGTTAATAAGCTGTCCTTCCCAACGGTGGGTGGCGACATCAAGACCATATTTTTTTTGCAGCCAACTGTTTCCACCAACATGATCGCTGTGGTAGTGGGTATTTAAAATATACTGTATATCCATGGGGCGAATGCCAGCTTGGTTTATCAATGATATAGTTCGCGGCAGGTCACTGCCAAAGCCAGTATCCACCAGCGCTGGTCGTTTGCCACGGATGATAGTCATGTTAGCGCTGGGGTAAGTGCGCTCAAAAAACCACACACCCGAAGACATAACTAATCTCCCTCCTAACCCAAAAAAGAAGTATTCGTTGCTTCTATCAAACATCTCCGATGAACCTTACTGGCATATTGAGAATAATCCTGGTGACGGATGCTGGTGGGCTTTTTCAATATCTGGGCAATTTAAGCTGCTCGCAGTAATATTCAGATACGCCTATCTCCTTCATCCGGTCATTAATATTTTTCCAGCGCTCGCGTAAACGGCCACTAAACTGTTTATCGCAAGGGTATTCGTGACATTGAAAGCAAAAATCAATACCCTTTTCTTTTTGACAGGTCTTGGCTGAACATGTTGTTAATGGGCATTGAACATTGTCGCCCCTGCACCCGCTGCAAGAAGCATTGGCAAATGATTTTAGGATCTCTTCAAAATCAGGGTAATTATTATATATAGGCTTGCCCTCCGCTTTCATTTTGGCCACTGGTTTATAATAACCGAGCAAATCAGCAAGTCTTTGACTTAAATGTTTAATCTCCCCGTTTTGATAATCGGCGCACCTATTGCAGTCCATCCCACATGGCGCCAGATGTTGTAGTACATCCTCATATTTCATTATTCAATACCCCCTTAATCTAACAGCATCTCTTTATTTCCCCACAGACGATGCATGCGTTTCCCCTACGTAGCCGTCGCAATGGCATCTACTATTCCTATTTGACAGGCCGCCCCTTGATGATGTCGGTCATACTGAACCGGCATGCGCTCAGCACCTCCCGAACGTCATTCTGGAACTGCTGGCGTTCGAGGGGGGGAGTGTGAGTACCCATTACCAGTTCGATGTCAGGATATGCCTGGCGGATTACTTCAACGTACTTGTGCTTGAAGGGACATAGTTCAGTCATGCAGTAGGAAAAATGGATTGCCTCTACCCTAAATTCCGCTATCGAACGGATGCGCTTCAGAATCTTTTGTGGCGCGTGCATGGTTGGGCAGCCGTCACAGCTGATTATACCAACCAGATCCAGAGGTTCTTCCTGGGGATATTTCTGGAAGAATCCCTTTCGTTTCCGCATGTCCGCCAGACATACCACCGACGCACAGTGGAGGTCTTGCGTGCAATTGGAGCAAGTTATGATACCGATTCTGGCCATTAATTAATCACTCCTTTTATTATTCAGGTAGTTGCGGGGCGGTTCCACTGTTTCGGCAGCATGAATAAGAAGAAGTGTCTTGGTCAGTGATCTTTCCTCTGCCCGGCAGGAGGGGCATTGTTTTAGATGGCTGCTTACCATTTTGCGGCGCGGTTCCGAAAGTTCTTGGTCCAGGTAAAGGCTCAGCAAAGAACGCACTTGTTGACAGGTCAAATTTCTCGCACCCCCTCCCTGCAGCAGCATGTATAGTCCTTCACCAACTCGGCACAGCCTGTTTTTACCAGGTGGTCCCGGAAAGCTTTTCTGGCACGGTGGATGCGGGACTTGACGGCACTCAGAGAAATACATAAAGTATCAGCTATTTCATCATAACCAAAATGGTGGAGATCCCGCAATATCAGGACATGCTTGTGCTCTTCCCGCAGGTGGTGCTGCAAAACGTGCCGAATGCACCACTGTAGTTCCCGGCGTATGATCACGCGTTCCGGATTGGCTGACCAGTCCGGAACCGGTATGATTTCCAGGCTTATCGTTTTGTGTCGAACCAGCTTGCGTTTCTTTGACAGGAAAGCGTTAATAGTTATCCGTCCCAACCAAGTACGTATACTAGCCTCTCCCCGAAAATCCGGCAGGTGCTCAAAAGCTTTTAGAAAGGTTTCTTGCGTTAGGTCGTCGGCGTCATCTATGTCATTGCAGAGGTGGTAAGCCAGATTGAATACATAGCGCTGGTGAAGACTTAGCTCTTCTTCAAGGCAAGAAGCTTGAAGAATGCAAGGGACGGAATTTTTGTCAGAAATCGCCTTGTCTTTGTTGGTGTTCACTGGCCATATCTCCCCTCAGAGCAATTTCATCTTAGCCGGGCCCTTTTGCCTCGTTACTTATAGTCTTAATCTTGCCAGTTAAATTTTCATCAGATTAGATGAAGAAATGGACAAAAAGTTGCAGGTGAAATAAAATTTTTAGCGGCTTGTCATTCGCAGCCACCTAAAGGGCAGGCCACCGCTGGTCGGGTGGTATTTTCGCAGCTGGCCAGGATTCGGGCGAAATTGGCCAGGCCGATCCGTCCGCCAATAGTCGCAACTTCCCCCAAAAAATCCACGTAAAATTCCTCGCGGGTAAAAAGGCCAATTTTCCTCGCACGGAGGATTCGGGAGGTGCTTCAGGTATCCCAACACCTGGCCCCCCCATGTGATTCCAAGACCCAAGGCAAACAGTTCACGATCCGAAAGACCGGCATAGCCTATTGTCGATGCCATCTGTACTGCTTCAGCGACATCAACCGGACCACGGAGTTTTAGTGTAACCAAAGCTGAGCGCAAGTGCAGGCAAGCCGGCAAGCCCAACACCTGCCCGGCCTCGGACACTGCCCGTTCTAGCTCGGAACCAGTTAGAAGTTCATCATTTGCTAATGAATGCAGCATCTCAACGGCAGCACCCCATTCACCTAGTCCCGTCAACAATCCGAACCGGAAAATCCGCCTTTCCCTAATGGTAAGTCCCTGACCAACCACTACTAGTCCATCCCCTCTTGCGTCCATTGATGCCGTATACTGGAGCAATGAAGGAAAATCATAATAGAGACGATCAAGATCGATATTCGCAAAGGGGGATTCAATGTTATTTTGTCGAGCCAACCTCCAACACCTCCTTTATATTTAGTTTAAGTCGTTTTTCTACTACTCCTGCCGTGTCCGTGGCTTAGGGAATGTTGATAAATTTTTGTTCACCCAATGCCTCGATCAGATAACTGCCCCATATGTCATGCTTGATGTATTCCTTAGCTATCAGGGTAATGGATGGTGTCGTGCTTAAAACACCGACGGTTTCATCATGCGGACCGATTTCACTTATGACCACCTCTTTTTCGTCGCCTATAACCACACTCAACCTTTTGCCCAGTCTATTTTGGGAAGAAGTACCGCACGATTCCAGATTAACGGTGTTCTGGCATTCTATGTTGCACTCACCAAAGACGCCGGCAACAACTTTGACGTTTCTCTTTTCTGCCCTTACGAGAGCACCGCTAAAAAGGCTGGCTTCCTGGGGCCAAATAGACTTATTTTTTGCATTTTCAAACACGGCCACCATTTTGTCGATTACGATTTGATAACCAGCCAAGTTCCATGTTAGATCAATGTCGGCAAGAGGCTGCACCTGATGAAGTTGTGCCTCAAGATCACCGATGGTTGTTAGAACATCTCCTTTAAGCTACAGAGCAGGGTTTCGGGGGGTACAGGGTAATATTTAACAGGATCTGTGTTGCTGTCAATGATGGCACCTTTGTGTTTTAGCCTAACAAGAGTTTCATAAATTTTGGCCGTAGGTACCCTGCTAATTTTACTGATTTCATAGCCATGGGCAGGATGTTTCTGAACCAGTGCCAAATAAGCTTTAGCTTCATAGGAGGAGAAACCTAGCCGTTGAAGCTTTACAACTATGTCGTTCGTCGTTGCCACTCCTTTCACTGGTATTGATAATATACTACTATGGTGGTAATTGGTTGCACAATATCTACTGGTGTGGGGTAGAAATAAAAATATTTTAACCGATTCACTATGACCAGCGATGTCCTTCTTTAGATCCAATGCCCCCAGTCGTGCATGTGCATAAATACTTGTATCAAAAGAACACGAGGAGGTGCTTCCCAAAACATCAAAAGGAAAAAGCTAAACTACAGACCAAATTATTAAGCCTATAAAGAAAAAGTTAAATAGGGTTTGCTAAACCAACCCTTATATTAATTAAACAACATGCTGACAGTCTGCTGAAATCCAGATAATGGCATAATAGGTGCCGTAAAAAATTGTACAAGAGAACCCAGAGTCTATGCTCCAAATTTATAAGCAGAAACTGCAAACAAAAAACACTTTCGGCGGTCTCTTTTAGGCGTGCCATAATACGATAAGCCATAGCAACGTTTGGGCTCTCCAAATTTACCTTCCACGGGATTACGTTAGCTGGAGTTCTTGCCGTTCTATGCGGCGCTGTGATAAATTCTTCCGCCGCCGCTTTATTGCCGCCTGAAGGGTTCCTGCGCTCTTGAATTGTTCCAACAGGCGAGGGGACACTTTACTTTTTCAAATCCCTTTGTAAACTCATAGCACGTATTCACAATATCTCTATTTTCCAGGCCCTTTTCTTTCCCTTGAATGCCAATAAACATTAATGCTCCGCCAACTAGTCCGCACTGAGCTCCATACCCACCAGCTCCATGCATTCCAATGCCTGCATCAACAATTTGCGAACACAGATTAATATGAAATATCTCTGAAAGAGTCAGTAATGATGTAATGGCACAGTTCAAGTCATCATTCCAATAATGCTCTGTACTCTTTCGTTAATGTACTCCCGATATTGCATATCAAGATCCCTCCATATGTCTAATCTTAAATAACAGTCCCAACATTCGGATCTTCCCACGAAAAATAAAGACTCTTGAAATTTCTAAATATGGAACTTAAAAAGATATAGTGCTTTTTTCCTCACCAATCTGGTTATCCAGAAACCGGAAATTATTACCAAAGGGTACAAAACCGCCCACCCAACGAAAGGGAAGACAACGGCCGTTGAAAGAAAGGACAGCCAGCTAATACCAACTCCCCACGCGCTGCCTTTGAGTAGCCGGATTCCTGCGGCACAGCCGCCAAGATAGGTCAGAATGAAGGTTGCGTTGGGAAACTGAATAAGGGTAGTCAATGAAGTTGCCCCACTGCCGTACAAAGCAAGCACTGCCACAAAGCATAGGGCAAGAAAGCCTATTCCACCAGTTGGCGTAGCATATCGTTTCGACAAAATACCCATCCATAGAGGAGCGTCTCCCTTTCGCGCCAAGGCATAAGCAAGCCGAGAAGTGGCACCCGTGTAAGCGATAATGGTAGCAGTACAGATGAACACACCTGTTAATCCAGCAACCAAAGCCCCCCAAGGTCCAAGTAGTTTACTAATGACCAATACAAGGGAAGCATCCGATCCTGCTGTATGGTAACTGTGTGTTCCAACTGTAGCCAATGCCGTGAGAAAATACAGTACTCCAACGATGACAGCAGCAATTGTTACCCCTTTAACCGCGGCCCGTTGTGGGTCCATGAATTCTTCGGATAAATGGGAAACCGCTTCCCAGCCGATAAAACACCAAAACATAATAGCGGCTGACCGCCCGACACTCACCCAACCATGGGGCATAAACGGCGTAAAATTTACAGACTCAATATGAGGTACAGCCCCTATGATTGCTAACACTAGCACGAAAACAATGGCAAGGACAACGGCAATCTGCACTTGACCCACCACTTTCATACCGATAAGGTTGGTTAATAGCCCGACTGCCAGCATTCCTGCTGCCAATGCCACTCTCGCGCTGTCACCCCAGCCCATAGCAGCTGTCATATAGCCAGCTCCTGTCAGCGCGGCCACAGGAGCGCCAATCGGTACAGACATGAGGAAAAACCAGCCAACAAGCGATCCTGCCTGTGGTCCGAAAGCTAACGTGACAAAATGGGAAACACCGCCAGCATTTGGAAACCTAGCCGATAGCAACCCCATAGTCAGTGCCAGAGGTAATACAAGCAAAGTCATAAGCCCCCAAGCTAGCAGGGAAGCAGGACCGGCAATCTCTGCCGCCAGCCCAGGTACGATGAGTACACCCGAGCCAAGTACGGCTCCGATATATAGGGCTATTACCTGCGGCAGACCGATAGTACCTTTTAGCTTGTGAGTATCCATAATTTATGCTCCTGTCTCCCTTGTATTTTCTCTAAGAGTATCAGATAATGGTGTCATCAGGGAAACGAAAAATTTCGATAATATACATCGCTACAGACGATGGTAAGGGGATGCTGGAATTGGAATTGCGTCATTTATTTACATTTATAGCTGTGGTCGAAGTTGGCGGTTTCACCCGCGCCGCCAA
>Ga0307377_10005872_pt1 | contig 13015 bp, 10 predicted proteins | sample TR3MG_FD_202535 | JGI IMG/M metagenome (GOLD analysis project Ga0307377, IMG submission 202535) | Soil microbial communities from Risofladan, Vaasa, Finland - TR-3 | ecosystem: Environmental > Terrestrial > Soil > Coastal area > Acid sulfate soil | place: Finland: Risofladan, Vaasa | collected... | reverse complement strand
GCCCTATGCAAAGGAAGTAATAGGAATAGATTTATCCTTTGCTGTAGATTCTGCATATGAAAATCTAAAAAAGTTTGATAATGTTCATATTATACATGCCGATATTTTTAACCTTCCTCTCAAAAATAATACATTTGATTATATTTACAGCATAGGCGTTTTACACCATACTCCTGATACTAAGAAAGCATTTATGAACCTCCCCTGTCTTTTGAAAAGCGGAGGAGAAATTGCTATCTGGGTTTATTCTGATGAAACGAGTTATACACAAATCATTACTGATTTTTATAGACTTTTTACTGTTCATCTACCAAAGAAATTGTTGTGGTATTTATCTCATTTGGCGATTCCTTTTTATTACTTTAAAAAAATCCCGAAGGTTGGGGCATTGATTAACGTTTTTCCCATGAGTAGTCATTCCGATTGGAAATGGAGAGTGCTGGATACTTTCGACTGGTATTCACCAAAGTATCAAAATAAGCATCCCTGTTATGAAGTTATGAGTTGGTTTGAGGAAGCCGGTTTAAAAGATATTAAATTATTACATTTTCCAGTAGCAGTCAAGGGGAGGAAGTAAAAATGAATTTTAGAATTTGCATGATATGTTCTCAATTTTATCCTGTTGTTAGTGGGGCAGAACAACAAGCAGAAGCATTAGCAAGGGAGCTTTTAAAAGAGGGAGCAAAAGTATTTGTTCTTACCCAGAGGGTAAAGGGCCTAAGAAGAAGAGAGAACTTGAATGGATTGATAGTATATAGAGAGATAATTGCCCCTCAGTGGGGACCTATTTTTGGATTGAGTTATTTATTGAGTACTTTTCTATTTCTTTTTTTTAAAAGAAATGATTATGACATCATCCATTGTCATATTTTGTACTTACATACAATCTCAGCAGTCATTATGAATATGTTATTCAGAAAAAAAGTTATTGTTACCATTCAATGTACTAGAGAATATGGTGATGTTGTAAGACTTAAAAGAATAAAAGGTGCAAATATTATCTTCAGAATTATCAAAAAAGTTAACAAGTTTATTGTGGTCAGCTGGGAAGCAAAGGATGAATTAAAGAGTATCGGTATTAAAGATGAGAAAATTATCAGAATTCCTAATTTTGTAGATGAAAGTAAATTTTATCCTGTAGTAAACAATGTAAAGAATAAATTAAGAGATAAGTTGCTATTGCCACCGGACAAAAAAATTGTGACATTTGTGGGACGGCTCACTCCTCAAAAAGGAATTTTCTATTCAATAGAAGCGTGGTTTGAAGTGATTATTTCATATCCTGAAGTGGCTTTATTAATTATCGGGGATGGACCTCTGATGAAGAGTTTAAAAGATCAGGCATGTGCTTTAAACTTATTGGATAAGATAGAATTTTTAGGAAAGAAAAAAAATATCTCTGAATATCTTCAGGCGAGTGACATATTTGTTTTACCCTCACTTGCAGAAGGGATGTCTGTTGCACTTTTGGAGGCAATGGCTTGTGGGCTTCCTTGTATAACAACAAAGATTGGAGGTAATGTTGACTTAATTGATGATGGTAAAGATGGAATTTTAGTAAAACCATCAAGTAGTGAAGAACTTGCATCTGCTATATTGAGGTTATTAAAAGATAAAAAATCCTTTAAAGATTTCGGTAGTCAAGCGAGAAAAAAAATTCTAAAACGGTATTCAATAAATTCTATAGTTCCGGCTTACATAAATTTATACAAAGGACTCTTAAGCTAACGGCTCTGGTAACATAACGAGCTTTGGAAATTTGTAATGAGTAACAAAAAGATTCTTTTCGTATTCTATCGCATCTACGGTGGTGGGGCAGAGAAACAAATGCAATATATTTTGAGATATATTGATAGAGAAAAGTTTGAGCCGAATCTTGCTGTTTTTCACTTGACAGGAACCGAGAAAGAGCTGGTGCCAGAAAATGTTCCTATTTTTGATTTGAGTACAAAACTGAGACCAGCTTCGATTTTTTTAACCTTCAAACTCATAAATTTAATTAAAAGGAGTAAACCCGATAAGATATTGTCTTTTCTCTGGGGAACGAACTTGATTTCCATTTTAGCAGGGATTCTTACGAAGACAGACTTTCTAATAAGTGAAAGAACGTTCTCAGGGATAGATATAAAAGGATATTCTCTTCCAAAGTTAAGAAAAAAAATGATTTCACTACTTTATCCCAAAGCAGAAAAGATAATTGCAGTCTCATATAATGTCAAGGAGAATTTATGTAAATATTTTGATATTCCAGAAAGTAAAATTGAAGTAATTTATAATGGAATAGATTTAGAAAAGATAAAAAAATTAAAAATTGAATATGAAATTAATCTCCAAAGTTATTTGCTTGCGTGTGGGGGTTTACACAAATGGAAAAATTATGATTTCTTAATTGAAGTAATGGCAGAACTTAAAAGCTTATCTCTGGTTATTTTGGGTGAGGGTCCTTTAAGGAAACATCTTAAAGAGAAAGCAGAATCTTTGGGAGTAGATTTAATTCTGCCTGGTTATATTAATAACCCGTATCCTTATTTTAAGAAAGCAAGAGCTTTTGTCTTGACTTCTTTATATGAAGGGTTTCCTAATGTTATTTTAGAAGCAATGGCTTGTGGAGTTCCTGTTGTTTCGGTTGATTGTCCGGGCGGTGTGAATGAAATTATTGAAAATGGAAAGACAGGCCTTTTAGTTCCTCGTGGTGATAAAAAGGCACTGGCTCGGGCTATGATTAAATTACTTAAGGATGAAAATTTGCGTAGAATTCTCATAGAAAATGCCTATAGAAAAGTAAAGGAAGAATTTACATTGGATCGGATGGTTAAGAGTTATGAGGATGTGTTGAAATAATGTGTGGAATTTGTGGAATATTAAATTTTGATGGTAAGCCGATATCTGAAGAATTATTGAAGAAGATGAACAATCAAATAATTCATCGGGGACCGGATGATGAGGGATACTATATTAGCGGAAAATATAAAAAGCAAAATGAGGCAAAATATAACGTGGGGATGGGGATGAGGCGGCTGAGTATTATTGATTTGGAAACAGGACAGCAGCCGATTCATAATGAGGATAAGTCAATATGGGTTATATTAAACGGTGAAATTTACAATTTCCAGGAGCTTCGGGATAATCTCAAAAAAAAGGGTCATTGTTTTTACACAAAGAGCGATACAGAGGTACTTGCTCATCTGTATGAGGACTACGGGACTGACTGCCTCAAATATATGAATGGAATGTTTGCCTTTGCCCTGTGGGACGAAAATAAACACTGCCTCTTCATTGCAAGGGATCAGGTTGGGAAGAAGCCTCTATATTATATGAGAATAGGTGACAGGTTCTATTTTGCTTCGGAGATAAAGTCATTTCTGGTAATACCGAAATTTAAGAAGGAGATTAATCTAAAGGCAATTCATTATTATCTTACATATCAATACATTCCTTCTCCTATGACGATATTTAAAGATGTCTTTCGCCTTCCACCGGCTACATTTATGGTTATTGATTCACAGGGCAGGATAAAAAGCTGCAAGTACTGGTCGCTAAATTTCAGACATAAGACAGATTTGACTTTTCATGAAGCCAAAGAGAGAATCAGGTCGCTCTTGAGAGATGCTGTTAGAATTAGGATGATTGCCGACGTTCCTTTAGGTGCATTTCTTTCTGGTGGGCATGATTCTTCCATAATTGTGGCATTGATGAGTCAATTATCATCTCAACCGGTAAAGACATTTTCTATTGGCTTTGAAGAACAAGAATTTTCAGAATTGAGATATGCTAGAATACTTGCTAAGAAATTTGGATGTGAGCATCATGAATTTATCGTTAAACCAGATTATATTGATATTTTACCTAAGATTGTCTGGCATTATGACCAACCTTATGCTGATAGCTCAGCCTTACCAAGTTTTTATGTTGCTAAGATGACACGTGAATATGTAAAAGTTGCCTTAAATGGAGATGGGGGGGATGAGAATTTTGCCGGTTATCTGAGATATTCTGCCTTAAGAAATTTTACTATTCTGGCTTTGCCCTTTCAAATAATTCCTCATAAATTATTTTCAGAATTTTTGAATTTAATCCCTGATGTTGAATCATCTCAACGGAACCCCATTCGTTATGCAAAACGGCTTTTGTCTACTTTAAATGAATCTCCTTCTCGTAGAAACATCATCTGGCATTGTTTCTTTGATAATTTTTCAAAAAAGCGGATCTATTCTGATGAGATGAAAAATAGATTTTCAGATATTGATACTTATGAATATCTCAGCAATTTATTTGAGCGGGCGCCGGCGACCGGGGTTATTGACAGAGCTCTTTATACTGACATCAATGCCTATCTTCCGGAGGATTTACTTATAAAGATGGATGTGGCTACAATGGCGAATTCCCTTGAGGCACGCTCGCCATTTCTGGACTATCGCATACTTGAATTTACTTCCAGCCTTCCATCTTCATGGAAAATGAAGATTTTTTCTCAAAAGTACATTCTAAAAAGAACATTTCAGGATTTACTTCCTCCTGAAATCCTGCATCGTTCTAAACAGGGATTTGGCATTCCTGTCGGAGAATGGTTTCGTCATCAATGGAAGGATTATTTCAGAGAAATTGTCCTTTCCCCAAAAGCAGAAAGAGGTTATTTTGATATGAAAGAAGTGGAGGCATTATTTCAGGAGCATATCTTGGGAAGACGAGACCATGGTTATCGCCTATGGGCTCTTTTTATGTTAGAATTATGGCATAGAGTTTTTATTGATGGAGATATTGTAGTATGAAAAAAGGACTGATTAACGGGGATCACAGGACGGGATGGTTCATATTTAGCAGAATTTTTGTCATCAAAAGGATATGAAGTTCATAGAATAATTAGAAATCATCAAAGAAGAGTGTTCGTTTCATAAAATAGTTCCTCAATACTTGAATCTCTACCATAAACTTTTTTAAGATGAATAAGGAAAAGAAATACTTAATTTTCATTTTCGTACTGGCATTAATCTTAAGGTTAACGTACGTCCTATTTTTCCCTCAGTTAAAAATAGAAAGTGATGCTTTGCAATATGATACTATTGGCTGGAATTTAGCTTCTGGTGATGGTTTTTCACTGGAACCCGGTGTGCCGACACCGGTTAGAGCGCCTGTGTATCCGTTTTTTTTGAGTCTGATTTATCTTGTATTTGGACACAGTTATCTGGCAGTAAGATTAGCACAAACAATAGTCAGTGCTTTGACTTGTTTGGTCATCTATTGGCTGGGAAAGGAGATTTTTGACGAAGAGATGGGTCGGGTCACTTCCTTAATTATAGCTTTGTATCCGGTTCTGATAAGTTACACTGGGTTTCTTCTAACGGAAACCTTGTTTACTTTTTTGCTATCTATTACAGCCTTATTTCTAGTGAGAGCAGTAAAAAATAGATTAGGTAAATATTATGCAATTAGTGGCATGTTGTTGGGAATAACAACTCTATGTCGAGCGACAACGATGTTATTTCCGTTTTTTATCTTTGTAGGATTATGGGCTGTTTATAAAGTAAAGATTAGAGCAATTGTCCATTTTTTGATTTTTCTTTCAATGATGGTTGTTGTAATAATTCCTTGGACGGTGCGCAATTACTTTCGGTTTCATACCTTTTTACCTGTTGCCACAGGAGGAGGATTGACATTATGGGCAGGTACTTATGTGCCCTGGGACGGTAAATATCAAGGAGTGACAACAGAACCCCTAAGAACCATGGGAGAAGAATATTCACCTATAGAATTAGATAAAAGGTTATTTAAGGAAGGAGTGAGAAATATCAAGGAGCGTCCAATAAAATATTTCATTATGTCCATAAAAAAATTTCCCAGATTCTGGATAACCAGTCATAGTAGTGTATTTGGCATTGACAAGCCGAATTCTTGGTATCTACGGGAACGTCAGTATTTTCCGCTTTTCGTGAAATTTTGCCTCTTACTTCTGCACACTGTTACGCTTATTTTAGGTATTATAGGAGTTTTCTTGATTAGAAGACAATGGAAGTCTTGCATAATTCCTTTATTACTGATTTGTTTTTTTACAGGGCATATTTTTTTGGTTACTATACCCCGTTATCATGTCCCAGTTTTACCTTATGTCTTTATTTTTGCTTCAGTATGTTTAATAAAAATCAATAAAAAAATTATAGAATCAAAAGTTAAATTAGGATGACAGAGAGTGAGATCGGTGAAATGATAGAAGCGATTCAGAATTTAGATAGAATGGCGAAGACTGTCAATTACAATAATTGGATATATAAAATAATTAAGCCTTTTATTGGAAAAAGGATATTGGAGATTGGTTGCGGCATTGGAAATATGACCAAATTTTTTCTTGATTATGAAGCAATAGTCGCCATTGATAATTCAGCTGAGTGTATAGAAATTATGAAATCTAAATTCTCTCATTATAAGAACTTACGGATCGTCAATCACGACATATCCAATGAAGGGTTTGGAGAGCTGAGAGAGTTCAATTTCGATACCGTTGTTTGCATAAATGTGTTGGAACACATAAAAGACGACCTTCAAGCACTAAGACATTGCTATCAATTACTCAAAGAGCGGGGGAGATTAATTTTGTTTGTGCCCGCTCTCAAAATTCTTTATGGCACGGTTGACCGGGCTGATTCTCATTATCGGAGGTATACTAGGATTGAACTAACCAAGAAATTGAGAGAGGCTGGTTTTGTTATCAAAAAAGCATCCTATGCAAATTTTTTTGGAATTTTTCCATGGGTTTTGCACAGCAAAATCTTGAAGAGGTCGTTACATCCCCCCAGGCAGATGGTATTCTTTGATAAGTTTGTGCCCTTTTTCGCTTTCTGGGAAAAGCTGTTTCTGCCTCCTATTGGACTTAGTTTACTTTTCGTTTGCCGGAAAGGCTGAGGTATGAAATTATCAGTCATAATGCCTGTTTATAATGAAAAACATACCATAAAGGAAATCGTACGCAAGGTAATGAATGTAAATATGGAGAAAGAGATTATAATTGTGGATGATTGTTCAATAGATAGCACGCGAGATACATTAAGGAGAATTGATAATAATAACATCAAAGTGATTTATCATGATAAAAATATGGGAAAAGGGATGGCGATAAGAACAGGGATTAAGTATGTAACCGGAGATATCATAATTATTCAAGATGCTGATTTAGAATATGAGCCCGAAGACTATTATGAATTGACCCGGCCCATTATTGAGGGGAAAGCAGATGTGGTATACGGGTCTCGAGAACTTCTTAAACAAAATAAATGGTCTTACTATCGGTATGCCATCGGAGGCAGATTCTTGAGTTGGCTGACAAATCTACTTTACCATTCGAGTATTACTGATGAGCCAACTTGTTATAAAGTATTCAAAGCTGACATTTTGAAAAGTATCAATTTGGACTGTAAGAAGTTTGAGTTTTGTCCTGAAGTCACAGCTAAGGTACTAAGAAGAGGTATTAAAATCTATGAAGTACCCATTCATTATTATTCGAGGTCAATAGAACAAGGAAAGAAGATAGGGTTGAGGGATGGATTGCAAGCGATATGGACCCTCATAAAATATCGTTTTATAGATAAACATTCTTTGTGAGTGTGCCAATGAAAAAAGAGCTCGAAAAAATTATGGCTAGCAAATTGGTAATTAATGAATACTTATTCTTAATAGTTTTATTTTCGTTAGCCAGTCTTTTGAGAATTTTATATGCCTTTTATTTAAAAGGAAATATTCCTGTCAGTGATGCTGCAGGATTTGATCTATTAGGGATAAATATTTTGAAGTATGGCCAATATGCTTTTCAACCCGGTATTCCTACAGCACACCGTGCACCTATATATCCACTTTTTCTATCAGGAGTATACTTTCTCTTTGGGCACAGTTATCTTGCAGTAAGGATAATTCAGTCATTAATTGGTAGTTTAACCTGCGTGGCGGTTTATTTTATTGGCAGGAGAATAGCAAATAAGAATGTGGGCGTTATTGCGGCTATTATCTGCGTATTTTATCCATTTTTTATCTATTACACGGGGTATTTACTTGTGGAGACATTGTTTACATTTCTCTTAGCGGTTGCTGTGTACTGCCTTATCACCAGCGTGGATAAGCCTGATTGGAAGAATCTTAGCCTGGGTGGGGCGTTTATGGGACTGGCAGCGCTGTGTAAGCCAACAGCCTTTGCTTTCGTTCCTTTCTCTGCTTTAAGTTTCTTGGTGATTTTGGGAATTAGGAAAGTGTCAACATATAGAAATATTGGGATCTTTTTGCTTTTTTTTACTATTACTTTGTCTCCTTGGGTTATTAGAAACCATATTGTTTTTAGAAGAATTATCCCGTCTACTACACAGTTAGGCTTTGCGTTATTAGACGGAAGCTTGCTATTCGATGCTGAGCACCAGTGGCGGATCGAACAGGAAGAGCAAAAAAATCCTATATTACTAAAAGGGAAAGAATTGAATGAAATAGAACAAAACAACTACTTTACCAAGGAGGCTTTAAAGTTTATAAGAAATAATCCAAAATACATGATGAAATTAGCCCTCAGGAAATTCCTTAAATTTTGGAGATTGTACCCGCATACGGAAAATATCTATACCTACGGGACCTACGGGCAATCAAAAGGTCTGTTAGTTCTCCTTAGCCTTCTTTCTTATGGTATACTTTTACCTTTTAGCCTACTTGGAATCATCTTTTCCATCAAGAACTGGAAACGGTTCACATTTTTTTATGGTTTGATACTATCTTTTACTATTATACACCTGATTGTTTGGTCGCAAATCAGGTACCGCTTGCCGATTATGCCTTATATGATAATTTTTGCAGCATTCAGCTTAAACTTTATTTTGTTGAAAGCGAAATCGCTGAGATTGGCGAAGCGACTCAAAATTTAGATAGAATATAAAGGACATCGGAACAAATATGGCTGGAAAATTAGTAATCAAGGTAGTCGAGATTAAGGGAAGATGCCCGGTGTATAGGGTCGGGGAAATGATTGTACTTGATGAAGGATATAAAATAAACCTCAGAGAGACTGCCAATATCTGCATGCACTCTTTGGCTTCAATTATGCCTTATTATAATGCTTTGTATAACGGTGTTGCCCCGGAAAAATTGGGGCTTGCCAACAAGGATGGAAAAGCTTGTGTGCAGTGCCTGGACCCTTGCGAAATTACTGGTGGCGGAACTGTTGTATTTGAAATTACAACTGAAGAGAAATAGAGTGTGGAGTAGCCTGATAAATTTTGAACGATTGTTTCGGTGGGCAAATTGAGATCGTTTAATTTACTACAAGTTGTGCCTGGTTTGACTGTGGGGGGGACGGAAAAGATGTTCGTTCAGTTCCTTCCATTGTTCAATAAAGCCAGGTACAATCTTTCAGTTTGTTGTCTAAAGGGTCGGGGAGCTTTGTCCACCGAGTTGAAAGAAAGGGACATTAAGGTAGAATATTTGAATATGCCCAGAGGTCCAGGTTTTTTGATTCTTCTGGACAGCTTTAGAGCTATTATCAAATTATTCTACTTGATGAAGAAGAGAAAAATTGATATTGTACACTCTTACCTATTCCGTGCAAATATATTATGCCGTATAGCTGCAAAATTGGCTGGAGTACCAGTGGTGATTTCTTCTATGCAAGGCATAGAGGTGACTAGAATGTGTCCTCTTTTGCTGGAGAAGGTAACTTCACCGCTTGTAGATAAGTTCACTGCAGTCTCGGATGCCATAAGGATTTATATCATTCAAAAAGCCCGCATAGACCCTGAAAAGATAGTGACTATCCATAACGGAATCGGGCTTATTGAAGCGAAAGAGGCACCAATAGAAAGAAAGGAATTTGGTTTAAGGCCAGGTGTACCAATTGTGGGTGTGGTGGGCCGATTGGCAAAGGAGAAGGGACACGAATATCTTTTGAATGCAGTCAGGATTGTAATCAGAGAATATCCCCAGGCACACTTTCTTGTTGTGGGAGATGGAGCCCAACGCAAAGAGTTAGTAAATTTGGCATTCGATTTGGGATTGAAAGACCATATTACCTTTACTGGATACAGGAGAAATGTCCTCCGCGTCTTGGCTCTTTTTGATATTTTTGCTTTAGCCACACTCTGGGAAGGTTTATCTATGGTGATTTTGGAAGCTATGGTAATGGCTAAGCCTGTAGTTACCACTAATGTGGCAGGAAATCCTGAAGTGGTAGTTGACGGAGTTACAGGATTTCTGGTAGCGCCTCGGGATGCAGAGGGTTTAGCTGAGCGGATACTAACATTATTAAAGGATGAGAATTTGAGGAAACGAATGGGCAGTGCGGGAAGAAGACGGATAGAGGAGAAGTTTACCATAGAAAGAATGGTAAGTGAAACCGAAAAACTTTATGAAGAATTACTTGTGAAGAAAAGAGGAGAAAAAAGAGGTAATAAATCTTGATTTCCAGAAAGATAGAAAAAATATTACTGATCCAGCCACCGTATGACATTTTAAGAATTGAACCCAAGACCACTCATCCTCCACTGGGACTGGCCTATCTTGCTAGTGTCTTAGAAAAGGACTATGAAGTAAAGATACTTGATGCTGTTGTAGAAGGTTTCGAAAATGAACAGGTTATCGATAGAGAATTCAAGAGATATGGTCTACATTTTGATGACATAAAGAGAGAAATAGAAAAATTTAATCCAGATGTTGTGGGAGTTTCTTGTCTTTTTTCTACTCAGGCTGAAAATTCTCATAAGGTTATCAAGCTTGCCAAGGAAGTAAACCCAGATATAATTACACTATTTGGCGGAGCACACCCTTCGGCTCTTCCGGAGTTAGTAATGGAAGATGGCAATATTGATTTCGTCATAATTGGGGAGGGGGAGCACACTGCAAGGGAGTTACTTAGGGCGTTAGAGACAGGAAGTGGTTTTTTAGCGCTGGATGGATTGGCTTTCAGAGAAAATGGAAGAGTAAGAGTTTTACCGAAGACGAATTATATTCAACACCTGGATAGTCTTCCTTTTCCAGCGAGACATTTGCTTTTAATGGAAAAATATTTTAAAATAAATACTCCCATGGGAACAACAACTCGCAGAATACCGAATACTTGTCTTTCCACATCGAGAGGCTGTCCCGCTAATTGTATTTTCTGTTCTATCCATACGGTTTGGGGTAGAAAATATAGAACTCGTCCGCCAGAAAATGTAATAAGTGAGATGGAATTTTTGATAAAAGAGTATGGAGTAAAGGAATTACAATTCTATGATGACAACCTCACGTTCGATAGAGAGAGGGCTTTTCGGATTTTCGATGAAATGATTAAAAAAAGACTTGACCTGTTATGGACTACTCCCAATGGAGTTGCCATTTGGGCGCTGGATGAAGAATTGCTGAGGAAAATGAGGGAAAGCGGGTGCTATAAGATAAGTCTTGGGGTAGAATCTGGCGATGATTATGTTCTACGCCGTATAATTCAAAAACCCCTGAACCTCAAAAAGGTAAAGCCAATAATCAATTTCTGCAGAAAATTAGGGATGGGTATAGATGCATTTTTTGTGGTCGGTTTTCCTGGAGAGACCAAGGAGCAGATGGAAAAGACTTTGAGATTTGCCCGAAGTTTGAAAGTAGATAACCTGAGTGTTACTCTTGCTACCCCGCATCCAGGCACCCGTCTCTACGAAATTTGTCAAAAAGAAAATTATCTCAGGCCGGGTTTTAACTTTAAAGTCATCAGGTCTCGCAGAGGTCAAATTGATACCCCTCAGTTTACTGCTAAAGAAGTAGAGAAGATGGTCTCCAGGGTTAACTTTATTTCTCGCTTAGAACTCGTCTTCAGGAGTCCAGCTGCTTTTTATGAGAGAGTAGTAAAGCGACTATTTAAAGAGCCAAAGTTTTTTATGGCTTTGGCTTATGAAACTATTAAGAAAATGTTTTCTTTAGGAGGAAGATAAATGGAATTGAAAGAGAAAATTGTTCGGCACAAAGCTAAAATCGGGGTTATTGGGTTAGGATACGTTGGGCTTCCTCTGGCAATGGAGTTTAGTAAAGCGGGATTTGATGTTACTGGAATTGAAATCGATAAGGATAAAGTGAGAATGATTAATCGGGGAGAATCCTATATTCAAGATGTCAAGCAGAGCGAGTTAGAGGAGTTGGTAAAAAACAATAAACTGAAGGCAACGATGGACTTCTCAGTTTTGAAAAAGATGGATGCCGTAAGTATATGCGTGCCCACGCCTTTACGCAAGACGAAAGACCCTGATATCTCTTATATTATTTCTGCCGTTGAAGAAGTGGCTAAATATTTGCGCCCAGGACAACTGGTTATACTGGAAAGCACTACCTATCCAGGCACAACGAGAGAGGTAATTCTTCCCCGATTGGAAGCGAGAAATCTTCAAGTAGGAAAAGACTTCTTTCTGGTTTTCTCGCCGGAACGCGTAGACCCTGGCAATAAGATTTACACTATAAGGAATACACCAAAAATTGTAAGTGGTATCACAAAGAAATGTACCAGTATTGCTGTTACTCTCTATGAACAGATAATTGATGAGGTGGTTCCTGTCTCCACGACGGAATCTGCGGAGATGGTAAAACTTCTGGAGAATACCTTTCGCATTGTTAACGTGGGATTGGTTAATGAGATTGCCCTCATCTGTGATAGGCTGAAATTGGACACCTGGGAGGTGATAGATGCAGCGGCCACAAAGCCATTCGGTTTTATGCCTTTCTATCCAGGTCCTGGTTTAGGAGGCCACTGCGTACCTGTAGACCCCCACTATCTTTCCTGGAAACTGAAAGCTTTAAACTTTTATGCTCGTTTTATTGAACTGGCTGGTGAGATAAATATTAAAATGCCTGAGTTTCTGGTCAGTAAAATTGATGCTGCACTGAATGAGAGAAAGAAAAGCATAAAGGGATCTAAAATCTTAATCTTAGGGGTAGCCTACAAAAGTAATGTTTCGGACATTCGGGAATCCCCGGCTTTGGATGTTATGAGGCTTCTCAAAGAAAGAGGAGGAAAGGTCTTATATAATGACCCTTATGTGCCTCA
>Ga0307377_10005865_pt1 | contig 13028 bp, 2 predicted proteins | sample TR3MG_FD_202535 | JGI IMG/M metagenome (GOLD analysis project Ga0307377, IMG submission 202535) | Soil microbial communities from Risofladan, Vaasa, Finland - TR-3 | ecosystem: Environmental > Terrestrial > Soil > Coastal area > Acid sulfate soil | place: Finland: Risofladan, Vaasa | collected... | reverse complement strand
AAATAGTGCATCTTGTGCAGATTTTTCAGCATCATTGTTTAGTCTTTATTATGGAAATGATCCAGCTAATGATATGAGAATAGCGGAATGTTGGAATGGTAAAATAGCAGAAGCTGCAGTGTGGTCCTCTCCATTAGATCAAGCTTCTTTGCAATTATTATATGATGGTGACACTCCACCATCTGATATTTCTTCATCTGCATTAGTTTCATGGTGGAGATTTGGTGATTTAGATGGAGATAGTACTTCCACACTAAATGATTTTACAACCAATAATAATGGTACACCATATGCTTTTTCTGCGTCTAATATTACAAATGATTACCCACCAATTGCATATTATAGTGCATCATTATATTCAAACATTGAAAATATTAATTGCTTTTGGCAACGAGTATTAAAAGAAAAAACTGATGGACGAGCAGGAATTCATCAAAATCAATTCAATAATTTCGGAAGATCTTTAAGTAAGCCTTATTATTTTGATGGAAATATTATTGATATTAAACCAAACAACAAAAATCCAGAAGTTGTAATAAATACAATTAGAACAAGAGATTTAATATTTGGTGGGTTTAATCAAATGCCATCTTGTTCAGATTTAGTTTCTCCTCCAGATCCAAAACGTCAATATGAATTTAGTTTTGGCGAATTAACTGAAAATAATTTACCTTTTACATTTCATAGTGCGTCTCTTACTAATGCTTATACTACTGAATTTACAGAATTTAATGGCAAAGCAATTGGTGGATTGCATAAAGATGTTTCAAGTAATGCTTTACAAGGACCATTTACAGAAAAATATGTTGGTGGGTATCAACATCGTCATGTTGCTATTGGTGATGGAACCGATACCATTTTAACACGTCCAGAAGGTTGGAGATTAGTAGAAGAAAATAATCAAATTTCTTTAAAAAGTGGTGCTGCACTTTCTCAATCTTCTGTAGGTGGACATTCTTATAGTGGTAGCGCAGCAGAAGCAACAAGTATTAATTTTGGAGTTGGTGCAGGAGATGATAATTTTGAATTTAAATTAGATTCTGGTAGTGGCGATGCCTTTACAATTATGTTTTGGGCAAAAAGTACTAATATAACTGGAACACTATTTGGAAAATTTTTGCCAGATGCTGTTGTAGCAAATCAACGTGGTTGGGCAATTGCTGGTAACAACAACAGATATGCGTTTCTACATCATGGACATTGCAAATATTTTCGTGAAAGTGGAACAGATGAAAATGTGTGGGTAAACGGCACTCTTTCAACAGACACAAATCATTACAATCTTTATTTAGATGGAGTTTTATCGTGTACTGCTAGTCGTACTGGTTCTGCTGGATTAAGTGCTTCTTATGATGATGTATCTGCATCTTCATTCTCTTTATTTCTTGGCAGTCAACCAAGTACTGATTATCAAGATCATTTTAATGGGCACATTGCAGAGGCTGTGATTTGGAAAACCAATCTTTCTGCTGCCACAATTGATCAATTACATAGTGGCAATTTATGTCCTATAGATGTTTCAGGTGCCAGTCTAATATCTCATTGGAGATATGGCGATCATATACTAGACACAACAGATTGGTTGCGAGATGCAAATGGTGTTCATACTGGGGAGTGTTTTAATTTTATAAGTGCATCTATAACAAAACAATATCCACAAGTTTCTTATTGTGGTTCAGCTTTTACATCAAGCCGTAGTGATCCGCATTTAATTTGGACACGAGATGAATATACAAAACGCCCAATAAATGTTAGAAATATATTGAATACCACGGGCTCAACTATTATTGGTAATTTTAATTCTAATTACGAAATAGTTCAAACTTGTGGAAGACAAATAAATGATTTTTGGTATCGTGATGGAACTCCAATTACAGGTTCATCTATTGCGTTAAGAGTCAATTCTAGTGATGCAACACGTTTCAATGATTTCACATTGCCAACGCGCACAACTTCCAAGAGTGTGATAGTAAACCGTTTCTCTTCTCCTGGAGATATGAGAACATTAACTCGTGGATTTTTGGTACAACCACATGAAGAATTATCTGCTTACAATGCCTTGCCATATCGCAACTTATCTTTATATCGGAATTCTGGTACAGCAGATTTACAATCAGCAGCCTTTCCAAGAGTTATTCCTAGTGCGCTAACACATACTAGAGCAGATGGTTTGCGTACTTTATTATCAAGACGTATGGGAAAATTTGGTTTAGATGCTGAATTTGGAACATTACGTTCAGAAGATTATGATTCTGTTCCTTCATTTCATAATGTTCATAGCAACCCATTAGTTTATCATGCCTCTAATGTTAAGTATGATAATTGGTATCAACAACATGAAATACCAAGAACACCAATGGGATACACCTGGATCAGTTCTTCTTTTCTTGGGAGTAATGTAATAGGTCATCCTTTCAGCGCCATTATATCTTCATCGCAAGGATTCATAAATGCTATTGATTTTATGACTGCCAGCTCTATTGTAAAAAATGCACAGAGTGGAAACTTTGTAACATTGAAATATAATACAGGTTACGACATTGTTACATCTTCTCATTTTTTAATGACATCTTCTTTGCGCTATAGGAACCCTGATTTCATGGCTTCAGAAGATCCTGATTCATTATCGTTGTGGTTGTCTAATATAAATGGACCTTATGGATTTTCATCTTGGCAACAAGCAAATCCATTTTATAATCCACTATTAAGATTTATGCGCAACAACAATATGATTGGTTTCACAAATGCTGGGACACAAACTACTTTTGTTGTAAAAGGCGCAAGAAATATTGTTCAACCAATGCGTGGAACTGTTGATTATTATCGTGAACCCGCTGTTGTTTCGCACACTTCTCCAATTGAAATTGGTTTACAAGATAGAACAGATGCTGATGTTGCAGTGTTGAAATTTAGTTATGGAAATGATTTAGAATATTTTTCTAATCAAGCACTGAATACCAAATTGGGATTAATGAAAGATAAGCATCCTAACTTATTACGTTTAGAGGCGACATATCAAAAACCAGATTCTAAATTTTCATTTCAATATATGAAATATGGACAAGATGTATGGCCAAATGTTAAGAATACAAATTTAATTCATGCATTTATTAGACAAGATTGGTCAGTAAGTCAATGGAAAAGTGAGCGTAAAAATCGTTCAAAGGTAAGTTTGACCGGGAAAAATAGCATGGGAGATTTCTATTTTTCAGCTTCCGGTCTTGCCAATGATAAGAATTATTATCTTGAAAGCATTTGGCCATTAGATGGACGAATGAATTTTGAAAGTGGAAGTCTTTACACAGCTTCTATTCCATCAAATCCAACTGGTGCTGCACATACAATACCTGGAGAAAATATTCTCAACTTGCCAGGTAGACGTGGACAAGGTGAATTACAGAATGATTATACAATTTTTCATAATCAATATGGAACAAACCCATCTTTTGCTTTAAGCAATGGCTGTTTGTATAATTATCCAACAATTGAACCAATGGTTAATCCTCCTAATTCGGTTGCATATGTACATGATGTAATGTGGGAAACACCAATACAAGCTGGAAAGGAACCTTTTTTTACAAATTATAATGATTGGTTAAATTCCACAAAATTTTTGGCTCATGGATTTTCTATTATACCAGAATTTAGAATCTCTGAATGGATGCATTTTTATCATGTTGAAAACCAGGGCAACTTCTTAACACCAAATGAATCTATGTTTTCAGTTACTGGTGCCAACTTTAGTAGCAGTGTGTCGCAAAAATTTCAAGATCTTTATGTTGATTCAAATAAAATGCGCAATATGGATCAACTAGACAAAAGTTTGGAAATAAAAGAAATTGAATTAGATTGTGATGCAGTTATGAAGTTTCTTCCCTATGAAGAATTTTATCCAGCTCAAAGAACATTAAAATTGGCTTCATTGTTTTCAGCTTCTTATTTAGAAACTGTTTCTAGAACTACAATCGCTGGTGGAATTGAACAATCAGGAGCGTACAAACAAATTGCTCGTCCAATTTTGCAACCATATTTTCAACCAGGAATTCTATATAACACAATTAAGTCTGGTATTGCTTGTGATTATCCCGTCTTAAATACTATTTTAGAGCCAATAATAGTCCCAGATGAAAGGTTAAATCTTACTCAATTTGCAATTGGTGGTGCGACTGGTACAACAAATTTTAATCGTATTAAATTTGAAAATATATTATCACCAGTTACCAGTACTTATTTTTATGATCAAAATGTTCATCCTTCAGCTTCTTTAAAATTAACTTGCAGTATTAATTTAAATACACAAGATAGAAGGTATTATTTAGCAATGCATAATTTTCTTGCTAATTCTTTAGATTGGAATTTAAAAGATGGCAAATTAACAACTATTATATCAGATTATAAAGTTAGAAATGATTTAATTGATTATAGAAAAACATATGGTATGTCTGTAACTTTGGAACGTGGTGATTTTGTTGGAGTGGATGAATTAGGAACAAGTGCTGTTTGGAGAAAATATAAAGATGCTACTGGAGTTGATTATGGAATTCCAAGAAAAAACTATACTAATCCATTTGCTTTTGGCCCCACTGTTTCGGATAATTCTTATGGTGGAATAAGCTGTGCTCCATATACACCACCTTATTATGCTGCACAAGGCATAGTAAATTGTAAATTTACACCAATCCAAGGTAAAAAATATACAATAGAGGATATTGTTAGTGAATTAACATCTTCTTATGATCGGTTTGTATATTGCATGAGTGATGCAACATATGGATATCAAAGTAGAATGAGAATTTCTCCCGGTGGTGGCGTAACAGATTCAGTTGCGTATCTAAATGCTATGCAACTTTCCAGCTCTGTTAATTTATTTGAATTGGTTGATTTAAAACCAACAGAATACGAGGCTTTAACTGGGAAACCATTAACTGTAAAAGACAAACAAATTGATCAATTAAAAGTTTGGGCCATACAACCTAAATTTGAAAGTCCAATTTTAGAATATCAAGCTCCAATTGCTCCAACAAGTGGAAATTTAGACCAATTTTATGCTTCAACCATGCCAACTACTTTAAAAGCTGGTGGAGTTAGAGGAATGTGGCATGGATATGGAACCTATCCTAATTCTAGTGATAATAAGGTTTTTCTAAAATTTTATAAAGATATTTTATGGCCGAAAACTAGTGGAATGTTAATTGCTTCGGCTTCTTTATTAGACATAGTTGGATTTCCAGAAGCTTCATATGAAATTTCAAAACCAAGAGATTCCAAGCAAATTTCAGAAGCGATGGTAGCAATTCCATTTATTTATAAAGACAACAAGCGTGTATTTTACACATTGCCAACAAAAATAATTGAGGAAGCTAAAATAGTTTCAAATGGTGGCAACAATGTAAGTAAAGTAGATCCTGCAATTGTTGACATGGTTACAAAAATGAAAAAATTTGTAATACCTCCACGGTTTAATTTCTTGGATTATCCTGAAGAGATCACACCAATTGCAATGTTTTTATTTGATTTTAATCACACATTGTCGCAAAAGGATCTTTTGGATTGGTGGCAGAATTTACCACCTAAATTGTCTTATGGACACAAAACACAAAATCGTAAACTAAAAATTCAAATTGGCAAGGGCAAAATCATGTCAAGATTTAGCTCCGATACACAATGGATGGTGTTCAAAGTTAAGCAAAAGGGTGAGTGGAATTATTACAAAAAGACAATTTCGTCTAGAGATGATGAAAGATTCCAATTTGAATTGAATATGGGAAGAGATGAATCTAATAAATTTGGCACACCTAAATATTCCTATAATTGGCCATATGATTATTTCAGTCTTGTTGAGTTTGGTAAGGTACACTGTACACTGAATTATGGTCAAAAACCAACACCACAAGATGTTGCTGATGCAGTTCAACGTGTTTTAGTTTCTAAAACAGATATGAATGTTGCAAAAGTTGAAAGTGAAGTAAAACAAATTTTGAAAAGCAACATCACTCAAGCACAAGTAAAATCTTCAAAAATTTCATTAGTTGCAAAACAACCAGAACCAGAACTAAAAGTTACAAAATTTGCTCCCACTGATGTAAAAGAACCAACTGTGCAACAATTGCCAAAGGACACAACTATTAAAGAAATCCAAGAGCTTCCAAAAAGTCCAGCTCTTACAACTTTAAAACAAGCACAATCTATTGGTTTAATTGAAGAACAAACAGTGCAACAGTTGCCAAAGGACACAAATTTAAAACCAGTTTCACAAACACAAGACATACAAATTGTAAGCCAAACATTGGCAGAAAAATTTGAAGAAGAAGTTTTGACAATAGAAAAACCTGGAATCATTCAGAGATCTGCACCACCACAAGAGCAAACTGCTGATCTTGTAATTAAACCAAGGCAAGATTCTGCAGATATATTTTTAACTCATGCTCCTACGCAAGAACCAGAACTTAATTTTAGAAATGATTTATCAGTAGAGGTTGCTACTTTTGAGGAACAAACCTTTGATAAACAATTAATAGAAGAATTTACTCCAGTTCCTCCACCAGATCCAGCTGTAAAATCTCTTGAGCCTGCACTAAGTAAATTAGTAACAAGAGACTTAAGCGTCTTAACAAAACCAAGTTCCCAAGAATCAATATCATTAGAAGATGTTGAACCAACTTTGACAAGGGTTAAACCGGCTGAAGAACCGACACTAACAGTAAGAAGGAAAAAATAATAATGTCATTTTTTAACAAAAAAGAAGAAGTTATGAAAATTATTTTAACTCCTTACGGTAAAAGTCTGTTGGCAAGTGGAAAATTTAAGCCTGAATTTTATACATTTCATGATGATGATATCATTTACGATAGTCGTTATGGTGGATTTGCAGAAAAGCAAAATGATATGCAAACTCGTATCAAAGAAACTACTGTAACACTAAGACCAACCACTGCTCATTTTGGTATAGAACAAAATCTAAATAGAAATAAAGCTGGATCACAAGAGTATGAAACCTTGCCAATGGGCCAATCACAATTTAATAGCAATTATGTTCCAAGTTGGGACATTACAACTTGGTTTGGATATCTTGAAAATTGGAATCGATCTTTTACTGGTAAGTCCTTGCCAACATTATTAGAATTTCAAACATCTTCTTATGTAATTTCTGCAAAAATATTAGCAGAAGATGGAGAAGTATCAAAAGAAACAGAAGTATACAGTGACAGCACTTATTTGCAAGTACAAGAAAATTTTTTAATCATACAAATAGATGAAAAAAATGCTCCTACATTAAATGAAAATTTTGAAATAGAACTTTTTATGGTTGAAAATGATGATTTAGGAAATGAAGTTTTAAAACCTTTGTCATTTACTAAAAGACAGCCACTTATAGATGACAATGGTTTGTTGATTGAACAAAAACTTTTTGATTTGGAAGAAGAAGAAACCATAACTCCAGATATGGCAGAATATTATTTAGACTTTGATGTAGATTTTGATATTGATTCTGAAATTTTTTGTCAATATGTACAAGAATTTGAACAGACTGAAGAAAGATATGTTGTCCCATTTTTTAGATGTAAAGATAAAACAGAAATAATCCAACAAGACATATATAAAACAGATGATTTGGAGCCAAAACCTTGCTAGAACAATTAGGAATAACTTTACCAGAATTTAAAATTACTAAGATTACATTAGAAACAACTGGTAATGAATACAAAGAATCTGACAATCCACATGTTGTGGAGCGAACACCAAATTCTTATATAGATGAATATGGCCATATAAGATGGGATTTGGTCACAGATGAAACATTTCAGGAACCAAATGTAGAGCCAAAATTATTAAAAATGATTGTAGACATTGAACTTTCTAAAATGTTTAATAGTAAAATTTTTGATGTAAACATTGGAAAATATTTCTTATTGAGAGTTATTCACAGTCATTCAGCTGGTATTTCAAATGCAATTGAACGAGGAGAAAAGGCAAAAGAGGCAAACATTCCAAGCAGTTACTATGAAGAAAAATATGAAACATTAGAAAAAAATAAAAGATTCTTTCAGTTTCAATTTATTTTGCCACATGATACTCCACAACATACTACTCTTTTCATTAATTACCAACTAGCAATACAAGAATTGCTTAGTGATTTTGAAATTGATGTTGAGGTTGACAATGTTTATTCTTCACAAATGTTTAAATATAGTGTTATCGATAACAGTGCAATAGTTTCCAATGTTGTTCAAGATTTTAGAATTGGAAAATTATTGGAAAGATTGCAATTTGATTTCACAAGTTTAGATAGCTTAACTTCAGATATTTATTCTTTGTCACCAGTTGGAAAATTGGCAGAAAATAAAATCTCTTCAATTAGTGAAATTCGTTTGTCTCGTGGTATTAATAATGAATGTAGATTTCAATTTGATATAGATTTTTTAAGATTATTGTCAGATAATTCTTTATATGCAAGATACTTTAAAAAGTATAATAATGAAACTTTTCTCAAAAGTGCTGCAGCAAAAAGTTCTATTAAATATTTAGAAATTACAAGACACCGTGTTAATGCAGATGAAGGTAATATTCAACGATATGATGAAAATAACTTTCCACCAACTATGATTGTTTGGTCTGGAGACATTGGAGAACGCAAGTGGAATTTTCAAACTGAAAGAAAAATGCTGGATCTAGATCAAAATGGAGAACCAGAAACTTTAGTTGGCGCTATACGTGCAGATCGCTTACATGAAAATTCCAATATTAGAAGTTTCCAAGGTGTGGATCATGATGTAAGTGAACACCCTGGACAATATCAATATCGTATATTTATGCGAGTTGAAGATGGAACCTATTATTTGTTGAGAGACATTAGAAATTCTATTACTTCAGCAATTATAGACCTAGAACAATATTATAATGAAGGCACTCAATTAAGTAGAAACATTGGAATACAAGATGAAAAAGGAGCTTCTATAACTTGGAGAAAGGTTCTTGGTAATTATGATCCAGAACGCAATCGGTTTACAGATTTATTCATTCGTAAAATGCGGTCAACATATAAAGTTCCAACACTTTCACCATGGGTAGCATCAATTAAAAAGTTTATTGATTCATTGCAAATTCTTTCTGTTAAAAACTTATCATTAGTTGGTTTAGAACGATTAGCAGTTATGCTCAAAGTATTTCTAAGTCCAGAAACTGGAAATCCATCTGGAGTATTGTGGTTTTTGAAAATTTTAAGAACCCTTGAATCTAAATTAGATAAATTAGTTGGCACTTCTTCAGACATGTCAAACCCAATTCGCACAACAAAATCAACCAGAAACGTACCTTTGCGACATTTTGAAGTTGAGAAAAAATTTAGAGACGTATACAACGGCTCTAGAGATGTACAAATTGTTGTAGATTTTCTAGGAGAATTAGAAAATGAAATTGAAGAACATATTGGTTTAAGAGAAATTGATCTTGCAACTTTGGGAATAAGAACTGAAAGAGATGTTGGGAAGTACTTTCAAGATGGTGGTAGAGTTTTTAACTTGGTATCACAAAATGTAGATTATTCAATTAATGACTCTACAGAAATTTCAAGATTGAGATATTTGTCACCAGACAGTATATTAGTTCAGACACCTACATCTAAAGAAGATACTGTTAATCAAAATAGATTTTCTCTTTTTACACCTAATACACAAGAAAGCACTTCCGAAATTGCAGCGTTGGCAAATGCTATTATCATTAGTGCAGATCAAGATGGAAATCCAATTTATCCATTTGATATAGAGAATCAAGAAGTTAGATCTTTGGAAAGATTATCTTCTAAAACTGGTATTACTGTTGTTACATTAGAAGACGATTCACAAAAAATTGAACAAGCTGAAGGCGATCAAGCTATGGTAGGTATTGGAGAAAATGATGATACATTGCGTGCCATGGAACAACTAACTAATAAAAGTCCATTTATACAATCTGCTGTTCGTTCTTTATTAAAAAAAGTCACTTCAGAAGATATTTTAAAGAAAATTCGTGTAGATGAATATAACTTGACACTAAATGAAAATTTATTAAAGCAATCTAATTTATCAGATGTACAAGTTAAAAATCTTCCAAATCCAGTTAAAGCTTTGTTTTTAGAAAGCATAAGTCCAGAAAAATTGCAAACTTTAACATTCCAACCTAGCAATGATGAAAATTTGCGATCCTTGGTAAATTTGAAATTTAAAACATTAAGTAAAATTGAAATTTTAATTGGTTATAATGTTGATGAAAATAAACGTGGCTTTTCTATGATGGACCCAATTTGGGTTCCAATTGATATACAATCGTTGAAAAGAATTAAAAATAGTCGATACGTTTGCAAGATTTCATATTATGAAAATGCAAGTTTGAAAATTGAACCAGAAGTTAAGATGGAAATTTTGAATAGTTATTTTGTTTTGAGAACTCCAACAAGTTGGTTTTGGGAACAATATAGAAAAGAACAACCAGCTCTTGTAGATGAACCAGTTTTTACAATTGGGCCAAGCATAGAACCAATTTTTGCTGTAGAAGCCAATATTAAAAAAGTAACAACAGAAACTGGTGGTGTTGCCAGTAAATCTATTAAAGCAGACCTTGTTTATCAAACCGAGTTTAAAGATCCAACAAAAGAATTTGAAGAAACAATCAAAGCAATAGAACAAAAACAAAGTGTAGTATCTAAGGAAGAAGCGGCGCAATTGGTTCAACCATCATTTGAAAACAATAAAGATACAATAACAATAACAGATTCTGCTGCTAATAAATTAGCAAAACCGAAGAAATAGGATACTTATTAACACATGGCAAGTGACAATGACAATAAATTAAGAGAAACTTCTGCTACAGATTTAGGTTTAGGATCTGAAGAACGAATAGAAGATTTAAAAAATCAATCTGCTAATTTTGCTAGAAGTTCTTTTTTAGGATATGAAAATGATTTCAATGTGCCAAATGTTTATGGTCCATTGGTGTCTTCTGAAATAGCAGCACAGAATGCTGTTATAGTTGCCAGACAAGCACAACGTGGAGTTGCTGTAGAAGTGCCTAGATCGGCTGAATTACCTCAACTTTTAGAAGAATTAGAACACGTAATCGATCCTGAAAACTTGGTATTCGATGAAGATATTGCACAAGATCCTAGTGTTTATAATTCATTATTATTATCTGGGAAAGATTATTCTTCTATTGGAAGAAGAAAAGTTCTAGTAGATGAAGTTTTGTATGGTGGAGAAAAACTTAGCACTATCCAAGATTCTTTCAGACGCTTACAAAAAAGATTTTGGAGCAAAAATGCTAATAATGAATTGGTTTATTTAAATGATGGTGAAAACTTTCCAAATGAATCTTCATTACCATACAAAATTTTAACAGTTCGTGAAGAAGGAGTAACTGAAAGAGAAGCTGAAAGATTGGTTCGTAAAGCAACAATTTTTATTGAAGCCAATGATATGGAAGAATACATGGGTATTCCAACTGTTGACACCGTTGAAAGAAATTTTGTTGCTCGTGATTATGCTCAACCATCAAAAGTAGTTGAAGCAAAGTTGTTATCACGAGAAATACAAGCCAATCCACTATTAGATGCTATTAATGTAGCTTCAGAAACTAATTTAAATAAAAGGCGTGATCTGGTTGGTTCTAATCCTGCAAATTTTGCTGATACTTTTGTTGATGATTTTAATGAAAACTCAAACAAACCAATATTTTTAGAAGAACTTTGGGAACAATTTCTATTACAAAATATAGATTTAGAAACGGTGTTCTTTGATCATTGCACTGACATGATGCTTCCAATTTCTAATAATGTTCTGGAGGCTACTAATACTGTTGGTAAAACAATGTACCATGATTTCAATTCTTTGTACAATTTTTATATTGGAATCTATGAAAAATATTCCCCTCTAGTAGCTGAAAAGTGGTTGCCGAATATGTACTTCTTTATCTTTAGCAATGATCAAAGAAGGTTGGTAGATTTTTTGACACTAGAACAAATGATGGACCCAATTCAGACACAAGTTTGGTATGAAAGAGCGCAAGCACCAGATACCAATCAAAATCAAGTGATGGAAAATTCTCCTTATGGCAACTATCATTATCAATGGTCTGATACTATTCGCAATGCAGATGCAGCCTTGGCACAACTAAATGCTTTAGATGAAGAAAACCAACTGTTTTCAAAAATTGGAATTCCTTTAGACAGCTTCAGAATTTTAGATGACTATTTTTCAAAACGCTATGTGTTTCCATTTGGGATTGAATACATATTTTCAACCGATACTTTGGTTCAATTAGCAGATGCAATCAGAGATACACACTATGATCGCAAGTTTCTGAAAGAATTTATGTGGGACATACCAGATAGCTCCCGTGATTTTAGAGAAGCCATTACAACTTATGCTGTTAACACAACTACAGATTATACTGTAAATGCTTCGTTTGTTAGGAATCATACACAAACTCTTAAAGAATGGGGCTTGTGGAAATTATTAGATAAGTTTGAGCAACAACATCGTCAAGTTGGAATAGTTTTGGGAAATGATGAACCAGAATATTCTTCTCTAGAAAAAGCATTACTAAAATTTGTCCTGAATAGAAAAATTATCAAAATTTTAAGAAACACTAAACGTGAATTTTGGCAAATATTAAACGGAGATTTAGCACATTCAGAAACAATTCTCTATAGAGTGGATAAGAAAAACCATGAAACTGGTGAATTTATTCAAAGTGTTTATTTTTCTAACTCTTCTGATGTTGAAGAATATAGATATTTTGATACACAAATAAAATATGGAACAGCTGCACACTATGATTATGAATGTTCCGCTTATCAATTTATAGTTGGGACACAATATAAATACGACAATATTTCTGTAGATGGTCGCTATGCTGAAATTAAAGTAACCTATAATCCTTCAGCTAAAATTATAGAAACTCCATATTTTTTCAGAGAGGATGAATCTGTTTATGATGCTCCTCCAATGTTTCCAAATGTTCAAATTATTCCTTATCTAGATGTCAATAATAAAATT
>Ga0307377_10005864_pt1 | contig 13028 bp, 16 predicted proteins | sample TR3MG_FD_202535 | JGI IMG/M metagenome (GOLD analysis project Ga0307377, IMG submission 202535) | Soil microbial communities from Risofladan, Vaasa, Finland - TR-3 | ecosystem: Environmental > Terrestrial > Soil > Coastal area > Acid sulfate soil | place: Finland: Risofladan, Vaasa | collected... | reverse complement strand
ATTACACAACAGGAGATAGATACAGCGATGGAGAGATTGAACAGCCGACCCAGAAAACGACTTGGATACCAGACACCCAATCAGGTATTCTTCAAGTCAGGCGTTGCACTTCATATTTGAACCCGCGAATAGAAATAAATCTCGAGCAAGGACAAATTTGCGACTTGAGATCATTCACCATTATGAAATACCTGAAAGTCAGACAGTTTGGCAAGATGGAAATGATGAAAATCTAGAAGATCAGATAAGAAAAATTTCGGCGGGTTTGCTGATTGCTGGGGAATTCTTATATCGTGCTCAGCAGCAGCGAAAATATAATTGGCTAGTCGAGAGAAAGGCCCAGCATGAAGAAGATAAGCGAGTTGAACGTGAGAAACTAGAACGCGATCGACTAGAACGTCAGCTTCACCTTGAACGCAAAAGGCGTCGGCAACTTATCTCGGATGTTTTGAGGTGGAGGAGAGCAGATGAGATCCGAGAGTTTGTGGCTGAGGTTAATACTCGAGCAGAGTCAAACATTCAACCTGGATCAATAGAAAAGCTAAATAAATGGTCCGAATGGGCATTGTATGAGGCAGATGAGATGGACCCAATGAAGCGTTCTTTAGATGAAGTGGTGGATTATTTATACGGAGTATAAATTTGACAGAAAAATTTCATAAGCATGAATTCCCGCCAGTAATAGCGCTGAATATGGTCGCACTTGAGAAAATATATCAGCGACTATTTCACTAAATTAATTACTGACCAAAATGTTCGGATGATTGCTTTTCGTAGAAGTATTATATGGGTCGAAGTTAAGCTCCTCAGTCAACTGCGGAACTTCAACTCAACATCCCAGCTTTAGTATTCTGTCAGAATGATTGGTCTTGCAATTAAATGGTAAATTGCATAACCTCTTTGCCATCATAAAGTTAGAGGGGTAATCCTGTGTCCGTACTATCGAAACATATCCGGATGGATCTTTCTTATGAATAACTGTTAGAAGCCTATGCCTACCAAGCCACTGGACCGTCTGATGTTTGTACAAGGAGGTGTATGCTTCTTTTGCAAACAACCGTTGCCCAAGTCTGAGGCAAGTATCGAGCATCTACTCGCCAGCGCCAATGGCGGAGGCAACAGCGACGAAAACTGCGTCGCTTGCTGCAAGGCGGTTAATGCTTTGCTCGGTAGTATGTCACTCAAAGAAAAATTTCAGGTCGTACTCAATCAGAAAGGGCAGTTCAAGTGCCCCAACGGAGCTGGCGCTGCCAAAGCAACTTCAAAGCCCAAAACATCGGTTATTGCAAAGCCAAAGGATGAAAAGTTCGCGCTGGTTATTGCCAATCTGAAGCAACGCGGCGACGCGAAACCCCGCACACTTAAGACACTCACGAGTTCTGTCTCATCTCTCTTTTCAAAGAATATTTCTGAGGCTGATCTCGCCGCATTAATTCTGCAGTTGCAAACAACGGGCAAGGTAACCGTTGAAGGAAGTAAGGTTACCTATGCGCTCTGAATTAAGGCCTTCTAACCTTGTGCTCAATCGGGACTGCACAAAAATGTGCAGCCGTTTAGCTCCATTACGTTAGTTATTTGGATGATCATGAGCCAAAATGTAGCCAACTCCATCAAAACAGAATTCGAGGGATTAACTGATCTGAAGGTGTCGGTAGTCTTTATGCAAAATGGAGTAACTCACAGCCCGACTACATTGCAAACAGGAATGTGCGGGGTCTATGTGTTTATGTCCGGTGAACATTGTTTCAAGGTTGGCAAGGCCGGATCAAAGAGCAAGGCCAGGTGGAATTCACATCACTATAACCTTGACGAAACAACACCTAGTACGCTGCCTAAATCCATTATTAAGAACAAGTCGAAATTCAAAGGGCTGTTTCCCATTGAAAAGCATCAAGAAATTGATGCACTAAACAAATCAAGTATTCAAGAATGGATTAAAAACAATCTGTCACGTATAGAGTTTTTAATGGAAGACAATGGAGATCCGTCAGCATTGAACCTTCTAGAAGCTTTAGCTCAGTATCGGCTGCAGCCAATGTTTGAAGGCAAAAATGCATAATAAACACTTTGTGAGGGGCATTTCTTCAACAAGCGTCGCTTGCTGTCTCGGCGCCCTGAAGCAAAATATTATTTGGCATAAGAAATGTCATTAACCTCTACGCAGATAGGTTCATTGGCCGAGAATCTTGTGGCGAACGAAATAATGATTGAGTCTGGCGGCCGATTGTCTCCTTTTCAGCCAATAGCTGATGATGATGGAATTGATGTCCTCATATATGACAAGAAATCTGGAAAGTCAGCCCCGCTACAAATAAAGGCTCGAACGAGCACAATCAACAAACCAGGAAAGCAGGAGCGTGGGAACACGGTTCATTTTGAACACCGAAAGGCCACACTAAATATTGAACGCAACTCATTCCTGCTCTGTGTGCTGTTGGACGAGTCGTTGAGAGCCACAGAGCGGGCGTGGCTAATCCCCCTGCGGGATGTACCGAAAATTGCTTCAGACAGGGAAAATAAATACGTTATCCGTGCCAACAAGCAGGCGACGACAAACGACAAATTCAAGAAATATCAATGCGTGAATATGGCTGCAGTTACGGCAAAACTATATGAGTATTTTGAAAATTCCAAATAACATGCCGTTGCACCCGACCAATGGAAGGGCGAATTGCGACGCCTCTCGGTTTGGTGAACGGTGATGCGGAATGTCCGGCTTCTGGAATCTCGAATGACTGCTTGTGTCGGTAAAGAGTCCTTATACTCTTGTTGATTACTTGCCCGGAGTTCAGCTAAACCAGTATTCGATCCTTGCCTAAGAAATCCTGGTCAGTAGATTTAAGTAAATAAATCAATAAAATTGTATGGTTAAACATAAAACTGCACGATAACATAACTATTGTTATCGTGCGTAAAAGATGTTAGTGTGTTGACATTATGCAGAACTCAAACATTGAGAGCTATCTGAAAGAAACGCTGGGCTTAACCGCGGCAGTTAAACCTTGGGCGGGAAAATCAACTCTCCCATATTTCCTCAATGATGCTTATGAGTTCGCTGACATTGAGCTGCTAGGTGCTCACTATGTATTGATGCTAGATCGCGATCAATCGACGACTGCGGCTAGAGTCCGCAAGGATTGCGATACTCTTACTAAGGCAAGCGGTGTTCTTGGAATTTATGTTGCCGACAACCTGAGTTCATATGATCGAAAGCGATTGGTTGGTCAGCGCGTGCCATTTATTATTCCAGGCAATCAACTATATTTGCCTGATCTGGGTATTGATCTGCGGGAATATTTTCGTCAGCGCCGCGAGGCGCCTGAAAAGGTCTTAAGTCCAGCAACACAGGTGATGTTGATCAGTGCCTTATTGCGCCCGTGGAAAGCAGAGGTGCATCCGGCAGAACTGGCTATGGAATTGGGTTACACCAGCATGACGGTATCACGTGCGGTGAAAGAATTGCAAAATTCAGGTCTTGCGACAATAGTAGATGTAGGCCGCGAGCGATGGGTGCATTTTAAAGAGGATGCAAAAACTATTTGGCGCAAGGCTTTACCGCTATTGCGCGACCCGGTAAAGCGAAGTATCTGGGCAGTTCCTGTGCACAGTGTGCAGCAACAAGCATGTTTGGCTGGCGAAAGTGCATTGTCGCAAGTTACCCTGTTGGCAGAACCAAAACATCCTGTTTATGCAATAAGCAGTGAACAATGGAAGAATGCGCAGAAGCAAGGGATGTACACCTTGCCCACCCCAGAGCAAGGTGCTTTCCGTTGGCAAATTTGGCGCTATGACCCACGAATTAATTCCATAAACAAATCGGTGGATCCATTGTCGTTGATCTTAAGTTTGCGTAATGAGCGTGATGAGCGCGTGCAACAAGCCCTGAATGAATTCGAGAATGGCCTGCTATGATCAAAGGGCTGGATGTTTTTCGTCGACACTTTGAGGATTACAGCAATCGATATGTGCTGATTGGTGGTGTTGCAGCCAGTCTGGCAATGGAAGATGTGGGGTTGGATTTCAGATTAACGAAAGACCTTGATATTGTTCTGGTGGTTGAGGCGATGGATGCTGAGTTCGGTCGGCACTTTTGGCAATTCATCGAAGACGGCGGTTATGAAATTCGCGAGCGAAGCGAAGGTGCACCACAGTTCTATCGGTTTCAAAAGCCGCAGAATCCAGACTTCCCCGTCATGTTGGAGTTATTTTCCCGCATTCCCGATGGACTTACTTTGACGGAAGATGCACATCTAACACCCATTCCAATCGATGAAGCGGTGTCGAGCCTGTCGGCTATCCTGCTTGATGAGGCGTATTACAACTTTATCCTGGCAGGCACCCATGTGACGGACGGCATTGCGTGGGTGAGGGAGGATCGTCTCATTCCATTAAAGGCCAATGCCTGGCTCGATATGAGTGAAAGAGTTGCACAGGGGGAGGCAATAGACTCCAAAAAAATTCGTAAACATCTGCTCGATGTCATTCGTCTTTCTCAATTGTTTACGACTGAAACGAGGATTGATTTGCCTACACAGGTCGCTGAAGATTTGAAGCACTTCCTCGCTTTAATGCTGCATGAAAAGGTAGATATGAAGTCGTTGGGTTTAGGAAAATCAGATCTGCCTACGGTTGTTGAACGTATTCGTGGAGCATACGGCCTTGCTTAATTTATCACTGAAATGAACCGATTTAACCATAAAGTAAGTATCCGGACTTTCAGTCCGTAATTCAAACCCTCCGGATTCAGCCACTTTTTGTTTAGTATCTGTCTGAAAGTGGAACTTCAGGGCAGTTGAAATGATTATGTTTGAGAGAGGATCAATATTTCTTGTGGTATTGGATGAAAGGTAATTCAGTTGTTAAATCCGTACTATTGAAGAAATCTCAAGTCAATATAATCAAGGGGGTTAACTATGGTTAATCAGCCAAACAATAGTGCAGTCGTATTCGTAACGCATACTGATAATTTTAAGTAAATATATACTTAACGGCTAAGGCTAGAATATTTGTGGCCAGCAATGTGTTATAGACGCCAATCAGGAACAAAGTTACCATCTAAAAACCTCGATCTGACTGCCGCAAAAGTATCCTTTCCAACATTAGTTCCTCGCAACGCCATATCTTCTATCGCTTCCGCATCATCCAGCTTAATTTCGCATGGTGATTGCTGATTAACACGTAGATGGCGCGCATGCCCGAGGAAACTTTCTGCCATAGCGGCAGCAGCATGCTCTTGAGCAGCAAAGAAGAGGTCAGCGCTGTCAGCTGCCCATCCAGCCTTACCCTTTCCGAGTGATTCCGTAAAGTCAGTCTCATTACCTATCGTTCCAATGCTCAACACATCGATGCGATCCAATGGAACTTTGAGGTGTCTGACTGCCTCAGCGAGTGCAGGAAGAATCGGATTGTTAGCCCAGATGCCTCCGTCTAAAAATGCCTCTGTTGCAGTAGGTGTATCCCAAATAGATTCATCAAAATAGGAAGGTGCAGCTGAGGACGCTAGTGCTGCATCGACTGCAGTAATATCTCGGAACGCTGTCCGATCTGGGCTGTGTGCAGTCACAATGGATTCGGCCTCTCCATGGTTAGCTCTCACAGTTGGTATAACCAGTCTACAGCATGAGTTACTGGAGAGTTTGCGATCACCGAATATACCTACTAATGTCGCACGCAGCGTTGAGGAATCGTGTTTTGACCTTAACCAATGTCGTAGTTTCCGGTTTTTCGGAAATATGACAGGCCCTTTTTCTCGATAGAAGGTCAGTATTTCAAGCGGCGTATACCCAAGGCCAAGACCAATTGCCAGGATTGCACCAGTGGATGTCCCAGCCACGAGGTCAAAGTGCTGAACTAATCCACTTCCACCACCGCTCTTAAGCATGTCGTCCCATTTAGCAAGCACCGCAGCCGTAAATGTGCCACGTAAACCACCACCATCAAGGGCCAAAATTCGGAAGTTGCGCCCCCTAGATATATTTTGTCTAACCAGAGGTAAAAGTTTCAGTTGGGAAACAATTTTTCTTACTAGGTTATCAACAGATGTGCTCTCCGCAATCTCGCGATTTTGCTGTTCGGAGAGTCCGTTATGTAGGCGTTGCAGCAATGATGAATCCTCATCAATATAGCCTTTAATTGCACCTCCGAAACCTGCAACAGCGAATCCTGGTTTTCCAAGTAACAGCATTGCATCAAGTTCTTCTGGAACTCCTGCTCGAGCTTTGTTGTGATCCCACCATTTTCCGCCAATACAAATGACGATATCAGATCGTTCTGCCATCCATTCTCGCATTGGAATCAAGCTCTCGTTTGTATTTCCTATGGCAGAGGGGACAATTTGAACAGCTGCGTATTGACGTTGAAAATCGATTTCAGCCTGTTGTTCTGGGGTTTCAGCAAATTTTTGAGAACGTACCAGAGTAAGCGCGTCCTTATCTCCACCCGACTCTACAAAAGGTCTTGCTGCATCTTCTAGTGGTTTCGATAGAGAGGGGTGGCTGCCGTGAATTACAGTACCACCTTCGCGAAATATTTTACAAGCAAAGTTTTGAACAAATAAGCGAATATTGTCTGCCTGCTCGACATTTGATGTATCAGGTATAGAGCCAGAGAGGTGAACTCTCACTCCAAGTAGAGGTAGACGAATCGCCATATGATTACCTGATTATTTAAAGGACTTTAAGAAATAATTATGAAACTTTATCTAAGCTATTCATCTCGTTTTGATATATTGTAACGATCAATGATTATTGATTTTTCATATGCGTTTTCTATGTATTTATTAGGATTTGAAACAAATGAATCCTCTTCCACTAAAGCTATATAAGAACCATCAAGCTGGCTATAGATTTTACAATTTGCACACGCAAATTTATCATCACCCTGGTTTTACCCCGTTTTCACGGATACTCAGTTAAGAGCGGGTTGATGGATATTAGCATTACTTAATTGCCGCTTTTTTCTCTGGTTATAAAACCGTTCGATGTAATCAAATATGTCGGCTCTGGCTTCTCCTCTAGTCATATAGCGTTTACGATTGACGCGTTCGCGTTTCAGCACGCCGAAGAAGCTTTCAGTCGCGGCATTATCATAACAACTGCCCACTGCACTCATGCTGCTGACAATGCCATGTGTAGCCAGGAATAACTGGTATTCATGGCTGGTGTATTGTGAACCACGATCAGAATGCAAAATCACGTCGCCTGCAGACTGCTTTTGCCACAAAGCCATCAGCACAGCCTGCACCACCAATTGTTTTTCCATCCGTTGGCTCATCGACCAGCCGATAACCAGGCTGGAATATAAATCAATGACCACCGCCAGATATAACCAGCCTTCTGCCGTGCGGATGTAGGTAATATCCGTCACCCATTTGGTATTTGCTTGCTGTGCCGTGAAATCACGTTGCAGATGGTTGCTCACATGGTCAGGTCGTATGCTGGAGGGCCTCCTGCGCCATTGGGTACGGGCCGGTATACCAGCCAGCCCCGCAGATTGCATCAAGCGTGCTACCCGGTTAAGGCTGCAAGTCTCACCCATATAGCGTAATTCATCATACATGCGAGGACTGCCGAATACCCCGTCACTCTCTGAATGCAGCGAATGAATGCGCCGCAGCAATCGGCTGTTGTCCTGTGCACGGTTACTCGGCTGCCGGATACGCCAGTCGTAATAACCACTGTTGGACACCTTGAGCAAACGGCACATCATGGTGATCGGAAATGCATCGCGGCAACGTTCTATCATGTGGTACTTCACTTGGATGTCTTGGCGAAGTACGCTGCCGCTTCTTTTAAAAAATCGCGTTCCAGCTTTACCTGCTGCAACTCTCGTTTGAGTCGTGCCAGTTCCAGGTCTCGCGGTGTACCATTACCGGGGAAGGCACTTTTACCGGCGTTGCTGATTTCAGTGCCCCAGCGCCGTAATATATTGGAATTGATCCCTAGATTCTTTGCCACTTGGGCTAATGGAATATCAGATTGCCGAACAAGTTGGACTGCTTCCTGTTTGTATTCCTGACTGTATTTTCTGCGCTTGTGCATCGTTTACCTCCGAGTTTATTATCACTCTTAATGAGGTATCCGTTAAATCGGGGTAAAACCACCCTGCAAGTTATATCGGTTGTTATTAATAATTTTATATAGTTTATCTGAATTAATATTCCTTACTGAGCATCCATCAACTTTTGTGCTTGTACTAACAAGCCAGTCGTAGCCGCTGTTATATTTCATTATTACACCTACAATGCCATTAGTGAGTGATGTTTTATTTTGGCGTGTAATTTCCTTTAAGGAATACTCTATTTCCCAATCAATCCATTTGCTATTTAGTAAATTTGGAGAAACTATTACTATTGTTACAGATGTATCATGAATCATCTTAGAAAGATTATTCTTAATGTTCTGAGTAGTTGTATCAGTCAAATTAGGTGAGTACGCTGTCTCTCCTTTGTAGTACGAAGCGTCGTCTCCAAGCGCACTAAGGATACGATCACGTATAACTAGGGCTTCACTATATTTGTATGAAATAAATGTTTTTCTCGCCATGCCATTCCTCACTATTAATGGTTACTATGCATGTAACAGAGGCACAGCGTAAGCAAATATTGCTTCATAAAATAAGATCTGTATAGAACAATATTGTAAGAAACCATTGCCAGCAATTTTATTGCTGGGCATTTATAAAAAAAGGAAATGGAATGGCCAGAAAAGCTTTCTACAGTTTCCATTACGAATTGGATAATTGGCGCGTATCCCAAGTTCGAAATATTGGCGTAGTTGATGGTAATAGACCTGCCTCTGACAATGATTGGGAATCAGTAAAGAGAGGAGGCAATAAGGCAATTGAGAAATGGATTGATAGTCAACTGTTTCGCAAATCAGTGGCGATTGTACTCATTGGTGAAAAAACAGCTGAGAGAGAGTGGATAAAATATGAAATTAATAAAGCATGGAATGAGGGTAAGGGATTACTCGGCATTCACATACATAACATTAAAGACAAAGACGGAAATAAAACTTCAAAGGGAAAAAATCCATTTGAAGATATAAAAATCAGTGGGAAGTTAATGTCAGACATTGTTAAGACCTATGACCCGGGTTGGTTGTTTTTTTCAAGCGCATATGAAGATATACGTGACAATATGGCCGATTGGATTGAGGCAGCAATTAAGACACGAAGACAACATGGCTGAAGGAATATGAAAAATTCTTTCAACAGACTTGCAAGACAAGACTGTAGTGACTTGAGGTATGAATACCTGACAAAACACAGTGCAAAAGCAGGAACGAGCGGCACTTTAACTATTAACAAAAATCATACATATGTAAATAAGGGCAGCTACGAACAAATGGGTACGGGGTTTGAATCCCTTCGGGTTCCACAAGCGGAAATTGACGAAGAGCTGGTATGTGTCGGAAGCTCAAGATGTAAAAATATTTATTGTTGAGCCAAAGTTTAGGGAGATGGCGCTGTGATACTAAAAGAAAAGATATTTACTAACCCATCAGACCCGAGGTTGCGAGCTGGCGAGGATGCCGAAAAGCAAATGGCTTTTTATTTGCAGCGTGCATTTCGTAAGCGAGATGATTGTTTTGTGATTAACGATTTGCGAGTGGTTTATGATGGGGATGTTGCCCAGATAGATCATCTTGTCGTGTCCATTTATGGGTTATTTATTGTCGAATCCAAAAGCGTTCACGGAACTATAAGTATCAACCAGCATGGTGATTGGCAGCGTACATACAATAATCAAATTACCGGCATGCCTTCGCCCGTGCTTCAGGCGCAAGAGCAAGGGCGAATTGTTAAAGAATTGCTGAGGGTAAATACTGAGCAACTTCTTGGGAAAATGTTATTTGGCAAAATACAAAGGGGATTTCGATATTGTCCCGTCTGTAACTATGTTGCAATATCTGACAGTGGAATAATTGAGCGCGGAATGGATGTTGCTGAGTTGTTCAAGGCGGATGTTGTAGCGGGAGCTATTACTAAAAAACTGGACGAGTTCGCAAGCAAGGCGAATCTGTTTTCCCCAAAAAATTATATTTCAACGGATGTTGTTTGGGATATGACTAAGGATGAAGCTAAAGCTGTGGCTGAGTTCTTGATATCTGAACATACCTTTTCTGCTTTACCCGTCGAGACTAAGCAAGCTTCAGCCGAAGCTAAACCCAAGCCCAAGTTGACATCTATGCGGCAACCTGAAAAAACTTTTGTGCCAAAAGTAGGTGCTCTCTGCCCAGAATGTGGAAAACAAAAACTGATTCGCAAAAGTATCAATCGTAGTGATGGAACGGAAACGGATTTTCTCGCTTGCCAAGGCTATCCAGGTTCTTGCAGGGCACTCTTCCCCCTGGTGGCCGTTGTGCGTCAGGTTGAGCCAGCCGGTGAAGTGATAGAAATACCTGCCGCCAATCTTATTGGCGAGGGGATGCCTTGTCCTAAATGTAATGATGGAAAAATAGTTAAACGAAAAGGTAAAACGGAATTTCTTGGCTGTTCCAACTTTCCTAAGTGCAGATTTACCGATTACCGTGATCAACCCGCGTGAAGCCATTATTTTGCTATTAGGGAGTCTGAATGACCGCAACGTGTCGAAAGTTGATGTACATGAATCGTATTAGACAGACTGGAAGCAGGTGTTAGCTAAGAAGAGGTTGGCGAAAAATTGTTTTGTGTCTTACCCAACAGAATATCCAGCAGACTGTCTGTGTGAGGGGATATGCCAAAACAATTCGCCCCCCTTCCAACTACACCAACAAGCTAAAAAAACGGCAGTTGCACGAGTACGGTTATCAACCTAATATCGGGGGAGGCTTATTCGATATTTTCTTAATAAACATATGGGCCAGTTAGCCCGCCAATTAATTGTAAGTTATCGGGAGGTGTTGTGAATAAGGCAGATATCTTGGAATTTAAAATCCAACCTACAGCAAGAATTGCAGCAGATTTGCGATCCAATCGTAAAGTAATTCTTGTAGTTGCCATTTTTATTGCGCTCTACATTTTTATCAGTGCTGGTTTGTATTGTAAGGTCGAAAATATCAAATACTTCGAGTCGGTTTACTTCACTGTGATTAATGTCACTACCGTCGGGTTTGGAGAAATTCATCCAACAAATAGGTATGGCGAGGTCATAGCCATCGTCAACTCTATCGTAGGACTTGTTTTTTTTGGCTTTCTGGTTGCAGCTATCACAGCTGCTTTACAGCCTTCTGAGTTTATTGGAACGGTCGCACCAAAACGGTTTCCGTCCTCAAATAACGATGCGCCGATTTCGGGTGTTGATGATTTCTTTCGCAGTTTAGCCTCACTCGTCGGCATCGCTCAACGGCAAGATGGAATTACTGAACAAAGTATTAATAATGGTCGAACTAGAGTACTACGAGTACATATTGATAGAAGCGTCGGCGATGATGAGCTTGCGAATGTCGACATCTCGATTAGTATCTATGTACTTCCTTTAGGCAAAAGTTGACATTTTAGTTAAAGAAAGATTCTGTTCTTTGTGTCCCGCTTACATTTAACATGATGCAAGTGAGATTTGGTGCAATTGAATATAAAAATTGGCAAGCATTGCAACTCGCTGTTTATAAATAAAAAACAGTTAGTTGCAATGGCCCCCTACGAACAAAAGGGTAGGGAGCTTGAAATCTTTCGGGTTCCACAAAGCGGAAATTGACGAAGGGCGGATGTGCCATGAGCGAGGAGCCTTCATTAGGCATTACGCTAAATGATACCCGCACTTTCCGTTGCCAAGGTCAAACCCATCCTTGATGATGACGTCAACTTCATTCTGTAAAAATATCAAACATGGCTCGGTAGGATGAGCGTTTAACGGCTAATGTTGTGCGGCATGTGCGCGAACGAGCGGTTCAATCTGTGGCCAAACAGTGCGTTGTGCCATGCGGATGTCGTAATCGCTTTGCAAGTCGAGCCAAATTTCCGGGGATACGCCGAAATACTTTCCAAGGCGCAAGGCGGTATCGGCAGTGATCGAACGCTTGCCGTTCACGATCTCGCTGATGCGGTTAGGAGGTACGCTCACATCCCTCGATAGCGCATTGATGCTGACGCCCATAGGCTTCATAAACTCTTCCAGCAAAATCTCGCCAGGTGGAATTGGGTCAAGTAATTTTTGGGTCATGGTGCTTTCCTTTAGTGATAGTCCACAATTTCCACATCATAAACATCTCCGTCTGACCATTTGAAGCAGATGCGCCACTGGTCATTTATGCGGATGCTGTGTTGTCCCTTGCGATTGCCTTTAAGTGCTTCTAGGTGATTGCCGGGTGGTTGCTTCAAGTCGTTCAGTGTTCGTGCCCGATTCAGATAAAGCAGCTTGCGACGGGCAGGGCGTTCAATCGAACGAAATCGTGGGACCAGCACATCTTGAAACAGTTTTCCTGTGTTGGTGCATTTGAACGACTTAATCATGGCGGTATACTATTATGCGATGCGTAATATGTAAAGCGGTATAGCTGCATATGCACTTGTGAAGAACGCATAGCATGAAAGGAATGTTTATCCTAAATGGAGAGTCGATCCAGGCTATTTCTTGGTATTGAAGTAGGTAGGCACGTAGTCAAATCCTGTACTATTGAAGAAAGCTGAAGTCAATCTAATCAACGGGTTAAATAGGTCTAATCAACCAAACAATAGTACAATCGCGTCTATATAACCTATTGATACTTATATATAAATCAATGCTTAATGGCTTAGGCTACGAACAGAGGGGTAGGGAGTTCGAATCGCTCCGGGCACCAAAAGTCAGAACTTGGTAAAGGGCTTTTGCCGGATAATAAAATCAAAATTGAATGACTGCTGTTGCATGAAACGCGGACGTTTGTGTGGGCCAATACAAACAGGCAGAATTCGGCCAAAAGCGGACGGACATTGCTCTCTTGCGTATTCCACTGAAACTGGACGCTCAGTCCACGGCAAACTGGACAGTCGGAGCGTAGCGACGCGGGGGTTGTTTTTTACTCCTGATTTGTGGGTTTAGTCAAACCTCTTTTGCTCTTTCTGAT
>Ga0307377_10005863_pt1 | contig 13030 bp, 10 predicted proteins | sample TR3MG_FD_202535 | JGI IMG/M metagenome (GOLD analysis project Ga0307377, IMG submission 202535) | Soil microbial communities from Risofladan, Vaasa, Finland - TR-3 | ecosystem: Environmental > Terrestrial > Soil > Coastal area > Acid sulfate soil | place: Finland: Risofladan, Vaasa | collected... | reverse complement strand
CTTCGCCTGCGATGTTAGAAGGATTGACGGATCATACGTGGAGCTGGCATGAATTCTTTTACCTGCGATTAACTATTCCTGATTAGGACAGTGGGCAATATCACAAGTGAGGGGCGACCGACGATTTTGAGAATAATTGTGGGTTCAGCTATTCGATGACCTTCCCCCTCTCTATCAGTCTACGCTTCAGCTGCGCTGTAAAATTATTCTAGTCCGGAATTCTTTCAAATAACATTTCCATCATTATCTCTATCACTCCCGACTGGTTGCTTTCGAGTATTATAGCTTCTTAACTTCATCTGATGTCCGCTTCGCTGTCTCAGTACGCCCAAGAAAGGTGGGGTCCAGCTGATGTTGATAAAGAAGATCTGAAAGAACACCCTCGCTCCAAGGCCAACTTCCACTTTTCGTTAGACTATTAGCGTGCTGATCCATCCAAACAATCCTTTTTTTCACCCACTTAAGTACGTGTGCAACGGGAATCGTAATTGTGTGCTCTTCAATTTCAATATCTCTATCATTGCGGAAAAACGAAAATGAAACAACCTCTGTAGTTGGGCCTAAGAAATGTCTGGCGTAAGTCAAATGACTCTCTTCAGGTATATCTTTATCTTCATTTCCTCTCACCTCTACAACCCCTCCAAGTAGAAGGTCTTTTGATTTCTTTTTACATAACTCATCGATTTTGATAAACAATTCTTCATCGAGAGGAAGCTCCGTGTTGTTAACCTTTTCTCGCCCTTTTGGAGGTCTGAGTACCAAAAAATCGACGTGAGTATGGCTCGCGCCGTCAAACAGGGTGAAATGTGGAAGCAAAAAAAATCCGTTTAGCCTAAGATATGCACCGGCGATTTTTTCCGGATAGTTCATAGTCTATAAATTTATCCTTTTATTAATAAAACTTGTCGGGGATGATGAAAGTAGTAGCTTCTTCAAAACGATTAAAGTAGGGTCACGAATTGTTGTATGAAGTGGATTGAAAATGAAGAGCACCCTCTGATTTTGAGAATAATTGTGGAGTTAACGCAGATTTATCTTATCACTTATTCATTCTTTTCGTCCGGTTTCGAACTGGTTGTCCGCTCGACCGCCAATAAAAGTTCAGAGATCCCCTCTGGAATGAGAAGATTACGGGTTCCTTTTTTCTCAGTACAGGACTTATGACCCCATCCCAAAAACTTTGTTGAAATCTCTTTATGTGCCTCATCTGCCTCATCTCCAGGTTTAATATAACACGGCTTGCCACAGTTGCGACATTCGAACCAAATTGCCCAGTCATTCATTCCATTCTTGTAGCCTTCCTTAAAACCCTCTTTACGACCATCATCGAATCCGTCTTTACGACCTTCCTCTAAACCCTCATTACGACCATCATCGAATCCTTCTTTACGACCATTTTTGAATCCGTCTTTACGAATTTTAGCCTCCGTTTCTCGCTTCTCTACGATTCCTTTTAGAAAATCTCGTACGTATTGACCCCTGGTCATGCCTTCTCTACTTGCCATCTCTTCCAGCTTCTTCTTATCTTCCTCCTTCAACCTGAAACTCACCGTAGGATTTTCCCCGTAGTATTTCTTCTGGCTCGGATAACTACCATTTTGTGTCATGGATAGTAATCAATATGGTAATCCATAATATAAAGGTTGTGATCTATAGGTTATGAGTTCGTAATCTATAGTCTACGAGTTAGTAATCTATGGTCTACGGGTCTGTAATCTATGGTCTACGGGTCTGTAATCTATGGTCTACGGGTCTGTAATCTATAGTCTACGGGTCTGTAATCTATAGCATATGGGTCTGTAATCTATAGCATATGAGTCTGTAATCTATAGCATATGAGTCTGTAATCTATAGCTTATGAGTCTGTAATCTATAGCATATTTTACGCAAAACAGGGGCTATTCCACTGCCTTATCTACCCTACCTGTCAGTACCCCATATCCCACTAATAATACCCTTGTTTGCCCTATATGTACCCTTTTATAATTACCTACGGAGGCACCTAAAAATCAGGTTAGGATCTCTTAGTAATTTACATATCAAAGTTTGGAAAAAATGAAACTACGATGTCCATGCTATTTCTTCTTTCCAAAGAAAGCAGTTTTTATTCTCACTGGGTGGTCCGCAAATTTTTTACCCCCGTCCGTCCGTGAGTGGATGAGTGAGTGTATGTATGTAACAAAGCTTTTAGACTTTGCTTAACAAAAACAAAAAAGCTTTTAAAATCCGAAACTAAGGTTACGTAAGGTGAAGGAAAATGGCAAAGATGCCAAAAGATGTTATGGATATGTTTAACGACCCTTCAGCGTCTAAAGTCCTGGGAACAATTGATGAAAAGAGTGTGCTGAATGTCGCCCCTATAGGGACCGTAAGAGCGATTGCCGGGGAAACAATAGATTTTGCGGATATTTATGGAGGAAAGACGAAAACGAATTTGGAGCAGACGAAGAAGGCAGCCGCAGTGGCTTTTAAATATCCACCACCTGCAGGTTATCAAATCAAGGGTACGTTTGTTGGCTGGCAGAGCTCCGGTCCACTTTTCGACCAGATGGATAAAAGAATGAAGGAAATATTGAATATTGGTATAAAACGTGTTGGCACAATAAAAGTCGAAGAGGTTTATTCAATGGGCATGTCGGAGCCGGGAAAGAAGATAGTCTAGGGATGCTCTACACGATGAGTGAATTAAATTTGCGAGAAATAGACAAACTGGAAGTTACAGTCTTGGTAGACAATTATACCGATGTACTCTTACTTCAGAGCACAGATGTCGTCAAGCGATCAGGGACTCCTCCTCCGAATCTGCCTCTAGCAGAACATGGATTAGCATGTCTTCTCAAAGTTAAGGCGGGCTCAGAGGAACACATAGTGCTCATGGACGCAGGTGTCAGAAGATGAAAAAGGGGCTCCCTCTGATTTTGAGAATAACTCTGGAGTTGACGCAGATTTATCTATCCTTTCTGCGCACCTATGATTGTATCCAGAGCTGCGATGAATTTCTCCTCAGACCCTTCTGGAATGGTCGCCCCCGCTGCAACGGGATGCCCACCACCAAACCCGCCTACTTCTCCTGATGCTTTCTCCAGCGCCTTAGCGAGGTCTATTCCCCCGGATACTGACAGCAGTTTCTTATTACACCTCGCGGATATCCTCGTTTCCGCCCTCTTTCCCTCTTCTACTCTGTCTTTCTTGTTAAACGCAATTACTGGCTTACCCGTGCATACGTATTCCGCTACTATCCCGGCTAAAATGCCCGTTACACCACTCTCCTGCACGAAGAAATAGAAGATATTTTGCAACTCCTTTATCGCATCTTCCTCGCTATCTATTCTACTCAACTCAGAAACAAGTTTGCTTTGGATGTTCACGTATAAAGCGGTTGCTTCTTCTACCAACTTCTCCTCACGCAGGCACAGCCCTATTCCAATCCCCGATTTGCCCAGTCGCCCACACGCATCCACCATTCTCATAAAATCCGTTCCATCCCTTATCACCTCAGAATGGAGAACGTACGTGGTTCCAATCAAAGCGTCATCGCCGATATCGGCTTGTGATTCTCGTAATAGTGATAACAACGCACTGGTCAATCTTCTTTCCTCTTCCTCATTCAAATCGCCTAAAATCTTATCGCCGTCTATACCGGCCTTATTCAAAAACGCATCCACCCACTCTACCTTACCTGCAAGGGGGATATAGGGATCAGTAGCGAAGAGAATCAAATCCCGAATTTTACCATTGCCGAGCTTCAACCCTTTTTTAACGGAAATAACACCTTCTTGTATCGCCTCATCCAGAATCATCTTGTTTATTCCGGTATCGAACTCCAGCTTATCGCCTAATGTGCCTGCTATAGCAAGTCCAGCAAGGTCTATGTTACCTTTAGCGTCGCCTGACATGCACCGCGCTACGAGATAAGAGAGCCCCGCCGCACAAATCGTGCTACCACGTTCGTTGGTCATCTTGCGCTTTTCCTCAGCGCTGAGGCAGCAGGGATTTATAAGGATTGCAGAAGCTGCGCGAAATACCGGGACTGAGGTTGCGGGTGCATGATGGTCTATGATTATTACGTTCTTCTTTTTGAGGCGCTCCGATAGCAGATCAGATTGCGCAGTGCCCATATCGCAGATTATGATCAGATCCTCATCCACGCCTTGAATAAAAGAGCGTTCCAATTTGCCTACAATAGTTGTATGGAACGGTATACCGCTTCGAATTAGGGCATTACAGATAATCCCCGCAGAAGTTATTCCGTCTGCGTCATAATGAGAGATTACCCGTGCGTATTTATGTCCTTTTATTATCTCCGCTGCCTTTTCCACGCTTTTTTGCAATGTTGTCATACCATAAGAAGTGCTGAAAACCCCCAATATAGTCTCCAAAACATTCGAAAAGAAAAAGCTTTTTCTTGACTAACCTTTTCTTTATTTTTTATCTCCGAATAAAAATTTTGACAGGGCGTGTGGCCTAGTTAGGATAGGGCGGCAGCCTCCTAACAAACTTTTAGAAAAAGGTTGATCAAAAAATGCTGCACATAACCTTTTAGAAAAAGGTTGATCAAGATGGGAGAAAGCTGCAAATCACGGGTTCAAATCCCGTCACGCCCGTGCACCTAACTTCTCACTGTCCACTACGATGACATCCTTTATCGCTTTAACTGCATCAAACGGTATAAAGATGTACTCGTCCTCCTTTCTGAACCTGCTTGTGTCAAGCTCATCAGCAGGTTTAACCACGAGTTCTTTCAACATACCCGTTCCTGCCTCTGCCACTATATTATGCAACGTGCCCATTTCACTACCCTCCGAGTCCACAACCCGTTTATTACTCAACTTCAATGCCGATATTTTTTGCATTTTTATTCCTCCTCTCCTCACACACACCTTCACATTTTATGTATATCAACTTTTGCATTTTTATTCCTCACTCCGTAATTTGTCACTGAGTTTTAAAAAATGCTTGCCCCATACTTTAACAAAAAGAGCTGGTTCGCCCCCCGTAATGCTAATCCTTTCTTCTTTTCCTATCGCCCTGTAAAACTGCCCATCTATGACTAACTCAGCATCCTTCATCTCCAAGAGTTCCACACTTATCTCGCTGTTTATATCCACGACTGTGGGCCGTGCGGAAAGTTTAAAAGGAGCAATAGGCACGATTATGGTTGCATTCACCTTTGGGTCTACTATGGGTCCGCCCGCACTCATTGCATACGCAGTGCTTCCGGTGGGAGTTGCAAAAATAACGCCGTCTGCTCGTAACCGCTCTAACTCCTCACCGTCAATAAAGATGGCGAAGTGGAGCATCTTCCCGGGTTTCGATGTTATCACTACCGCTTCGTTCATCGCATAAGGCATCTTCTCCTTTTTACCTTTTATCGTTACCGAAAGCCGCTCTTTCCGCTCGACCTCAAACCCTTCTTCTAATAGGGTTGTGAGTGTAGAAACGCTGTTTTCTGGCTGCACCTCTGCTAAAAAACCGATCGCACCCGTGTTTATTCCTAATACAGGTGTGGGACTTTTTAATGCGTGAAGTGTCCTTAAAATTGTGCCATCGCCGCCAATGCAGATCAGAAGATCCACATCCATCTCTTCTATCTTCACACCGCGCTTTTGGAACTTATGTGCTATCGTTTCGTCGAATATAATCTCAACTCTTTCCTCGACGGATTCAATCAGCTTATCTAATACGAATACATCCTTAGCTCTGCCCTTACATACGATCCCAATGCGTTTCGGCTGAATTAAGTTCATTCTTTACTCGGAGAGCCGAAATATCGCTTCAGCTAAATCACCTTTCGTTTCGGTTAATGCTGCTTTTGCTTCTGTCTCGCTGCACCCTGCCTTTTCCATCACTATTTCCACATCCTCTTGAGAGAGACTCACCACAGGCTCAAGCTCAGATTCCGTCTTAGGGCGTTTTATCGGTGTGCCGGTTATTTGATACATCTTCGACCCCGGTGCGTCCATAACGGTAACGACGGCATCCTCAAAAACGAGTTCAGCATCCGCGGTTTTTATCACGACTTCCTCGACATCGCTTATCTCTTCTATGCTTATGCCCATTTGCTTCATTTGCTGGCTTAACTTCTTGGGATTCATGCCTACACCCTTTCTAAATCCACCGCGCATTTTTCTTTGCCTTTCCTTTTTATTTTTTAAAAATAGCAATATCGTATGGTATGTTGTATACTATAAGATATAAAGAGTATTAAGAAGCGGATTGCGTTTAGTTACCCGTGTTTCCGCTGTGAAAATGATAATAGAGCAGGTCAGAGAGATAGGGGCCCGTGGTCTAGCTGGAATGACGTCGCCTTTACGAGGCGAAGGTCATGCGTTCGAATCGCATCGGGCCCATAAATCTTTTATTTCAATCACAACACTTCTTTTAAAAAGGTTAATTAAGAGCGTCCTATGAAATTTTCAGGCTCGTTATCAGAAGTAGATAAGGAAAAAGCATGGTATGAATTGGTGGGCGTGCCTTTTGACGGCAATGCCTTCAAGAAAGGCGCAAGAGAAGGACCAAAGGCGATAAGAGAGGCTTCACAGCGACTTGAAACGTTTCTCTGGCACAGAAAACTCGAATTGTCCGATTTGCTGTATTACGATCGCGGTAATATAACGTTAGAGCAGTTTACCAAAGGCGTAAGAGAACGAATTGATGATTTTAACCGCAAAAAAAAGAAAATTTTTATCGGTGGTGACCATTCCATCTCCTATCCCATAGTTAAATACCTTTTTGAGCATGGTGAGGTCGTCAAAGTGATAGTCATAGATGCACATGCCGATTTCAGAGACTCGTATAAAAACAATAGATTTTCCAATGCGTGCGTAACGCGGAGGATAGCGGAACTGATAGGGTTCGATAATATAATTGAGATAGGCGTCAGGTCTTCTTCTGAGGAGGAGTATGCAGCACTAAACCAAATAAGAATTTACGATGCGGATATAGTAAGAGAAAAAGGCGTAGAATGGTTATTGGATGCAATAGGGGAAGGAAAAGAGAAAACGTATCTTTCCATTGATATTGACGTACTCGACCCCCGTATAGCGCCCGGTGTAGAACATCCCGAGCCGTGCGGGATGTCGCTTGAAAGTCTGATTTCCTTGATACAGGAGATAATAAAGAGAAGAAATGTAGTTGCAAGTGATGTGGTAGAGGTGAATCCACGATTGGATACCGTTAATGGAATTACAAGCATTAACGCCGCAAGGGTTATATTTGAGATATTGGCATGCTATGGGGAAATGGATACTCTTTTGGAAGAATAAATACCGAAACTAACTTGTAAAATGAATACATAAAGAAAATATTGCTTTGAAAAGATCAATTCGCATCTTCTCCATCTTTGCAGTAATCGTTTTATTAGCTGCCGCTTTACAGCCAGCCATCGCTCTACCCGCTGATAACCCTCAAATTTCGTTTTCAACGCCAGAACATTCTTATATATCTCCAGCAACTGCTTCCGCTTTGACCACGCTCGCGCAGATGCGCGCCGTGGCAAATCAGCAGCGGGACAGCGGGTTAGATGTGGATGCTCTTATTAATGCCGCTAATGCAGCCGGGGACACGACCGACACGGATAGCGATACGCTGCCGGATTCGGTTGAGGCGATTCTCGGCACCGACTTTAATAATACCGATTCCGACTTCGACCGCCTGAACGATTCTTACGAAGCGAGGAATAACTTAGACCCGCTGAAACCTGATTCAAACGGTGATGGTCTGGCGGATTACTTCGAAGTAACCAACGTCTCCTCTCTTGATCTCGATGGTGATGGTTACCCCAATGCCTGGGACTTTGATAATGACGGTGATGGAGTGATTGATACGTTAGATTTGTCGCCGTTCTCCACATCTACACCGTACGAAAGTATCCATTTCGATATCCAAACGAATGGGAACCCTACGTACCTCAACTTCCAGCTCAGGCCGAAGAATCTCGACCACTTGAGACAGTCTTTGCAGACCTGGGACTGGCCACCCGATTGGGAAGGTTCAATGAAGGATACGAACTTCTCCAAGGAAGATGTGCACATTACCCCGATGCTTGAGCTCACGGTACCCATATCGTGTACAATTAGTGCGAATCACAGTGGCAAATGTTTAGAGGTCTTCAACGCGAGTTTCGACGACGGTGCCAACGTCCAGCAGGCAAACTGCAGCAATTGCAGTAACCAGCTCTGGCAGCTCGAACATGTCGGCGATGGCTACTACAAGATCCTTGCGAACCACAGTGGGAAGTGCTTGGAGGTCTTTAATGCGAGTCTCGACGACGGCGCCAACGTACAGCAAAATGAGTACACGGGTAACGACAGCCAACTCTGGAAACTCGAGGCAGTTGGTAACGGTCTCGTTAAAATTAGTGCTAAGCACAGTAGCAAATGTTTGGAGGCGTTCAATAGTACCGCGGACGGCGCCAACGTCTATCAAGCGGACTACTGGAGCCATGATAACCAGCTCTGGAAACTTGAACCCGTTGAGAACGTCATGCCCAACCAGTCACTGGTGGAAGATTACCACATCATGATCAACTTTAACAAAGCATATATCCCCCTTTCGCCTACTCGGGATTACGGAGCCCCAGTCGCTCTGACTGGTCGGATGTTCCTCCCTGCCTCGGTACCACTGAATCTTTCCGCAGACGCCCGACTGGTCTGGACTGTGAATGCCAAAACAGACAACGCTGAAAAGATCGCCTTAAAAGCGCCTAACGGCATGTATGTCCGTGCAAAGAGCAGTGGCAACAAGGAACTCTTTGTCAATCTATGGAGTATGCCTGGGAGGGAGACCTTTGAGCTCATTTATGTAGATGAGCACAAGGTGGGATTGAAAGTTCATAACGGCAAGTATGTCGGTGTCGATTATATTGATTTTTGGCCCTGGGGGTCGTGGAACCCGCTCGTTGCCAATCGCGACACAATAGGCTCAAAGGAAACCTTCACACTGGAACGCATAAATGACAAGATTGCGTTGAAAGCGCATAATGGGAGGTACGTGTGTGTGGGATGCGGGAATACTCTTTACCGGGATAGGCTCAATGCGGACTCCACAAATCCGGTCTATTTTGACTTGATCGAGTTAGAGGAAATAGATTCAGAAACAACAACGCTTGCCAAATATAAAGAAGACTTCATGCTCACCGGCTTCAGCGTTGAGGAGAGTTACGGCTCTGAAGTTGGCGTGTTTTACAGCGACGACAAAGACCGAACTCTGGAGACCGATTTTGTGATGGCCTATGAATTCCTGAGGAATACGACCACACACGTTGCTGATATGCCTGCTATTCTAACGGCGAACAACGTGAACATCACCTCTAATATCAGCTCTTACTCACATCAAGATGAGGCGTTGGTGGAGCTGGTCGGTAATATGACGCCGGATGCGCTTGATTCGCTGCCAGACGACATGATTCTGCCAATTCTCATCGCATTCGAAGATAATTTCACGAGTGAAGCCATGGATGATCTTGTCTCGGGCTCATTTACTATGGGAGATACGTACGCGGTAGATCTGAGCGCCGCACCGGTCATCACCACGAAAACGATGAAGATGACCTGGTACAACACGAGCACGAACGAATCGCTTGAAATCGACGATGTGTTGACCGAGATACAGGAATGGGGACAGGAAAAGGGGCTGGACGACGATACCTTGGCTACGATGATGGGCTTGGTGCTCGCATGGGATGCGGGTGAATCGACCGTGATCAGAGTGGGTTCCGCTGATACTGAATTTGATAACATAGGAAAGAACGCTGTCCTGGACGCACTTGAGAGCTACGGCATTGTTGGTATCGAAACGATTGTCGGCTCCATTTTACCGATCTACACCATGGTGAGCACCTTCCGGATGAAACCCACCATCATTGCGAAACTCCAAAACATAGGGAAATGGAAGTTGCTGAAAACTCGGTGGGCAAGTATCAATAAATGTAAGATTGGCACGGTGGGAAAGCTCAACAGATTAGATAAGGCGTTGGGGATTATAGGATTGATCATTGAAATTGGTATCGCGCTTGGCGTCTTAATTTACTTCCTCGCAACAAGTGACCCGTCGAATTTCGAGATCTGGTACGCCTCTTTTTATACCACAATGGTCATCGCATATGCGGTTGTCATGTTTTTGATCGGATTGGCGCTCATCGAGGCGGGGCCCGTCGGCTGGGCCATTCTTGTTGTGCTTATACTCGTCGAGGTTATACTCGAGATTTTTGGCGTTGGGTTTGGCAAATTTGTGGAATGGTTCATCAGTCTCTTTTATGATATTAATGAGCTGAGCAAGGTTGAACTTGAAATGAAAGAGTCAACGTTGAATGTCGACGACTATGATGATAATAGCTTAACCACGGGAGACCGTATCGAGTTCAAGAGCCGTATCCTTGGAAAAGTCAAAGGTGAGCGTCTCCAAGACAGCAAAATAGAGCCTGCCTATGATTATTCGGTTCCCTCTGGTTCTGTATCCGGGCAGGGCAAAATTAATAACTATCCTTCTAGTTGGACGTATCATTATCATGAATTATGTTGGCGGCACCCGATTACAGAGGAGTTGTATTGTATCAATCTCGCCTACGAAAAAGTAAGAGAGTACGAAACCGGCGTGTGGGTGCAGCCCCTAAGCATGATCAACTTCCCGCTCACGGTTTGGCTCTCTTCCAGTTACAAAGTCTATTATGAGGAATGCTGGTGGTTCTTTGGATGGCATTGCGACACGGAGAGTACGTCCAAAACGAGCAATAGCGACCCGTCGACACTCTACTTCGATGTGCTCCCGGAGAGTATTACCGACTTTGTGTACTGGCGTCAGATTTCATCGCTCGATCACGACGGTGACGAGCTGTTCAACAGCGTGGAGCAAGCCAACGGTACCAATCAGTGGAGATTTGATACCGATAGCGACGGACTCTCGGATAAATTCGAGGTCGACTACGGGACGACTCCGACTAAATCGGATACTGATAGCGACGGGTTGAATGACGCACTTGAGCTACGGCTCAGTACTGATCCATTTGTAAGGGATACCGATGATGATGGTTTGAGTGACTCCGAGGAGCATAAAGGCTGGCAGGTCGACTTCAGCTATTACGGCCATGAATTCACCGAGAAGGTATGGTCAGATCCTCTTATGACAGACACCGATGACGATGGGCTCACCGATCTCGAAGAGTTCATGAAACGGCTTAACCCACGGTCAGGGGATACCGACGGAAACGGAGTGCATGATGCGAATGAGTCTATCATTCCTATCTATGGATGTATTGAAGACGTGGACTTCAATGGAAAGGGCAGTAGCGTAATGGTAAAGCCCGATGAGCACGTAAACGCAACCGTTAATTACCGGCTCATAGGCGTGAGAGATCCTGCAACGGGAGATCCAGCCAAGTGTTCCATCGAGGTAACCATGGATAATTCAAGCTTTAACCGCACCATTTATAATGGCACGCCTGTGGTTGGTAATAAAACCGAAGGCTCAGCCAACTTCTCTTTCAATGCTTCGAGCACCGAGGGGATATACCCGATACGATATTACTGGAACTGGAGCGGTCTCGACGAGGTACTGCCTGAAGAGGAAAGAGAGATTATTGGCGTGATTATAACAACCGAGAATGTAAGCGCCGAATGGGTTACAGACGGAGCGGATGCCGATGCCGATGGACTTATTGACATTAATGAAGCGATTGGCTGGGACGTCAACTTCACCGATGCAAATGGCACACATACGATCCGTGTGACCAGCGACTCCAGAAGCATGGACACCGATTCTGACGGACTCACCGATCTCTACGAGTGGAATTGGTTCACGAATTCATCAAATCCCCGGGCTGAGGATACAGACGGCGATGGGGTTACAGATCTCGTCGAACTCCTGTGGGTCTATGACTTACTCTCGTATGACACGGACGGCGACGGGCTCGATGATGGCGCGGAACTCACGTTCAATAGCGATCCGAAGCTGAAAGATACCGACGACGATGGGCTCAACGATTTAGAAGAATTTGAGCTTGAATCTGATCCGAGGAACCCCGATACTGATGGTGACGGCTTTAGCGACTGGAATGAGTCGGAGTGCGGCTCCAGCTTGCTTCTTCCTGATCCCGACGATGACATGCTCTTTGATAACCTGGAATGCGAATTAGGCACTGACCCCTGGAATCCGGACACCGACGATGACGGACTGCGCGATGGTTACGAGGTTCACGTTACCAACACGAGTGCCTTACTCAATGACACCGATTTCGACCTCCTCCTGGATGGTGACGAACTCACGTGGAAGACGGACCCGTTATATAATGATACGGATCGGGATGGACTCTGGGACGGCCTAGAACTGAATTTCGGCACTAATCCACTTTACAAGGATACCGATTATGACGGCATCAATGACTCTGAAGACCCTGATTCCTATGCAGCTCATGTCGAGCATCTCATTCTTGCACACGACGCTGACGAGGATATTTACGAGTTCACCGATAACCTCGCACGCTATACCAATGTCACCACAGTTTCGGCAGATGAGCTGTTAGCGAATTATACAGATGCGCCTTACATCGTGCTGGTGGGCAGACCGGATGCAGGAAACGGAACTGCGGGAAACATTACAAAGACTATTTTGTTCGATTCCAATGAGACTCTCACGCAGATGCTCGAATCGGACTATGACCGATTTGCTATCAAATACGGAGTATGGAACAGCACGCAAACGGTCGTGATGCTCTCACGTCCTTACCCATCAGACCACTGGCGTGTGCTGACCATGCTCAAAACCAGGCGAGAGACTGTATTACCAGGCTCCGTAGAAGTTGAATGGCCAACACCGAGGGATTTGTTCAGAGTAGATTCAGAAAACACAATAAAAGAGACGGATTCGCTTATCTGGGTTGCACTCGATGAAGCAGTAACACCGAAGGTCAAGCTGAGCCGCTACACCGCTGCGACAACACCCGTCGCACTTACTCGTAGCTCGGGATTGGCACGTTATGATAAACCAGTGGGACGGTATCTCGAGATAAACGTGAGCGATAATATCCAGAATGAAA
>Ga0307377_10005861_pt1 | contig 13030 bp, 15 predicted proteins | sample TR3MG_FD_202535 | JGI IMG/M metagenome (GOLD analysis project Ga0307377, IMG submission 202535) | Soil microbial communities from Risofladan, Vaasa, Finland - TR-3 | ecosystem: Environmental > Terrestrial > Soil > Coastal area > Acid sulfate soil | place: Finland: Risofladan, Vaasa | collected... | reverse complement strand
TGCGTTTGGATTTGAATTCCACCAACTGGTGCCACAGCACATCCAGCTCTTCGATCGCCGCAGCCTGCGCGGCATCAGGGACAAAGTCTGGTGATGCACTGGCGGCCTGATACCAGGCCTTGGGGCTCATGTTGCTGTCGGTTTGTTTGGTAATCGTGGTGGGAGGCATTTTGCCCATTATCGCTTGTCTTCATCCCCCTTGCACCTGGCCTTTGTTGGGGGGTTGCAAATCGCTGATTTGTGTCGTCTAATGCGCTCCTCATAGCGGCCAGTCGCGCGTCTGTGTCTTACCAATAATAAAAATATCAAGTTCATTAGCTGTCGTCCAAACTTAATTGAGGGGGCATTATGAGCAACGGTTACCTTGGTATTTTCAGTCAGCTTTCCAGCGCAATTCCCATCCAGCATTGTTTGTCGTCACCATGGCATTGATCCGTAACCGGATCAGGCCGTGATTTTTCTATTCCCGGCTTGAGTTTCATCGGGTAGCGATCAGCAACGCGACTCATGCGCGAGTCTTTTTCCATCTGAAATACATCAACAACGCCGGAAAGGGGGGTGATTAATACTGAAGCGGTTGTCAGGTTGTCAGGTTGGTTCGTTGTGTTATTTTTTTCAAATTCGCCACGCAATTTTGAATCTTATAATTAACATTAGGGAGGGCTATACCATGAGCAATACACAGGATTCCTGGAACGAAAGCGGTGAACCGCAGAAAGTCCGCAGCATGGGCTGGAAGGAGTTGTATCTCAAGGAAGACTGGTGGGCGATCTGGCTCGGTTTGGGGATCGTTGCGGTCGCCTACCTGTTTTTCATAAACGGCTCGAGCATCAAATGGATCTCGATCCTGCCGCCGGGCAAGTGGACCGATTTCTCCGTGGTAACGCAACACTTCGCCGGCCACATCGGCCAATACATCGCCCAATTTGTCATGTGGTCGGTCATCTTCGGGATCAGTATCAGGACGCTGGGATTCAAGCTTTCCGAGTTCTATCCATCGTTCCTGTTCATTTATATTTTCTCGATCATCATCTTCGTGGTCGGCCAGAACAAGACGGTCGTCAATCTCAACCTTGAACCTCCCTTGCTGGCATTGTTGCTGGGCTTGATCATCTCCAACCTGATCGGGCTGCCGAAGTGGATGGACACCGGATTCCGGGTCGAGTACTACATCAAGACCGGTATCGTGCTGCTGGGTGCCACCTTGCCGTTCACCCTGATCGTGTGGGCCGGGCCAACCGCCATTTTGCAGGCGTCCATCGTCTCGATCACCACGTTTGGCGTGATCTACTTCACTGCCACCAAAATGGGGATTGACCGCCGTTTGGCCGCTACCCTGGGTGCCGGAGGCGCGGTGTGCGGGGTATCGGGCGCAATTGCGATCGCCGGTGCGGTTGGCGCCAAGAAAGAGCATGCGCCGATTGCGATCACCCTGGTGATCGTCTGGGCCATCGTGATGATCTTTGTACTGCCCCTCGTATCCAAGAGCATGCTGTTGCCTATCGGTGTAGCCGGCGCCTGGATCGGCACATCGGAATTCGCCGATGCCGCCGGCTTTGCCGCCGCCAATACCTATGACGGTTATGCGGGGCAGCCGGGTATCGCCGGCAATGCGGGTGACGCAGTGCAGGCGTTCACCCTGATGAAGGTCGTGGGCCGCGATGTGTGGATCGGTATCTGGGCATTCGTCCTGGCCATCGTTGCCACCACCCGCTGGGAGGTCAAGGCCGGGACGAAACCGAATCCCGCCGAGATATGGTGGCGCTTCCCCAAGTTCGTGATCGGATTCTTGCTGGCTTCTATCATCGTGACGCTCATCGCCACGCACTATGGCCAAGCCGATTTCAAAAAGACGGTGGTGCCGGAAATGGTGGGTCCGATCAAGGATCTGCGCACCTGGGCATTCATCTTCTGCTTCTTTAGTATCGGCTTGACGACACGCTTCAGGGAGCTTGCCAATGCCGGCATGAAACCGTTCATTGCCTTCACGTCCGGTGTGGTCGTCAACGTGATCCTTGGTTTTGTGCTTTCAACCATCGTGTTCGCCAGTTACTGGTCGAACATGAGCCACTAAACCCGTATGCCCGTCCCGCGAGTGAATGCGCTCCGGGACGGGATCTTCATTTACCCGAGGATATCCGACTATGATCAAATCCAGTGAAGCCCTGTGTTGTTTTACCTGTAAGTACTTTCATAATTCACCCAAATATATGGAAAGCGTCTACCCGGGGCTCAACACCCTGAGTTCGGGGAATGCCTCGGTCCGCAAGGACGACGGCATCTGCGACCTGCATGAGCTGTATCTTTCGGCGGATGCCAGTTGCGAACAATACGAAAGTGACACGACTGTGCAGCCTTAGATTATCAAACCCTTGCCCCTTGCCCCTTGTACCTTGTACCTTGTCCTTATAATTTCCCCACCATGACCACCCGCATCTGCTTCATCCGCCACGGCGAAACCGACTGGAACGCCGAAAAACGCATCCAGGGCCAGATCGACATCCCGCTCAACGAGACCGGCCGCGCCCAGGCACTGGCAATGGCGTTCAACGCCGCGCACCACAACTTCGACGCCATTTACAGCAGCGACCTGATGCGTGCACGCGACACAGCCGGCATGCTCGCCGCACGGCGCGGCCTCGACATCAAAATCCTGCCGCCACTGCGCGAACGGCATTTCGGCATCTTCCAGGGACTCACCGCGGCAGAAGGCAAAGTGAGCCAGCCCGAAGCACATGCCCGCTACCGCGCGCGCGACCCAGACTACGATTTCGACAGCGGCGAAAGCATGCACAACCTCGCCAGGCGCGTCGCGGCCGCCGTGCACGAGATGACGCGGCACCACGCCGGGCAGACCCTCGCCGCCGTCACCCACGGCGGCGTGCTCGACATCCTCTACCGCAAAGCCACCGGCAAGCCTTTGCACACCCCGCGCGACTTCAACATCCCCAACTGCGCGCTCAACTGGTTCCGCTTCGACGGGCAAGGATCAGACGGCTGGCACCTCGAAGCGTGGGACGACCATCACTATCTGGCCAAGGTGATCAAGGATTCGGCGGAATAACGGAGTGTGCCGCTGGGCTGTCGTTTTGACACAGCCCTGGATCACTTCCCCGCCAACCACTCTCCGCTTGTATTTGCCATTCACGTGCCGCGGGCGGAGCTTGACTAAATGTGTTCATGCTGGCTTAATTGGCTCTGAATTAGGAGCCTATTAAGGAGTCGATAAAATGGCAATGGAAACGATACTGTCCGACCTGTCGGTCAGCATGACAGAGTTCAAGAAGAACCCCAATGAAGCGCTCAGGGAATCGGGCGGGCAGGCGGTAGCCGTGCTCAGTCACAACAAGCCCGCGTTCTACATGGTGCCGCCCGACCGTTACGAAGCCATGCTGGAAGCGATAGACGACCTGCACCTCGTGCGCGTGGCCAGGGAACGCCTGAAACAAAAAGACCGCGCCGTCGAAGTGTCGCCGAGTGACCTCTAAGCCGGCGGCGCGCAAAGCCGCCGATAAATACCGCCTCAAATTTGTGCCGGATGCCTGGCGCGAATGGCAGGCCCTCGACGGCTCGATCAAACAGGCGCTTAAACCGTTGCTGGTAAAACGCCTGCAAAATCCGCATGTGCCCGGTTCGCTTCTGCACCGCGAGCTGGCGGGCTGCTACAAAATCAAACTGCTCAAACAGGGCTATCGCCTCGTGTACACGGTTGAAGACGGCGAGCTGGTCGTGCTGGTGTTGGCTGTCGGCAAGCGTGCAGACAGCGCGGCATATCTGGTGGCAAAAAAACGCATTAAATAATCGACGGGGAATAATGAATGATTTTTTCAGCACCCCTCAGCATACTTCGCCGTTCATCCCGCCAGAACCTTGTCCCTTGCCCCTTGCCACTTGTGCCTTGTGCCTTGAACGATGTGGACCGCCTCGCTGATCGGCATCGCCCTGCTGGTGATCGCGGCGAGCTACTTTTCGCCGGCGCCACCGAAGCAGCAAGAGGAAGCGGTGGGGGAATGATCGGGGCCGCGAAGAATTTCGAATCGAACAGGTCGTAGAACTACGAGAGAGCGTGCTGATATCGCCGTTGTAAACAACACTACTACATAAAGGCTACATCAGACATGGCAGACAATTTGACTCTGATAGTTTTGGTAGGTAGTGTCATATCTCAACTTAGGGGAGAGGGCACAAATGGTGAGCGCCATTGTAGTGCCGCAAGACATCATGGCTACGAACCGCTGGAAGAAAGAACAACTCAAACTCGCATTCCATCTTTACTGCCAATTACCGTTTGGCAAGCTGCATCAGCGCAACGCGGAAATCATCAAGCTGGCAAATATGATTGGGCGCACTCCCTCTGCGGTTGCGATGAAGCTGGTTAATTTCGCAAGCCTTGATCCGGCAATTACCGGCACAGGTAGGTCTGGCTTGGGGAATGCGTCTTCAATGGATCGTGAAGTGTGGGAGGAGTTTCATGCAGACTGGGAAAAGCTCGCTGTAGAGTGTGAATTGTTGAGACGGAATCTTAACGCTGGCGTACCGATGGTTGATGAAGCTGACGAACAGCTTGTTCCAGAAGATTTTACTGGCGAAACGAAAAAGGTTATCACCGAGCAGCGCATCAAACAAAACTTTTTCCGTCGTGCCGTGTTAAGCAGTTATCACGGACGTTGCTGTATGTCTGGATTATCCGAGCAGCGTTTGTTGATTGCCAGCCATATCGTGCCGTGGAGCAAAGATAAAGCAAATCGCCTGAATCCAAGCAATGGATTATGTCTGTCGGCTATCCATGATCGAGCATTTGATAAAGGGCTAATAACACTTACCGATGATTTTAAGATTGTCGTGTCTGACGAAATCAAGCGGCGTGACGAGCATTTTATAAAAAGTGTTATATCGCCCCTACATGGGCGACAAATCGAATTACCAGAGCGTTTTATGCCCAGTGTCGAATTTATTTCGCGCCATAGGACAAACTTATTTGTAGATAATCTGAAGAAATGAGACAAACCGAGTGCCCACTTATTCTGCACGAAGATGCTTTCGATGCATTTTTCGTTCCTTACCGTCATCCGAAATCGCGGCACGATATCTGGGGAGGTATTGGGCTTGAAACATTTGGAGAAGATTTCTTGCTCGTTCGGAGCCTTGACGAAAAATACTTATGGACGGTTGTCGAGAGCGGCTGCGATGCGGATCAATGGATTACTCCGGGGATTCATTACGTCAATCGGATTTGTTATTTGGTAACCAAGAATCCACATAACTGGTTGTCTGTTGATTTTCGTGCACCGCACAATCTGTATTCCCTTACACCATTGGGACTCAAAAGACAGATACGAAAGCTTGAACGAGCGATGGTAACTTTACAATCTAATGGGTCAGCATCACATTAAGTTCAACATGAAATGCGATGCCGACCCATTTAATTGCGAGTCGGAGCCCTTACAAATACTAGTAGGCATATGAGATATTGGTGGGTAAATCAAAACCAGACATTCGCCCACGAAATAGCGGGGGGCTATTTATGGTCGCCCAGACGTAAAGCGGATGGCAGCCGTAATCCATTTTATGAGTTCATGCGTGAAGTATCGCCAGGTGACCTGATTCTCTCCTTTTCAGATACATTTATTCCTGCTGTTGGCGTTGCAAAATCCTATTGCTATGAATGCCCAAAACCTATTGAGTTTGGGAAGGCCGGTGCATACTGGGAACAAGTAGGTTGGAAGGTTGATGTGTATTACCGCACGCTGAATCATAAAATTCGGCCCAGTGAGCATATGGAGCGCCTTCGTCCAACATTGCCAGAGAAGTATTCGCCATTGCAGGCGAATGGAAATGGCAATCAAGGCGTCTATCTCGCCGAAATATCTTCAACATTTATGGCTGCGTTGGCGGCGCTTATTGGGCAGGAAGTCACACTTCTTATGAGCGGCAACTTTGTCGCTGAACCACAAATTGACTACCACAAGATGCAAGCTGTCGGTCTTATCGAATGGGAAGAATACTTACAGCAGAGACTTCGTGCGGACACACAACTTGAAGAAACTGAGAAAGAAGCGATTGTTATTTCTCGGCGTGGACAGGGTAAGTTTAAGCAAAATGTAAGTCAGTTAGAAAGTAAATGTCGCATTACAAAGGTCGATAGACCAGAACATCTACGTGCTAGCCATATTAAGCCGTGGCGCGATAGCAGTAATCAAGAACGGCTTGATGGTGAAAATGGATTTCTCCTTACACCATCTATCGATCATCTCTTCGACCGTGGATTTATCTCATTCGAAGACAATGGGAAATTATTAGTATCACCTGTTGCATACGAGCCGGCATTACAGCGCATGGGTGTACCAACAGACGAAGTCTTGAATGTTGGGAGTTTCACAATCGAACAAAAAAGAAATTTGGATTTCCATCGCAACTTTGTATTTCTTGAGGCTAGGCGGTAATTTTCTAAATAATCCGGAGAGGGCTACGATTTCTTGAGAACAAGATTGTGAGTTACTGCCAATTGAATACCATTCGTTGTGAAAATTTCACATGCAAACTGATTCATCGCAACGCACCGTCGCGGATAACTACAAGCTGCTGACCAATCTGGTGATGCCGGGCCGCAAATAATTGGGCAGCATCAATTCACATTATTAGAATGAATAAATAAATAAATAAATGAGTACTCGCCATGAGCTACGAAAATAAAAAATCTGCCGTATCGCGCTCGCCTCTGAAGGCCGCGCCTTTAAGGTATGCAGGGCAGTCGCTGGATGAAGAAATTCAACGTGTCGCTGAAGATGATATTTTCATTTATATCATGGCAGCATCGATGGCCATCGGTTTCGCGATTTATGAATGGTTGAGATGGTATTTAAAGACACCACCTCACCCAGTTGTTGTCACAATATTTGCTGCGATTGTTTTGGTGTACACAGTTCGTAAGGTTGTACTGGCCATACGTAAACTGAAAACGCTACGCATGGCGCGCGATGGCGAGAGAGTTGTAGGTCAGTTTCTCGAGGGGCTTAGAGAAAATGGTTATCGTGTGCTGCATGATATTGTTGGCGACAATTTCAACATTGACCATTTACTCATCGGACCCAAAGGCATTTTTACTATTGAAACAAAGACGATGAGCAAACCGGCAAGAGGCAAGCCGGAGATTGACTATGACGGCACGCAAATTCTGGTAAATGGTTTCAAACCGGAACGTGACCCGGTTGTTCAAGCAAAGGCACAAGCTCATTGGATCAAAGAGCTGGTCAAGGAATTGACCGGTAAATCCATAACGGTAAGACCCGCTGTCGTTTATCCTGGATGGTTCATTAATCAGACGCAGAAGACGGGCAGGCCGGATGTTTGGGTATTGAACCCCAAAGCACTCGCGACGTTTATCGATAATTCGGACGGAGTGATGAGTGATGAGGATGTACGCTCTTTTCATGCACACCTTTCACGTTATGTTAGGAATACGGAGCGGTAAGAAGATAGGCTAACTGGGTCAGCATCGAAATACTTTTTAGAAAAAACCCCGCATCGCCGGCCTTTCTCTTTGTAGCAATTACTGCTTGTCTGTATTGATCCAGTAAAAAAATGCGTAGTCCTCAAGCCGCCTTGAGTGGACCTCTGGGACGCAGCCCAATTGAATTTGCGAAAAACCAAGATCCCCATGTAATTGCCTACATTCCCGCGTCGATTGACAAAAGAACGTTCGTTCTCTACGATGAGGTTGTCGTTTTGCCAGCGACTGAAATATCCCCTGACATTCCTGAAGCAGGAGTTCTGCCTATGCAATCCCAGCCAGCCATTTTCGAAGAGCATGAAATCCGCCGCGTGTATGACGAGGCAGCTGAGACGTGGTGGTTTTCTGTGGTGGATATCGTGCAGGTGTTGACCCAGCAGCCGGATTACCAGACTGCCAGAAAATACTGGAACAAGCTGAAAGGTCGGCTGGATAAAGAAGGCAGCGAGTCGGTGACAAATTGCCACCGACTGAAAATGACCGCAACGATCTGTTTCAAATAGCCCAGTTTTTGAACGTATCACCGGTGACGTGATAAGAATTTAAGGAAATTTATACATGTTCTGGTTGACGTGATAAGATTATCCAAATTTATTATCACGTTCCTGCAGGGGGAAACATGACCGAACTGGATATTCCCAGCCCCGCCAGACTTGAGGTCAAGGCGGTATGGCAGAGCCTGGCCGAGGCGCACCGCCATCTGGCGGAGCTGAAGGGTTTGTGCGAGTCGCTGCCTAACCGTGCCATTTTGCTGGATACGCTTGCCATACAGGAGGCGAAGGACAGTTCCGAAATCGAGAACATCATCACCACGCATGACGAGTTGTACGCCTACGACCAGGGCAGTTCAGCCTCTCCAGCGGCCAAGGAGGTGCAGAACTACATCTCTGCACTGAAGGTGGGGTTTACCGATGTGGTGAATTCCGGCTTGATCCGCATGAGTACGATTTTGCGGGTGCAGGAAGAGGTCGAGCAGAACAATGCCGGTTTCAGGAAGGTGCCGGGCACGGTGCTGAAGAATCAGGCGACGGGCGCGGTTGTCTATGAGCCGCCGCAAGATGCCGTGCTGATAGAGAAGCTGATGACGCAACTGGTGGATTTTATCCATGCGGATGACGAGTTCGATCCCCTGCTGCGCATGGCAATTGCGCACCATCAGTTCGAGAGCATCCACCCGTTTTACGACGGAAACGGCCGCACCGGACGCATCCTGAATTTGCTGATGTTGCAGCGCGAGGGGCTGATGGATTTGCCGGTGTTGTATTTAAGCCGCTATATCACTGCAACCAAGGATCAGTATTACCGCTTGCTGCAGGCGACGCGCGAGACGCATGACTGGACGGACTGGTGCGTCTACATCGTGAAGGGCGTGGCGCTGACCGCCAGGAGCGAGATCAGGTTGATCAGGAATCTGCGCGAGATGATGCAGGCCACCAAGCAACGGCTGCGCAAGGAGTTACCCAAGATCTACAGCCAGGAGTTGCTTAATAATTTGTTCCGCTACCCTTATACCAAGATCGAGTTCATTGAGAAGGACTTGGGGGTTTCGCGGATCACGGCGGCCAAGCATCTCGATACGCTGGCAAAAAACGGCTTTGTGGAAAAGAAAAAAATCGGGCGCACGAATTTTTATATTAACCGCCCCCTGTTCAACCTTCTGACACAGATCAGCCTGAACGATGAATGAAGCCGGAGAATTCGACCTAAAAACCTTAGTTGACCATTTGTGCTGCCACAAAAAGCCACGCGATAAATGGCTCTTGCACTGTTCAAGCGTCTCACCGATTGGGAGAGACCTATTGTAGGAGCGGGCCATGCCCGCGAAAAGGTGTTCGCGGGCATGGCCCGCTCCTACAAATACGAATCATCGGGAATTCACAGGGGAGGAGCCCGATTGAAATTGCGCAAAGAATATCGCCTGCTTTGTTTCAACTGCCAAAGGCCGCTTCCAAAGCCGCAATCATGTAGGCGTGGTCGTGCACCCCGGCGCTCTCTCGCGCGCTGTGCATCGCCCACATCGGCGAGCCGACGTCCACGCTGGCGATGCCCAACTGTGATGCCACGATAGGCCCGATGGTGCTGCCGCAGCCCAGGTCGCTGCGGTGCGCGTATTGCTGGTACGGCACCTCGGCCTTTTCGCAAAATCCGATGAAGCGCGCGGCGGTCTCGGCGTTGGTGGTGTAGCGCTGGTTGGCGTTGGTCTTGATGACCGGTCCGCCGTTCACTTTCACTTTGTGACCGGGTTCGTAGGCGTTGGGGAAGTTCGGGTTGTAGGCATGGGCCATGTCGGCGCTGATGAAGAAACTGCGCGCCATCGCACGTTGCCGGTCTTGTTCGTCCAGCCTGGCATGGGCACCGATGCGGGCCAGCACGTCGGTGATGAAGCTGCCGCCGGCACCCGCGGCGCTCTCGCTGCCGACCTCTTCGTGATCGAACAGGGCCGCCACGCAGGTGGCAGTTGGCTGCTTCGATGCGATCAGCGCGGTGAGGGCCGCATAGCAGGAGGCCAGGTTGTCCAACTGGCGGCTGGCGATGAACTCTTCGTTCGCGCCCCACAGGCTGCCCTTTTGCACGTCGTAGACCGCCAGCTCCCAGCTCAGCAGGTCTGCGGCATCGGTGTCGGTGGCATCGGCCAGCAGCTTGCGCAACAGTGCTTCGGCGTCATCACCTTCGCCCAGCTGCGCGAGGATCAGCGGCAGTTCCGTCTGCTTGTTGAGCTTGAGGCCCTGTTCGTTGACATCGCGGTTCATGTGGATCGCGAGGTTGGGCAGCCGCAGCAGTGGCCGCTCGAAGCGCAGCAAATGCGTTGCCTGGCTCGCGCCCGTGCGCAACACGACACGCCCGGCCAAACCCAAGTCGCGGTCGGTGAAGGTGGCGAGTATCGGCCCGCCATACACTTCCACCGCCAGGCGCGCGAGTCCGTCGCCGGACAGCGCCGCCCTGGGCTTGACCCTGAAGCCGGGCGAATCGGTATGCGCGCCGACGATGCGAAAGCCGGCTTCCGCGATCGGCTTGCTGCCCTGCACGAAGGCGATCATCGACGCGCCCCCGCGCACCACGTAATAGCGCCCGCCCGCCGCGAGTTGCCAGCGTGCATCCTCTTCAAGCCGGGTGTAGCCGTTCTTCTGCAGCAGCGCCTCGGCATTCGCCACGGCGTGCCAGGGGCTGGGGCTGGCGTCGATGAAGTCGATGAGTTCAAGGGCGGCGGTGCGGTCTTTTGTGATGTCTGGGGCAGTCATGGCAGGTAATTAAGGGTGTTTAATGTTGGATGAAGTATACAAGAGGAGCTGAGAGGTAGGAGCGGGCCCTGCGTGTGTTGTTGGGGCTTTAGCCCCTTACAACCACGGCGTACCTCTTGCGGGTGCTGCCCGCGATCAATATTTGGATCGCGGGCATGGCCCGCTCCTACAGGTAGCCACATAGGGAAGTGACCGAAAGTTACCCAGGCTGGCCTTCGAAAACCCCCAACCCTGCGTGTTATCATTTCGGCCATGAAACCCCATCCCGATTCCCTGCATCGTTTCCTGTTCGAACAATCCCATGTGCGCGGCGAACTGGTGCATCTCGATGCTGCCTGGCGCGCCGTGCTGGAGCGGCACGACTATCCCCCGGCCTTGCATGCGGTGATGCACGGCCCGAGAGTTTTTCTGTATGATTACAGGCAGGAAAGCAGGAGCAATCAGCAATGAAACCATCAGAATTACTCGCTTCACACCGCAATGAGATTTGCCGCATGGTTGCACAGAACCATGTGAGCAATCCGCGCGTGTTCGGTTCTGTGTTGCATGGTGGTGATACGGACAGTAGTGACCTGGACCTGCTGGTTGATCCGTTGCCGGGAACGACCTTGCTGAATCTGGGCGCGCTTCAGGTCGAGCTTGAGCGGTTGCTTGGCGTGCCCGTGGATGTCCTTACCCCCGGCGATCTGCCGCAGAAATTTCGCGATACGGTGCTCAAGGAAGCCGTCCCGGTATGACCCCTCACGGTTTGCGCCAGGCTGATTACCTCTCTCACATGCTGGAGGCGGCGATACTGGCGCAAAGCTATGTCGAAGGGATGGGCAAAGCCAATTTTCTCGGTGACAAAAGAACCCAGCAGGCGGTTATCCTGAACATTATGGTGATCGGCGAGGCTGCGACCAAGCTGGCCGACGAGTATCCGGAGTTCGTCTCAAGATTTCCGCAAGTGGAATGGAAGAGCATGCGGGGTATGCGCAACCGGCTGGCGCATGGCTATTTCGATATCAATCTCGACATCGTCTGGGAAACCGTGAAACTGGCTCTGCCTGAACTCGAAAACAAACTCCGTCAAATACAACAGTCGCTGTGACCAGAAGTGCGGCACGTCGCTCCAATCTGGATCATATCCAGACCTCAGGGACAGTTGATATTCACTCCAAGTCGCCCTGCCAAAACTCCCAACACCGCGTGTTATCATTTCAGCCATGAAACCCCATCCCGATTCCCTGCAGCGTTTCCTGTTCGAACGATCCCATGTGCGCGGCGAGCTGGTGCATCTCGATGATGCCTGGCGCGAGGTGTTGAAGCGGCACGACTATCCGCCGGCCCTGCGCACGGTGATGGGCGAGTTGATGGCGGGGGCCGTGTTGCTGGCGGCGACGCTGAAGCTGAAAGGTTCGCTGATCTTGCAGATACAGGGGCTGGGGCCGGTGACGCTGCTGGTGGTGGAATGCGACGGCGAGCTGAATGTGCGCGCCACGGCGAAGTGGCAGGGCGAACTGGAGGGGATCGGTTTTGCGCAGATGGTGGGTGACGGGCGTTTTGTCATCACGCTTGATCCGCGCGATGGCGGGCAATCATATCAGGGTATCGTCGAGGTGGATGGCGACAGCGTGGCCGAGGTATTGCAGAACTACATGCAGCGCTCGGAACAACTGGCGACGCGCCTGTGGCTGGCGGCGGATGAGCAGGGCGCGGCGGGAATGTTGTTGCAGAAGATGCCGGGCGATGGCGGCCATGCCGTTGCCGAAAATGACGAAGGCCAAGATGATGATATGTGGCAGCGCGTGACGATACTGACCGATACGCTGCAGCGCGAGGAGCTGCTCGGCCTGCCTGCGGAAGTATTGATACGCAGGCTGTACGGCGAGGAGGATGTGCGCCTGTTTGATACCCAGCATGTGGCGTTCAGCTGCTCGTGTTCCCGCGAAAGGGTGGCGCGCATGCTGAAGATGCTCGGGCGGGATGAGGTGCAGTCGGTGCTGGACGAGCAGGGGAGGGCGGAGGTGATCTGCGAATTCTGCAACCGCCATTATCACTTCGACAAGGTGGATGCGGAACAGGTGTTCGCCGCAGAGGTGCTGCTGGACGGCAGCGCTTCGGTGCATTGAGCGGCAGCAACTTGTTCTTGAACCCGCAGTTACCGCGAGCGCAGCACAAATCGCAAATCAGGCTGTCGGGATAGTGCGGCACGCGTCGTTTGTTCAGGAGCCTTTATTTCAGGCGGTGTTATTCCAGATCGGCAGGCTTGGCGCGCATTTTCGCGGCAATGTAGTCCCCG
>Ga0307377_10005860_pt1 | contig 13031 bp, 14 predicted proteins | sample TR3MG_FD_202535 | JGI IMG/M metagenome (GOLD analysis project Ga0307377, IMG submission 202535) | Soil microbial communities from Risofladan, Vaasa, Finland - TR-3 | ecosystem: Environmental > Terrestrial > Soil > Coastal area > Acid sulfate soil | place: Finland: Risofladan, Vaasa | collected... | reverse complement strand
GGACATCGCCCAGATCACGATGTTGGTCGGCGCGGCGTGGGCGGGGTGGCGACGCAGCAACCTGATGGTGGTCTTCGCCACCGCGAGTGCGACGCTGCTCGTCATCGACGCGTGGTTCGATGTGACTACGGCGCGCCGCGGCGACCTGTTCCAGGGGATCCTCCTGGCGGGTCTCGTGGAGATACCCTCGGCCCTGGTGCTGATCTGGGTGGCTCTGCAGGTGCTTCGCCACGGCGTCAGAACGGCGGCCACCACGCCCCCGCACCCACGATCGTTCGACACGGTCGACGGTCGTGACTACTCGTCGTAGGTGACGCCCTCGATGCCCAGGAGGAATCGCTTCAGGTGGTCCCCGCCCCCGTAGCCGCCGATGCCGTCGCTCGCGACCACGCGGTGACAGGGGACAAGTACCGGCCAAGGATTGGCGTGATTGGCGTTGCCTACGGCTCGTGCCGCGCGCGGACGCCCCACGAGCTCGGCGACGCGTCCATAGGTGGCGACGGTGCCGTAGGGCAGTGAACGCAATATTCGCCACACGTCGCGCTGGAATCCCGTGGCCGGCGGCTCGGCCAGCGTCACCTCGAATTCATGGCGCTCTCCGCGCAAGTACTCCTCGAGTTGCCGGGCGGCGTCGTCGACCAACCGATGAGGCTCTCGTGACGCCGAGGGGCAGGATTCGTGGGGTATGAAGACCTTCGTCACACCTTGGGAGCCGCCTTCGAGGGTCCACGGACCGATACGCGAGTCGATCGTCACGTAGGTCAGTTCCATTCGCAATTTCTAATCCCCTCGTGTGACATTGGCAACTTGAAAATACTTCGTGAGAAAGGTTCGAAAGTCCCTCCGGGCTGATGAGGCGGTGCCTGCTAAAACTAAGACATGAAAATTTCTCTCTTCCGAGAGTCGCGCGCGGGCGAGACACGGGTCGCGTTGACACCCGACGCGGTCAAGACGCTGGTGACCGACGGCTGGACCGTTGAGGTCCAGCGCGGCGCTGGGGCCCTGGCGCACTTCAGTGACGACGCGTATTCTCAGGTTGGAGCCACGATCACGGATTCTCCCGCGGGTGACGTCAACCTGCGGGTGAACCCGCCGACGCTCGAGGAAGTCACCACGCTGCCCGTGGGTTCGACTCACCTCTCGTTCCTCTCGCCGTTACTGGCCATCGACGTTGTTCGTGCGATGAACGAGCGGCGCATCACGATCCTCTCCTTCGATCTGCTGCCGCGTATCTCGCGCGCGCAGTACATGGACGCACTGTCGTCGCAGGCGACGGTCTCGGGGTACCGTGCCGCTCTCGCGGGGGCCACGTACTTCGATCGATTCTTCCCGCTCTTGACGACCGCGGCGGGCACGATCCGTCCGGCGAAGGTGCTGGTCATGGGCGTGGGCGTCGCGGGACTGCAAGCCATCGCGACCGCCAAACGATTGGGTTCGAAGGTTCGCGCCTACGACGTTCGCTCGGCGGCCAAGGAAGAAGCGGAGTCCGCGGGCGCCGTGTTCGTGAAACTCGGCGTGACCGCCGACGCCGCCGGTGGTTACGCGCGTGAGCTCACCGAGGAGGAACGCGCTCAGCAACAAGCCGCCCTGTTGAGCGAGGTGGCCAACGCTGACATCGTCATCACGACGGCTGCGGTACCCGGCCGCAAGGCACCGATCCTGCTCACCGCGGCCATGGTCGAGGCGATGGGCGAAGGGTCGCTCGTGATCGACATGGCCGCCGATGGCGGTGGCAACTGCGAACTCACGGTGGCCGGTGACGTCGTCGAGCACCAGGGTGTTCGCATCGTGGGCCTGTCGAACCCACCCTCGCAGATGGGCGCGTCGGCGTCGTTCATGTACGCCAACAACGTTCTCAAACTCCTCGCTCTCTTCGGGACGAAGGGCAACCTCGCCCCCGACTGGTCCGACGAAGTGGTCGTCGGGGTGACCGTGGCCCGCGACGGACAGATCAACCACGCCCCGACCGCCGAGGCCCTGGGCGTCGCCCGTGTGGCGATTAACGCTCCGAAGGAGAACGAGTAATGGGTAACGCACTCCTGCAATACGCGACGGTCTTGATGTTGACGATCTTCGTCGGCATCGAGATCATCGCCAAAGTGCCCAGTATCCTCCACACGCCATTGATGAGCGGTTCCAACGCGATCCACGGGGTCATCCTCGTGGGTGCGATGCTGGTTCTCGGATCAGCCGACACCACGTTGGAGATGGTGCTCGGCTTCCTCGCCGTCATCCTCGCGACGTTGAACGTCGTCGGTGGCTTCGTCGTCACCGACCGCATGCTCGAGATGTTCAAGGCCAAACCCAAGGCACCCAGCGCGAAGAATGACGAGGTGGCGTCGTGAGTCGCGGAACTCTGATCGACCTCCTCTACCTGGTCTCAGCCACCACTTTCATCCTGGCCCTCAAGGGCCTTGGGAGCCCCAAGCGAGCACGCCTCGGCAACGGCGTCGCGGCGGTGGGCATGCTCATCGCCGTCGTGGCCACCTTCTTCAAGCAGGTGGACGGGCACAATCTCTACCACGTGGCGCTCATCCTGGTCGCGATGGCCATCGGTGTGGTGATCGCCGTCCCCACGGCGCGTTACGTGCGCATGACGGCCATGCCCCAGTTGGTCGCCATCTTCAACGGTGTCGGCGGCGGTGCCGCGTCGCTGGTGTCGATCACCGAGTTCGTCCACATCCATTCGACGCATCCGGCGACCTACGTGACGTTGGAGGTACTCCTCGGCGTGTTGATCGGTACGGTGTCGTTCTCCGGCTCGGCCATTGCGTACGCCAAATTGCAGGAACTGATGACCGGTCGTCCCGTGACGTATCCCGGTCAACAGGTGATCAACGGTGTGCTCGGCGCCGCCGGTGTGGTCCTGATCGTCATCATCCTGGCCAGTGGCCAGACGGCACTGCTGTGGGTGCTGCTGGCACTGTCGTTCGTCCTCGGAATCGCCTTCGTCCTGCCGATCGGCGGTGCCGACGTACCCGTCCTGATCTCGTTGCTGAACTCCTTCACGGGTCTGGCCGTCGCGGCGTCGGGTTTCACGCTGGGTTCGAACCTGCTCATCGTGGCGGGCACCCTCGTGGGCGCCTCGGGAATCTTGCTCACCCGTCTGATGAGTAAGGCCATGGGGCGCAGTCTGTCGAACGTGTTGTTCTCGGCGTTCGGCTCGGTCGTCACCGCGAGCGCAGGCTCGGGCGCCGACGCCCGGCCGGTGCGTTCGGGCTCGCCCGAAGACGCGGGCGTCTTGTTGAGCTTCGCCAGTCGCGTCGCGATCATCCCGGGTTACGGCCTCGCGGTCGCCCAGGCCCAACACGTCCTGCGCGAGCTCGCGGAGGAACTCGAAGCCAAGGGTATCGAGGTCTTCTACGCGATCCACCCGGTCGCCGGGCGTATGCCGGGACACATGAACGTACTCCTGGCCGAGGCCAACGTGCCCTATGAGCAGTTGAAGGAACTCGACGAGGCCAACTCCGAACTGCAGACCGCCGACGTGGCCCTCGTGGTCGGCGCCAACGACACCGTCAATCCGGCCGCCAAGGACGACAAGAGTTCGCCGATCTTCGGCATGCCGATCATCAACGCGGACTTGGCGGAGAACGTGCTCTTCCTCAAGCGATCCATGCGACCGGGTTTCGCCGGCATCGAGAACGAATTGCTCTACAACCCCAAGACCACTTTGATCTTCGGCGACGCGAAGGACACATTGACCAAGATCGTGGCCGCGGTCAAAGCCAGTTAGGACGTCGACGTCTCAGGCGGTCGCCGTCAGCTCGCTGAGACGTTGTAGTTGAGCCACGGAGAGATTGCTCACGGCATGAGCGTTGGCCCGCACCTGCTCGGCGTTGGACGCCCCAGCGATGACCGAGGCCACCTCGCGGTGGGCGAGTAGCCAGGAGAAGGCGAAGGTCAACATCGAGACCTCCTGGTCGTCGGCGTAGTCGATCAGCGCGTCGACGCGCGCTCGCAAGGTGTCGCCGAGCCAGTGGGCCTTACGATCGTCGGGCATCAGCGCGAGGCGAGTGCCTTCGGGAATGGGCTCGCCTGGTCGGACCTTGCCGGTCAGCAGGCCGTTGGCCAGGGGATAGAAGGGCAGAAAGCTCATCGAGAGTTCGTCGCAGGCCGCCAGCACGCCGTCGTTCTCGGGTGAGCGGTCGAGCAGTGAGAACTGGCTCTGCACCGAGACGAATCGCGGACCGTCGCCGGCGGCGATGGCCGCCTCGCGAAGTTGGGCGGCGGAGAAGTTCGAGCAGCCGATCTCTCGTACCTTGCCCTGGGCGACCAATTCCTGCATCGCGCCAATCGTCTCGGCGATGGGGGTCGCGTCGTCGGGGAAGTGCAGTTGGTAGAGATCGATGACGTCGGTTCCGAGTCGACGCAGCGACTGATCGCACGCGTCGCGTAGGTATTCGGGGGTGGCGCACACTCCGCTCTTGTCGTGCAGCATCCCGAACTTCGAGGCGATGATCGCCTCGGACCGGCGTGATCCGAGGGCCACGCCCAGTTGGACCTCCGACTTCAGGTCGCCGTAGATGTCGGCGGTGTCGAAGAAGTTCACGCCGGCGTCGAGAGCGGCGTGCACCACGGCCGTCGTGGCGTCTTGGTCGAGTCGAGCACCGAAATTGTTGCATCCGATGCCCACTTGCGACACACGCAGCGAACCGAGTTCCCGTTGTTCCATCAGCGTCCTTTGAACGACTGCCAGCATAGACAGGGACCCGGATCGCCGTCGCGCACGCCGCGGGGCCCCACGCTGGCGAGTCGACGAGAACTAAGGTATGTCTATGAAAATCACTGTTGATTTTGACCTGTGCTCGAGCAACGCGGTGTGCATGAGTATCGTGCCCGAAGTCTTCGAAGTTCGCGACGACGGGTACCTCTACGTGCTGAACGATCAGCCGGGCGAAGAGTTCGCCGAACGAGTGCGTGAGGCCGTGGCGAGTTGCCCCAACGGCGCCATCTCGATAGAGGAATAGGTGCGCAACGGACCTCGGGTCCGATTCGCCCCTTCGCCCACTGGCTACTTCCACGTGGGTTCGGCGCGGTCGGCTCTTTTCAATTGGTTGCTCGCGCGACAGTCACCTGAGGGTTGCTTCATCTTGCGCATCGAGGACACCGACGCCGACCGCAATCGAGAGGAATGGGTCGAGGGCATTATCACGGCGATGGCCTGGTTGGGCCTCGACCTCGACGAGGGCCCCTATCGTCAGAGCGACAATCATGCGGCCCACGCCGAAGCCGCGCGGACTCTCCTGGGCGCCGGCTACCTGTATTACTGCGACTGTAGTGCCGAGGACGTGCAGGGGCGAAAGGGCGAGAACAAGACGCCCGGCTACGACGGGTACTGCCGCGATCGAGGGCTCGCTCGCAGCGCGACGACCGCGTTGCGCTTCAAGACCCCTCGCGAGGGAGTGACCACCGTGCACGACCTGATTCGCGGCGACGTCGAGTTCGCCAACGCCACCATCGACGATTTCGTAGTGGCGAAGTCGTCGGGTGCCGTGCTCTACGCACTGGCGAACGTGACGGACGACCGCCACGATGCCATCACCCACGTCATCCGCGGCGAGGAGCACCTGCCGAACGCACCCAAGCAGATGATGCTCTGGCGCGCGCTCAACGAGGCCTTCGCCGACGACGTGGCCCTGCCGGCCTACGCGCATTTGCCGCTACTGGTCAACGAGCAGCGCAAGAAGTTGTCCAAGCGCAAGGACCCGGTCGCGACCGAGTCGTATCGCGACCAGGGATACGTCGCGCCCGCCTTCGTGAATTACTTGGCGCTACTGGGCTGGAGTCCGCGCGGGGACCAGGAGATCGTTCCGCTCGCCACGATCATCGAGCAGTTCCGGCTCGAGGACGTCTCGCACTCTCCCGCTTTCTTCGACGTCAAGAAACTGCGCCATATGAACGGTGAGTACCTGCGCGCGATGTCGAGCGACGAGTTCATCGCGGCGTGCGCGCCCTGGGTGGCGCCATGGACGAGCGAATGGCGACCGACCGATCGAGAGGCGCCATGGACCCCGAGCGAGTTCGACGCCTCAGTGTTCGCGCGCGTGGCGCCACTGGTCCAAGAACGTGTCGCGGTACTCGGTGAGGTCGCCGCGATGGTCGCCTTCTTCTTCCGCGAGCAGTTGGACATGGATGAGGCTGCGTTCGAGAAGGTGGTGGCGTCCGATCCGTCCGGCCGCGAGTTGCTCGCCACGGCGGTCCGGCGTTTCGCCGACGTCACGTGGGAGGCGAGCGCCCTGCACGCCGCCGTCGTCGACATGGGTGAGTCGCTGTCGATGAATCTTCGCAAGGCGCAGGCGCCGATCCGCTGCGCCGTCACGGGCTCTCTCGTGGGCCCGCCATTGTTCGAGTCCATGGAGATCCTTGGTCGCGCCGAGGTGATCGAGCGACTCGAGTCGGCGCTGGCTCGATGTTCGGTCTGATCTTCGCGCCGTTGCGGCTCTTCGTCAAGATCGTCACGACGATCTTGACGATTGTCATCGTGTACTTCGCCTTCACGTTCGTCCAGATCTGGCTGACGGGACGGACCCATTCGACCTCGCACGCGCAGGCGATCCTCGTCTTTGGCACGACCGAGGATAACGGCAAGCCCTCGCAGGAGCTGACCACTCGACTGGACGAAGCACTGAAGGTCTATCGGGCCGGACGGGCGCCGTGGATCGCGGTGACCGGGGGGAATCGACCCGGCGACAAATTCACCGAGGCTGGGGTGTCCGCCACGTACCTCGAGGCCCACGGGGTGCCCAAGGCGCGAATCATCGTGGGAGGCGGTGACGACACGTGGCAGAACGTGCTCTCTGTCGCCGGTCAGCTGAAGGCCCACTATCTGTTCAACGTGATCACCGTGACCGATCCCTTCCACGAATATCGGGCGATGGCCAATGCGTCGGCTCAGGGCCTCTATCCCGTGCCGTCGCCGGTGGAGAACTCTCCGACCATCAAACACTCGCTCTGGCGCTTCTATCTCAAGGAGACCCTGGCGGTCGGGGTAGGACGCCTGATCGGTTACGGACGTCTGAGTTCCTGGACGACGTCGACCCATATTTCGCTCCCGTCTGGCGGGTGAGCGGTCGGCTCGGTTAAGATTGCCAAGCCCTTCGGGGGTGGTGTAATTGGCAACACAACTGGTTCTGGTCCAGTTATTCAGGGTTCGAGTCCTTGCCCCCGAGCGAAGAGAGTTCGTGATTCCACACGGGCTCTCTTCATGGTCCCATCGTCTAGTGGCCTAGGACATCACCCTCTCAAGGTGGAGGCACGGGTTCGAATCCCGTTGGGACTGCGATTTTGGCGTTTTCCGCAGGAATGTCATGCGCTGGTCGTACGATGAGGGAACGATGTGGCAGGCTCCCGATATTCAAGACGTCGCGACTGAAGTCGGTCAATGTCTGACGAAGGGCGACACTAGTTCGGCGTTTCGCCTCATTGCTCGGTTTCTTGAGTTTTACGATAAGGCGGACTGGTCGACTCGTGAACGTATGGTTGAGCCTCGCCCTGAGCCCACTGGCAGTGATCGGTACGACGCCATGTTGGCCGGTGTCGTCGAATATGCCTGCGCGACCCACCGAGTCCTGGCTCCTTCATGGGTCAATGATCCCCAATTCTTTCTCAATGAGTTCTGGTTCGTGTCCGGAATGAAGTCGCTTCACGCTGACGCCATTGTGCACAGCCCTATCTCCTTCAAGCGGCGAGGAGTCTTTTTGACGCAGGGCGCCTTGACCTACGCATGATGAGCTTCCTGGGCCGTAATGAACTCCTGAATGCCTTCGAGTTGCTGGATGACGAGTTGGGAACAATGGGTGTCGAAGCCGATCTCTTCGTGGTTGGCGGCGCTGCGATGGCAGTGGCTTACGATGCCCGTCGGGCAACCACCGACGTCGATGCCGTATTCGCGCCATCGAAGGAAGTGCGGACGGCCGCGTTGAGGGTAGCTGAAGAATTGGGCCTTGAGGAAGATTGGCTCAATGACGGTGTCAAAGGATTCTTGCCTGGTGACGACGTGGAGCAGGTTGGCGTTTATGAGGGGAAGAACCTGCATGTTGCCGCCGCGTCGCCCAAGTTCTTGTTGGCGATGAAGTTGATGGCATCGCGTACTGAACGAGACGTCGATGACATCAGGACTCTGTACGAGATCTGCGGATTGACAACCGCCGAAGAGGGTTTAGCGGTGCTCGAGTCCTTTTATCCTCAAGATCTGATACTTCCTCGAGTCCAGTACTTGTTGCAAGAGATGTTCCCTGAACCCCCGCACCTCTCCAAGGACAATGGTTTGTCGCTCTAGTGGGCTTCAGCGCCGCTGAGATTACGAATCTGGTCCTCGGTGCAGGCAACCGATAGTCAACTGTCGGAGCCTGTTCAGGTGAGTGCCGTTATTGCGTGGACCCAAAGGAGTACGTGGTTCCATGAAATATCCATTGGGGCTGCGAAGTGACCTTGACCCCGTTTCGGGCTAACTCGCCTTGACGTACTCCTGGAGTGCGGCACGGATGGCCTCCGAAAGGCTGATTCCTTGTTCGGCCGCGCGGATTAGTAGGTCGCGCTTTAGTTCGGGGTTGAGACGAACAGACTCGACCGAAGACGGAGATGAACCCAGAGTTGGTCGACCGCCGCGACGACGAATAATCTCGTCGGCGTCGTATCCCTCTTCGGCCTGTGCGACCATGTCGTCGATTGAATTCCTACGCTTCGTCATTGTTGTTCTCCTTTCTTAGGTAACAGCTTCTTGTACTGCTCTCGCATCCGCATTGCGTGAATTACGCAGGGACCATTAGGACGGTCGACCACAATCAATTCCAAGATGTTTCCTCCTCGATCTGGTCCCAGGATCAGATAACGAAGTGGGTCCCCATCGACCTCGTCAACTGCGAGGGCAAGATTGAGACAGTGAAGAATGTCGGCCGCTGCGATCCCGTGCTTGAGTGCGGAGGGAAGAACTTCCATTGCGGTATTGTATTACAAAACCTCCATGGTGACAACATCGAAATGTCCAGAATCTCCGGTATGCGACGTCATGTCCAACCCCTCCAACTCCCCTGAATCCGATGCGAGATCTCTCAGGAGAGATTCGACATCCTTAGAATCCACTCCACAATTTGGTTCCATGAAAAAAACCGTTGGGGCTGCGAAGGAAATCGGGCGAGAGGCCAATGATTTGAACGCTTTTGACTAACCGGCAGTGACCGCGGGAGACCGCGAAAGTCCGCCAATTGACGCCCAACTAACGTCCGTGGAACGCCCAAAACGGGTTTTAAGGTCTCGAGGAGTGGCTGAAGAATCTCACACGCAGTTTCGCCTCAGTTGATCGAACGAGACCCTCCATCCGTCTCGTCTGTTTCAGTGGCTTAGTTTTCGGGGTCCGGCCACCTCAGGATGAATTCTCCAACTCAGAGCTTTCCAACCATTCGAGAGTTTGCCCGCAGGCTCCGGTATAGGCAACGGGGATGCCATCTCGCGCCAGCACGAACGGAGTTGGATTGTTGTCATGGGCTGCCGCCATCACTATTTCGCGAGGAGTGACGACACCGATTCCCTCATTTGAAATCGAGGTGCTGCCAAGCAAATTCACTTGTTCAATAGATGCCCGTCTCCGGTTTTCGACGAGGTAGGCCAGGGCGGCGCTGTGAAAAATCACTAATGTCGCGTCGCCAGGAGCCTTGACCGCGACTTCCCTCAGCACTTCGACGAGTTCACCTTCGAAGAGAAGTGGGGGGGTCTGATCTGGCGATGTCGATTGCCGCCTTGAGTCTGGTGAGACGAAACTCCTTTTCGGGTCACACCAGCGCCTCTAGCCACTTCATGGAAGAGTTGTCGCGCACGTCCAGCGGGTTCAAGTGAATCCCCGCTCGCCAGACAACTTCGGGCAATGAATCAGGAAGTGGAGGATTCCCTAGGGGGTGCAGACAGGCGCATCGTCACCGAGAAGCGAAACCTTCAGTGGCGTACGTCGTCGGTTCCGGGGAAGAGCGTCGTGGTGATCCGTCGGCGGTCCTCGGACGTCATGATGGCTCGCCAGAGGAGTCCAGAACGCTCGCTCGTCTGTTCCTCGTCAGCTAGGTCCGCCATGAACTCGACGCCCTCCGTTGGTCTGCTGGAAGCAGTCAATTCGTGACAGACAGGGCACGTACAGTGACGAGTTCCACTCTGAGAGACTGGCGAAATGGCTCTGGTGCTGATCTACGCGGTCACCTTGGTGGTCGCGGTGCTGGTGTCTCAACTCACCCAGCGAACGGTCCTCTCGACGGCATTGCTGTTTCTCGTCGTGGGGTTCCTGGCCGGGCCAAGGATGTTGGGACTCACCACGCTCACCACGCATGACTCCGCAGTCCACCAGTTGGCCTCGCTGGCTCTGTTCAGCGTCTTGTTCACTGATGGCATGGAAGCGGGACTCAATGAGATCCGGGGAACTTGGCGACTCCCGGGGCGGGCACTTCTGCTGGGGATGCCCCTGACTTTCGCCGCCATTTCGCTCTTGGCGAGGTGGCTGGGCGGACTGGGCTGGGTCGAGGCATTCCTCGTGGGTGCTGTCCTCAGTCCTACTGATCCAGTGTTCGCCGCAGCGATAGTGGGGCGACCAGGAGTACCAGCAAGGTTACGCAACCTACTCAACGTCGAGAGCGGTCTCAACGATGGACTAGCCCTACCCGTCGTGGTGATCCTGATCGCCGAATCTGAGGCCGGGTATTTGAACCCGGGCCGACTCGCGATTGACTTGTTGGCCGGCGTCGCGTTAGGTGTTGGCGTCCCGTACATCTTCACTCGCTTCGAGCGGACGAGGTTCTTCTCGTCGAGTGCCCTGTACGAACCACTCGGACCATTCTCCGTGGGCCTGTGTCTACTCGCGATCTGCGCAGTCAGCGGGGCCAATGAGTTCCTCGCGGCCTTCGTGGGCGGTATGACGACGGCGACCGTGAACCCGGCGGCGCGTGAAGCATTCCACCGGTTCGGAGAACTGATCACTGAGTTGCTCAAACTTGCGGCCATCCTGGCCTTCGGAGTGCTGGTCACCCCGTCGTTGCTTGCCGGTGTCGGTATCGGCGGGTGGATCTTCGCACTGAGTGCCATAGTGCTGGCCCGGCCACTGGCCATCGTCATCGCCATGCACCGAAGTCGAATGGCCTGGCGCGAACAAGTCTCCGCCGCATGGTTCGGCCCCAAGGGCTTCGCGTCGGTAGTGTACGGACTGCTCGTACTCCAGTCATCGATACACCATGCAAATCGCATATTCACTCTGACAGTGGTCACCGTGGCACTTTCGATGGTGCTCCACTCGTCGTCCGACATCGTGGTCGCGCGATGGCTCGAGAACAATCCTTCGAGTGATGCCGCTGGTTGAAACCGTGAATGTCGCATCGGACTCAGTCGTGGGTTGTGACGGCAACCAATCGACGACGAACCTCCGGGGAGTTCGCATCGACAGGATTCGCGGGTCGGCTCCCCGGGCGTCGGCGACCCGAGGAGCCGGTACCGTGTGCTCGCCTATCGCGACGAGAGCTCTTGCTTCTCGCCCTGGCGAATGTTGATCCGACGAGGCCGTGCGGCCTCGGCGATGGGCAGGTGCAGCAGAAGGACACCGTCAACGTAGTCAGCCTGGACTTCAGCGGCATCGATCTCCTCGCCCAGGGCGATGCTGCGCGTCATGGTGCCGACGGGCCGCTCGTTGAGGAGCAACTCGAGGGTGCCATCTTCCGGACGCGCTGGTTGGGCCGAGATCGTGATGACGTTACGCCGAACGCTCACGTCGATGGAATCGGCCACCGCACCTGGGAGATTGACCTGCACGAGGTAGGCGTCATCCTTGCGATAGACGTCGACCGGCATCGGTGCGGGTCGCACCGTTGCGCTCAGGATACCGAACGGGTCTCGAAAGTCGCGGAACGGATCAGTGCGTAGAATCATTCTTCCTCCTTTGGCTAAGGAACTCTTCTCTGAGTTCACGACAACGATTGTGCCGAGTTCGAGGAAAATGTCAATAAGAGAAAACTAAAAATTCTCGCGTCCAGCTATCCTCAGATGCCCGCCACTCTCGTCCAACTCGTCTGTCAGGGCTAGTGGGGGATGACCCGAAGAATACCGGGTCAGCGTCGTTTCGCGGTGTCGAGCATTCGTGTTGCACTGCGGGCGAGGCGAACTCGTGGACGGAGAGTTGTCCGCGGCGCGGTGGTCGTCGTTCAAGGAGGCGACGTCGGCGTGCGAATGTCCCCGGGTCGACGTTGCCTCGTCACGCTCGAGCGATACCGACGTGGCGGACGTCAGGGAAGGGCGCAACCAAAAGTTGGGATCGGCTGGCCGATTGGGTGGGGTCGTGTCAGGAGCGTGTCGCCAGGGCGGGCGAAGTGACCGACGCATCGAGCCTCCGTTAGCCTTGCGTGAGTGAGAGTACTGAGTGCGCTAAGGATCGGTCGGTGGCGAAAGATTCGGGGACGAGGCGCCGTCATGGTGTCCGCCGCAATCCTCCTCCTGGGAACGACGGTGGACGTCGCCGGGGCCTCTGGCATCGTGCCGCCTCACGACCCCGCGACCAATGTTGCCGCGACGCCGGCCTACAACACGGTCGCCAATCACATGTACCAGGTGGGCTCACCACTGCCGCCGTGTTGGCGTTGGCTCGTCAACAAGATCGTCGCCAACCCTCGCAACGTCGAGTGCGTGCGTGCGGAGACTCAGGCAACGAATCACGCCCATCGGCTCGAGCGCGTCGCGGGCATCACGTTGCCGCGCAACTTCGCGTCGCTCACCGCGAACGAGCAGTTGCTGGTCCTGGTCGACCTCGAGCGGGTCAGTCGCGGCGAGACACCGGTACTGGGACTCTCGCGTGCGGCTGACGTGATGGCGCAACGAGGCGCGCAGGCCAATCAGGATCCCGTGCTCTCCGATCCCCATAGCATCCCCGGGGCCACGGGCGGATGGACGGCGAATTGGGCGGCTGCGGTGAGCCCGCTCGACGCCAACTATTCGTGGATGTACCTCGACGGCTGGGCTGGCAAGGGCAAGACGTTCAACTATCTGTGCACGTCGGCGGGTGCGCGCGGGTG
>Ga0307377_10005859_pt1 | contig 13036 bp, 19 predicted proteins | sample TR3MG_FD_202535 | JGI IMG/M metagenome (GOLD analysis project Ga0307377, IMG submission 202535) | Soil microbial communities from Risofladan, Vaasa, Finland - TR-3 | ecosystem: Environmental > Terrestrial > Soil > Coastal area > Acid sulfate soil | place: Finland: Risofladan, Vaasa | collected... | reverse complement strand
TATGCTCACCACGGTTGGTCTGATACTGCGAGTAGACGCGATTCACGTTGTCGAGCTGGGTTGCTCGATTCAGCTCGATCATCTCCGGCGTGTTCTGATACAGCGCCGGTACGGCAGTAGCAAGGCTGCCGAGCGGCTTAACTCGTTCAGCCATGGGACCAAGGCCACCAGGGCGTTGCAGGAAGTTAGAGCTGTTCATGGTTCTAGTTTAGCTCAATTATGTTTCCGGCTTCGGTTAGTCGAAGCGTCCATCACGCGGAGGTTGAACTTGTCGTTGTTGTGCGGATTGCCATCACGGTGATCTACGTCTTTACCATCACCTTTGTGTACGCGCCCCTCCCGTTCTAAGAAGCGTCTGGCTTTATTACGCGCAGCTCGACGCTTCTTTACTTTCTCAGTACCGTCATAGTTCTCATACTCTTTCTTGTAGTCTCTCTTATACGCCATCAGACTGCTAAGTTTTTACAATTCTAATCCAGCTTTAAACAGATCTTCGACGGCATAACCACGCTGGGTCACCATGTGGCGAGCAAAGTCGGCTAAGTCCGATTGAAACCGCTGATACAAACCGGTATAGCAACCAGTGCCCGGCGCATAGAACTGATAGAGAGCATCTAAAAATTCTGCCTTTCCTCTTTCCTCTTCAGTATTCCAGTTTTCGAGAATTTTCTGGTAATCAAAAACTTCAGCGGGCATGGCTTGTTTGGATGGAGTGGAAGTCTAGCTCAATCGGCGGCGATAGCCCAGCCGGTTTTAGGTCCTTCTACCATCCACCGGGGGCCAAGATTTTTTTTCGAGTAGAGCTTGTACTTACCGTCCGTGCTCGGGTATCCGCCACGGATTAGATCTAAGTTTCCGTAAGGATCATGAACCCAGAGCTTGGTTTTATCCGCCGTCACCCCTACTACGGTGATCCAGTGCCCGCCACCTGTTGGGTTCGACACTGAACCTTTGTGAAGCACCCCGATGGGAACTGGAATACCTAGTTTCAGTTGAGACTCAACATTAGCCCAGTCCCAGTTCTGAACGAACTTTGCATCAACACCAAAATGCTTAAGTGCCTGCAGTTGTGCTGAAGCTTCTGTAGTGTCCCCATACTTAAAAACTTCGTTGATGTACTCATCATCTCCCTCGATCGCATCAGGATCAAGAGCTGCCAACATCATTGCACAGCTGCTTGAGAAACACGTGCGCATCGGATCGCGGTCGTTATCCCGCTGACTGAAGTAAGGAACGGAGAGCTTGATCTCTCCATTGAGCGCAGGTGGCTTTTCCTGTGTTTCAGTGTCGTTAATTACCTTGAAGTGATCCGGCCACATCCACCACTCTTGGTCCGGTCGCTGCTCCAGAAATACCCGCTGGTGACGCTCACCCGAGTACATCCGAATCTCGCTCCACTTCCACGCGCTGCCCTTGGGGACAAACAACTTGTCCTCCGGTGCGAGCGCTGTGGAGTCAACAGGGCGCTTTTTAAGCCAGGTATCCTGTTTTGCGAGGATGGATTGCATTAAAAGCGGGTGCTTGACCTTCTCCAAGAATAACTTCTTCTCCTCATCACGCCGACGAACCAGGCCAGGTACAGGTGCGTCACTCCCTGCCTTCACCCAACGCGCAAACTCGGCGGCAACGACCTTTCGATCAGCACCCTTGTTGAGGAGTTTGAGCAGGGTGCTATTAACGAAGGCCGTGGGTCCAATATTAAAAACAAAAGAAACAAGAGCATCATATTCATTTTGATTTATCTTCGCAGTCACGAAACTGCTTACAGTCTGCTGGGCGCTTTCGGTATCTTGCCACAGCAGCCTTTCAGCTTCCTTCTCGTCAATCTTCATACCAGGCTTCACATCTGAGCCCGTATGCCCGTAGCCGATGGTTAAAACACCGGCAGGACATACGTACGCAGTGAGGCGAAGACCCTCAAACTTCTTGATAAGGTCTATACCGCGCTGTGATACCCGCATGGCTCAAATTCTGCCCTTAAATACTCTGACAGAACTTGATCAATTAAGACGTGAAGTTTTAATTAATAGACTAAAGCTGTGAGGCGGTACTCGCTCTCACTGCGACCCTTACGAAGCACATAAACGGTTGCTGTGTCACCGGAAGTCACCGAGTAACCCACGCCGGCTCCGGTGCGACGCGTTGTTTTAGGTGCATTAGCTTCACCAGCCAGGCTTCCGTCAGCTTTATAGACAGCAATCCCAGAAACACCGAAAGCTTCGGCGTTCAGTAATACTGTCGCAGTACCAGTCGAGCCGTAGGTTAGCTCGTAAACGTCGGCTAACCCATAGTTCCCGTCAGCCGCGAAAGACCGATAACTATTAACGGTTACGTTCAACCCATCATCAGTAAGAAGCTGACCAAATCGAGTAATACCGGTAGGTGCAGCACCAAGTTCACGGTTGAAGGTAGCCTCAGCCATGGCTAGATTTAACTCAGTTCAATATAAAAATTCTAGTTCATGTATAACAAAGTAAACGCACTGGTTTACGAGCTGATTGTTTTTCTTTGTAAGTTCTATCCGTTAAAACGAAAGCCTTGGATTAGGCGCATACTCGATTACTGCCGACCTGACTGGGCTGCCTTCAGGGCAGAAGTCGCCATGCGGGACGTAGATAAGCAAGTTGAGGGTCTCCACGCGCAGTGGGACGCGGAAGAAAAAGAACGGCAAAAGCCTCTGTATACCGAGCTTCCGCCTGACGGATCTAAAGCTCAAGAGCTTTTAGGTGGCGAGATGCGACTCAGCGCCCCTTGGACTGCTGAGACTTCTTATAAGACTGAGCCTTCATCTTCGCACGAACACAATTAGGTACATTGCGTCCGTTTTTCTTTTTAAACCCTTCCTGTACGTAGCCATCCCAGCAAGGTCCCTGCTTAGCCATTGTTCTTAGAGCGTTTGTAGGCTCGTGCTTTACGACCAGCACGCTTGGCAGCTTCTGTATTCTCAATGTGAGTGTTTACAGGCTTATCACGGGTAGCTTGTTTTTTCTTCTCGTCTGTGGCACGGCGTTCTTCGGCGGACATCGAAGCCCACGCTGCCTTGGGGAGATATCTCTCCGTACGTCCTTTTTCGCGTGCTAGGTCAGCCATCAGCGGATAGGCCCTCCGTACAGCCACGCGTCACAGCTACGCTTCGCGGCGCATTTAAATTTAAACAGCTGGCAGTACCCTAGGTCAGCTAGCTCCTGCACATCACGAGGGTCAGCTGTTTTTGTTTCGTTAATACCTTGAATAATACAGTCTAAGACCCGAGGTGACTGATCAAATGCGGCACAGTTGCCACACAAAGCGCTTTGCGCGTGCTCAATATCAGTGTTCCAGATGTCGGCTTTATGCTCCCAAAAACCAGGATCAGGATAACCAGGATTTAGAGGACCATAGGCAAACTTATCAATAGTCCAGTTACGGTTCTTAGTGTTCTCCTCAACATCTAGCGTCGCTGATGGACAACTATCTGACTGAGATGTGATTTCTTTCTCAAGAAATACCTTCGATCTGACGGGGGTGTCGTATTCCATTAGTTTTTCTTTTCGAACTCCTCACGTGTTTGCCAGTCCTCATCACCCCACTTTTTTAAACGGTTTTCAGAGGACTTTTTGCCTTCGTAAGTTCCGCCGGCTTCTTTGTAGTACTTTGTAGCTAACTGCATCGCTCTAGCGCTGTGACCGCCTAACTTTTTACGTGCTTTAGCTTTAGCACGCGCCCACTTAGCGGGATCTTTTTTCTTAGCTACCTCAGCCATCAGTTACGGCCCTCCGTATTGCGCTCGTCTTTTTTACCGCGCTCGCGTTCTATTTTATATTTTTTGGCGCGGGTTTTTGCACGTGTAGCTGCAGACATTTCACCGCGCCGATCACCTTTTTTAGTCGCTTCTTGAGTCCCTTCTTTCAGGTCGCCCGACTTTTGAAGCTGTTTAGTGGCGATAGCGTAAGCCGAAGACTTAGACATCTTCGGATTTTCTTCCATTATCGATTCGACCGCTCGGTCGAGGATAGCTGGCATAAAAATACAGATGCTTTTAGAATTCTAATAGCTGAAGTACCACCATGATTCACTATCTTTCGGAGAACTGGGCTGAAGTTGCTGGCATCCTGGCAGCTGTCCACGTGCTCGCACTGGCTGTCGTGAACGCAACCCCTACACCCCGTGACGATGAGCTCTACGGCAAACTGTACAAAGTCGTAGAGGTCATCGCTGGTATCGTCACCAAGACCGCCAAGAAGTAATCAGGCGGCTATTGGTTCTGAGTTCCAATAAACCGGTACTAAAGAAAAAAGATCGGGTTCTGGCTGGTTAACCCAGCTTAGAATCCGATCTTCTCTTTCTTGAGTCCAAAAATCTTGCGCTCTGTACCACTCAAACCAAGACTGTGAGCTCTTTTCCAGGTTGCAGGCGCCACACGCAGCAATTAAGTTTTGCTTGATAGTCGCTCCGCCTTTGGCCTTAGGGACCACGTGGTCGAGAGTGGTGGGTTTGGAGCGGCCGCAGTAAGCGCAGCCGCCCCAGTCCTCCAGGATCTGTTTTCTAAATCGTTTTCGCGCAAATCGTTTTTGTAAGCAAGTTAGATCAAAGAGCAGATCTTTTTCGCTCACACAGAAATGTGCGACTCTACATAATTATAGCTGACTCTGTTAATTTAATAAATAAGCGGATCAAAAAGGGTTAAATTAGTTCCAAAAGTAGTAACACCAGTCCAGTTATGGTCACCAGAGCTAGTTACAATACATTTATAAGCACCTGAAAAATCTTTCGAAGAAGGGGTAAAAGAAAAAACGTTTGAAGTGGCCGTAGGTATAGAAGTTCCTTCTGGATCAAACCATTGATAAGTAATTACAACGTTTGAATCCGGGTAATCATACTCACAAAATAATACAATTTGTTGATTAACGTAACCTTTAACTACATCGGGGCTGCCGTCAACATAATTTGCAACTATCTCACCAAAAACTTTGTTTTTTGAACACGAAGGGTTTAACTCTAAAGCTTTTTGAAAGCAAGCTTCTTTGGAAGAAAACTGAAAGAATTGATCATAGTTATCCGGACAACTTACCACACCGTTAGGGACCGCTTCGATAAACGGACCTATGAAAGCTGTGTCGGAGTCATAGAGTATACCGCAAAAATTAGGAGCTTCTAAAGTAAACGTCTTAGCCATTGTGCCTCTAGGGGTTTAAAGTTACAGTATAGCTCTTAGATATTAAGGAAGACCTGGCTGCTGCAGCTGCAGTTGTCAAAGCACTAGCGCCGGAACTGGTCCCCCCTGATAGGTTAATATTTCCGGAAAAACCTCCTGCCAACGTCTGGGCTCCATTATCAAAGGCAACTAATATATTTTCTACCGATTGAGCAGTGAGTGCAGCGTCTCTTATATGAAATGTGTGGTTGTTTGTATACGCGCAATAAATACTTTTACAGGTAACTGTTGCTAGGTTTGGGTAGTGAGCTAGAGTAAAACTTAAATTACCTGATATGGAAACAAAATTTAGATCATAAAATGCTGTTAATTGAGTATCAACTATTGCAGTTGAGCTAATAGTTTGCGTAGATCCAAGATAATTGAAGGGTCCTATATTTCTTACTTCTTTAGTTCCACGAAGATCTATACTTCCGGTACCGGTAGAGCAGTTAATTTGACCATTTCCTAATATTCGAGCGGAGCGCCAACCCCTAGCGCTACAAAAATTACCAGATTGCCAAGTGAACGTACCTTGGACTGTATTAGATGATGTTTTAGCTATAGATGTATTACCGACATTGGTTGCGTTACCGCCAATACTAATAGTTGCGAATACAGTAGAATCTACGTTTGGTACATCGCCTATGAGAAGAGGTATTGAATTAGGCTCCGCGCCGTAATCAGAGAGAAAACTCATGACCAAGCTCCATTAGAAAATAGTTTAGCAAAAGAGTTAGACAAAACGCCACCCCTGGTTAGAATCAAAATAAGCTAAATTTACGTTATTATTATCTAAATCAATAATAAGATTTTGATTTAACTCCATAATATTTGAGCCGTTACCGGATACAACAATATAGTTTATGCCTTGAGCTGTCCCTACGCTGACAAAATTACCAGCAGCGGGCGTCAAAGGCAAGCTAACTGTAAGATTATTAGTTACCGCCGTGGTTCTCTCCCCGACGGCAAGAGTTTTGGTACCTGATGTAATAGTGTAGGTAAAGGTAGAATTAGCAACTGCAGCTAGAGCTGCGTTCCCTGAAGCCAGCGCATTTACACCTACTGCTATGCCTGCATTCCCAGAAGCGAGAGCTGTATTTGCGGTAACTTGTGCTGCATTTCCAGAAGCAACGGCAATAATAGCAGTGCCTTGAGCACTATTAGCTACGCCTAGCGCTGAAACACCGACAGAAATGCCTGCGTTACCAGAAGCTAATGCAGTACTGGCTAAACTCAGGGCTGCATTACCAGAAGCCAGGCCAGCAGTACCAGAAGCAAGTGCCTGAGTACCAACAACTAGCGCTGCGTTACCAGAGGCAAGAGCAGTAGAAGCCGCTGCAATACCAGCATTACCAGATGCTTGAGCAGCACCATCTAAACCAATCGTCGACGTATCACCCGTGCCGACGTAAATGATTCCGCTCGGATTCGGAGCTAACTGAATGTCGAGTCGAATATCGTTACTAACATCACCACCACCGTCTAGGCCGCTACCCGCAGTTACACTACCGGCACCTATACCGATAACCGAATCGCCATCAGGCAACTCAGAGGTCAAACCAGATACTAAAACTAGCGGGCGCCTAGTAGCCATGATCTAACACTCCTAAATTTAAGTATAACTCAAGCCGTAAGAATTACGGGCGTGCCGATCTCTACCTGCAGCTCAGATGTACTGAGCGCAGTGCCGACCGTGATCACAGCACCGTAACCGCTGGCTCGAACGATTGTCCCAGAAGCAGACTGGAACCGAGTGATTTCGCCTTTGTACTTCGAAAGATAATAAAGCTCACCGGGAACCAGGCTGGAGTCAGCCGTAATGTTGCCTGCCGAAACCACGGCAACATCATCTAGAACAACCTGAACGGTCGCATTCTGGAACGCGCCCTCAGAAGTCAAGCCAACAGGGTAGTACTCAGGGTTCGAAGCGCCAGAAGCTGCAGTAGCGGGAACAGCCCAAACACCGCTAACAAAAACAACTTCACCTTGGATCAGATCCTCAGAAGCCGTAAAACTTTGAGTGCTTACACTCGTAGTTGTGACACCGGCACCGTTAATTAACCAAACTTCAGTACCGTTCGGCGTGTACGACGTGTACCGGCGATTAAATAAAGCTCTTTCTGTCATCTTGCGCCGCGTAGACGTCTTCTTATTCTAATTTTATCTTACTTACAAACCAGAGGCCGAAATAAAAATAGGTGGCCTAAGTTCAACCCCAATTCCTGAAGTTGTAACGACCCGGCCCACGCGGCTCAAATAACCGTAGTCGTATCCGCCGGTAACGACACCGCTAATCCAAGCCGGATAGTTAGCGAGCTGGCCGGAAGTAACACTGACATATAAGTCTTCACCTGGCGTCAACCCCGCAAAATAGGGGTACACACTATCGCCGTTAACACGGAATAAATTGCCAGAAGAAACCGTGTCGATCGCAATCCCGACAGCAGTTGCTTGATCAGAAGACAAGGCAGTGGCTTTGTGTGCCAGACCTGCAGAGTCAAGCGTCACAACATCACCAGCAGCTATAGCGCCGCCAGCAGTTAAGGAGATGATAGCCACTTCCTACTTCATAGACATAAAGTAAGTCTACCTTCCCTGTCCTCGGTAAGGCTTCTTACCGCGTCGACGGGGACGCGAGTTAACGCCATAACCGATAGAAGTCGTTTTGGGTTTCGACTCGATGAGTTGGACGTTTTTAGGTTTGGACATCGATCAGATGCTGAGGTCCGAATACTACGCAGCCACGGCTGGATCGGCAACCTCTCGTAATGTATACCAGCCTTGTTTATGCAGATTAGCTAAATCCATAAAAACCTTGTCGTACTGAGTCCCACAAGTCTCTAAGCTGTACTTCGAGCGAGCTATATCGGATATTTTTTTGCGATCTAGGTCACCTGCTGCTTCTACGGCATCCATCCAATCCTGAAGCGTATGGCAGTGGTACCCAGTAACACCGTGTTGAACTGTTTCAGAAAAGGCTCCATAATGAACCGAAAGTAAAGGCGTACCGCAAAGCATCCCTTCAACGCCACTCCCACCAAAAGGCTCCGTAAAAACAGTCGGCATCAGACACGCGCGAGCATTTTGGAGGAAATCAGATCGCTCCTTGCCTGAAATCGGCCCTAAATAGTGGATATTCGGGTGTTCCCAAGGCGTAGCATCACCCTGGCCACATAGGTAAATGGGGTACTTAGAGTGCTCAGCAATAGCTTTAATAGTATCTAACCCTTTCATGGCACAGATACGCCCTAAAAACGCTAAATAACTGCCGGATTTGTAGTTCGGCTCCCAATCGTCCAGATCGAAGTAATTAGGTATGACCCATTCGTAGTTCCGGCCGTTTCGATTCTCTTTTCCTTGGTGATAGTGCATCCACGCGCTGCTTTCATAAACGTGAAAGGCGCCCTCCATCGTCGTCGGATAACCAATACCCGTCTCTACATGCTGATTATGAGGAAGAAGTTCTAAAAGACGACTATGTGCGTGCCCAAACGGGTGACAAACAATATCACCTGGCTTAATGCGGCTCTGAATTCGTGGAATCAGCTTGGTTTCGAACAGTTGATGTCCTTTACTGCCGACAACAGCGACATCACCGTAAAAATCTTTGGAATCTCGGTCCCCGTACAACCACTGAAACTCTTCATCGTCCAAAATTTGAACGTGCTCAGACGCTTCAGACTCACTGCCTGCATTGGAGTACTCAACAACGTCGTACCCCTGAGAGCGCATCATCTTCGAAAATCGAAGAACCTTGCCGGTAAACGCGCAATGTGAATACTCTGTAGTTACTTTCGTATGAAATAAACCAAGTAGATGTAAAACAGGCTTAGTCAAGGCCAGAAACTAGATCTGGCCAAGACTATAGCTCTTACACAAGTCGCCAACCACGGGTTGTGTCGACGTAGTAGAGACTCACAGTTGCGTACGGTTGGTCGATGGTCATATCTTGAGCAAGATTCATAATATTTCTACCGTTTCGACCGATTCTGGTGTTCGTAAAGTTATCTACGCCGATTCGCACCTGAGCACCGGCAGAAGGGCTGGCGGGAAGAGTAATGGTTAAGTTGTTAGCAGTCACCCAGCAAGCCTCGTTATTAGCAAGTGTCTTGCTAGTTGCCGTGGTTGTGGTTGTAAACGCACCGGCTGGGCCGGTCGCACCGGTGGCTCCAGTGTTGCCCGCTGTTCCTTGAGGACCGGTGGGTCCTGTAACACCTTGTACGCCTTGAGGACCGGTCGCGCCCGTAACACCGACAGGTCCTTGGGGGCCAGTTGCGCCGGTCACACCGACAGGTCCTTGAACACCCGTAGCTCCAGTCACGCCAACAGGGCCTTGAACGCCTGTAGCCCCAGTTACACCGATGGGACCAGTCGCACCGGTAACACCAACAGGTCCCTGAACGCCGGTTGCGCCAGTGACGCCAACGGGACCTTGAATACCAGTGGCACCAGTTACACCGACAGGTCCTTGAACGCCGGTTGCGCCGGTAACACCAACAGGTCCTTGAACGCCGGTTGCGCCGGTGACGCCAACAGGTCCGGTTGCACCGGTAACGCCCACGGCTCCGGTAGGTCCTTGAATGCCAGTGGCACCCGTGACGCCAACCGGGCCAGTCGGACCAGTCTCACCAGTCGGGCCTGTTGCACCAGTCGCGCCGATAGCACCATATTCACCCGAAGGACCAGTGGCGCCAGTCACACCAACGGGTCCAGTAGTGCCAGTCGGACCTTCGGCGCCAGTTGGACCCGTAACACCGACAGGTCCAGTTGCACCAGTAACGCCCACGGGGCCTGTCACCCCAATAGGACCGGTCGCGCCCGTAACACCAACAGGTCCGGTTGCACCGGTAACGCCCACGGCTCCGGTAGGTCCTTGAATGCCGGTAGCACCCGTGACGCCAACCGGGCCAGTTGGACCTGTCTCGCCAGTCGGGCCAGTCGGACCTTCGGCGCCAGTTGGACCCGTAACACCGACAGGTCCAGTTGCACCAGTAACGCCCACGGGGCCTGTCACCCCAATAGGACCGGTCGCGCCCGTCGCACCTCCTGGATCACCTTGAGGTCCCGTAGCACCGCTAATCCCAATAGGACCAGTAGGACCAGAAGCTCCTGTAGGTCCAGTTACGCCAACAGGACCCGTTGCGCCTGTTGGACCCGAAGGTCCTGTAGGTCCGGTAGCGCCTCCAGGACTACCGGCAGGTCCAGTCGCACCAGTTACACCGGTAATACCTCGCGGACCAGTAGCGCCAATGGGTCCAGTTTCACCAATCGGACCAGTCGGGCCTTGAACACCCGTAGCACCAGTCGGACCTTCAACACCAGTAGGGCCAGTCGGACCGCCAGCAGGACCGGTTGGACCCTCGGGACCGGTAGCGCCTGTAGTGCCCACGCCGGTCGCGCCTTGTGCACCAGTTGCGCCAGTTAAACCGGTCGCACCAGTAGCGCCAGAAGGACCGCCCGAGGGACCAGTCGGACCTTGAGGACCGGTCACGCCAGTAGCGCCTTCACCGGCAATATTAACAATCGAACCGCTTAAATTCTTTGTCTGAAGCCGAGAGTTTGTAAGGTCAATTACAACCTGACCGACTTCAACATCATCAGGGTTGTAAACACCTGAGGGACTGGTATTGAGATAGATCTTGTTAGGCATCTTTAAATAGTCCCCCCACTAATTGTAATATCGGCCCACTCAGAACCATTCCAAACCTTAATCTGCTCAGATTCAGAGTTAAACCAACCAGCCCCAGGAACACTCGGAGCAGGAGCGGCAGGTCCGTAAGCAAACGAGCGAGTGGTGCCCGTTTCGTACCAACCACTTGTGGTGGCGTCATAGACAAACAAGTTGCCCATGAGAGTGTTGAACCACAGGCTTCCGTCCCTGGGCAATGCGTTGAGCCCTGTGCCGGAAGGCGGTGTTTCGCTCTTAAGCGCCAGAGCTTCGGCGTTGGTTTGACTCCACTGACCGGCTGTGTCGTAAACGAACAGACGACCTTCGGCAGTATCAAACCAAAGTGCGCCGAGAGATTCCGGAGGTGCGCTGTCCTGAACGTAGACGGCGGACTGAACTCCGCTGATTGTCGCCAAGGAGTTAATCTCCAGGCGACCATCACTCAGGTAATCAAAATCGATATAAGCGCCGGCAACCAAAGCTCCGGAAACGATAACGCCGTAGTCAGCATTAACAACGTCATAGATTCCACTATTAGTGATGTAGATACCCGAACCAGCTACAACGTTAGAGCCCCCGCCTCCACCCTGAATGCCGCTCATCGAAGCATTCAGGTCTTCAAGCGCCCTAACTACACCTTCAAAGTTGTATGGATAACCATAAGGGCATCGAGTGTATGTAGAGGTTCCCACAACGCCACTTACAGTTAAAAGGATTTCGTCAATAACGGTAACGATACCCTCGAAGTTCTCTGTGTGGAGAGCACGAGGGAGCGCACCGTGAAGAGGACAGGCGGGTACGTTAACTTCAGTCATTTACAAACGTAGTCCCTCCCTTATTCTCCAGTTTAACCGAGAGAGTTTAAATTCTACGTCTTTGTGTTACCCGAAGAGATTCGAAATACGAGCTCGCCATCTCTTTCATGAAAGGCTAGCTGCTCAGCAAGTCGCCAGGCGGGGATCCCGAGCACAGTAGCTCTACGGCGCAAGCCTTCCCAAGTAAGTTCTTCTACTGGCTGGACTGTAGTCTTGGACACAGGGCGCCTCCAGGTTTTACAAAGTCTATAGCTTCGTAACAGTATATGTAAACCACGGGCTGGCCGGAACCCTATAAACTGCTTCTCAAAAAATTCCCCTCAAAAACTTTTTGTAAAATCGCCCTTAAGCAACGAAACTGGAGGACTCTAACTAAAGATATATCTCCAGAGTCGTGTATAGGTAAACGTATTAAATTAGAGTCTTACATAACTATTAGGCAAACATTAAGGGGCACCTTCAGAAAGATAAAAGTTCTCGTCTCGTGTGAGTCTTGTTGGAGATTCCCTTTTAAAAGAAAGTATTATTCTTTAGGCGTTCTGCACATACCAACCTTCTATGCGCTCTGTAAGCTACGTGCTCTACAGGTTCTCTTAACAGCACCTGGAGCTCTTACGGTGCTATGCTGCGCCCAGAATGCGACTATCGGTATGGCTATGAACCTCCGGGCAGTAGCGCTACTCGGGCTGCTCGACCTAGACGACTCAGGCTGTCTCATGCCCACGGGGGCTCCCGACTCCGTTGAGACAGTCGGACACTGGCGAGTCGAACACCATGCGGACCTTTCGGTCTGGCGCTGCTTGTGCGGGCGCTCTGAACCCTTGCTGGTGCCTGCGGCCTTCACGAAGCGCGTCAGGCTGCCTCATGACCTAGTGCAAGCCTGCGAGGTCTGCAGAGGTGAGCTGGCTGCGTGCTCCAGCAAAGCCTCCCGATTCCACGCCTGGCTGGAGCGCAACCGGCCCTTGATCGACCGCAGCGACCACTTGGAGTACCCCGAGGACAAGGGATTTACATACAGTGAGGACGACGGTCAATCCACTCGGACGCGCCGGTTCGTCTATGAAGCGTTCTTTAAGACAAGACTAAAATCGAGTGACTGTGTGAGCTTGGCGTGCTCTAATCCATTCTGTATCAACCCATACCATCTATGCGTCAACACAGCTCGGAATCAGAAGGTAACTCCGGCTATCAAAAAAGCTATCGAGCACTTGCAGGAACTAGGAATCTCAGCCAGGATCACGCAGAAAGTGATTGCAGAGAAATTCGAAACGAGATTAAGTATTTCCACAATCCAAGGCGTCAGGGCAGGGAGCAAGCGATTACTCGCCACAGCGGGCTGATCCTTGACTTACAGCAGATAATGCCTGCTAGTATTTC
>Ga0307377_10005857_pt1 | contig 13040 bp, 10 predicted proteins | sample TR3MG_FD_202535 | JGI IMG/M metagenome (GOLD analysis project Ga0307377, IMG submission 202535) | Soil microbial communities from Risofladan, Vaasa, Finland - TR-3 | ecosystem: Environmental > Terrestrial > Soil > Coastal area > Acid sulfate soil | place: Finland: Risofladan, Vaasa | collected... | reverse complement strand
TGGTTTCGCCCCAATTCACCTTGTTATAAGTGCCGATGGGGGCAACAGCCGCCATTGGGCTGCCTGCCGTGACGACAAAAGTTTCATGATCGGTACCGCGAATACCGATGACAGCTGCAGCCGTGGTAATGTGGAAACTGGATTTGTGCAGCTTCCCGATCAATCCCGTAACGGCGCGGAAACCGCCGGTGAACAAAGAGAAGAAGCTCCTTTCGCTGCCATCTTGTGTGCCGTTGAATTTGAAAGTATCGAACTTGAGCTTTGTGTCGGAGCGCACGGCGATAAGTCCGCCATCCAGCATTTTGATCTGCGCACTTGCGGCTGTTGCCGTAGTCAGTGTATCGCCTTCCCTGACCACATCGCCTTTTTTCAGGATGCTCTCCTGTCCGTCCGCACTGCTGATCCGGACATTACCGCTAACAAACTGGGCGTGCCCCGCGTCTACTGCGTAGCTAGCCTGGCTCATCAACATCAGGCTGGCCGCCAGGCAAACACAGATAATTGCAATTATTTTCTTAACGTTTTTCATGAGATATCCCATATTTGAGCCATGCTTATCTCACCTCTGCCCATGCGCGGTCTGTGCGCCAGCGCATACAGTTATGTGTGCTGGCGCACATAGGTTGATAATTCGGGATTGCCCTGGGGAGAGGGATCGGAAAATAACTTCAATATTTGTCAGATAAGCAGGTGTCGAGCAAATTGCGCATAATGCCGGCACTGCTACCCGCTTTGAAGTTCGGCTTGTTTCCGTGGGGTAAACACCTTGCAAAGTCGCTCGGCGGCTTCAAGCGTTCACCCGGAAACCAGCCCTCAGTTGCCCGGTGGCCTCGGATAATCGGTGCAATAGTCCGATCAAGATCGGAATCATTTCACTGGAAATTACGGCGAACAGACAGAGAAATATCCATTCGGTCATACCCGTAAATGACGATGTTGGAATCGTTCCTGGTGTAGCTTAACTGCGGGCGCAGCATCCAGCCTTTGCCCAGGTACCGGTTCACACCAACCGACATGTCATACTGGCGATCATTGCGTTTGCGCAGGAACGTTGCGTTAGTCTTGTCATAGCTACCCGATTGCCATCCCAGATTGCCGAACAATCCCGTGATTTTGTTCAGCGAAATTTGGATGCCCGCTCGCAATCCCAGTGTGCGCTTGTTGCCATCGGCACGTCCGCCACCGGGGTTGGCCAGGGTTACCGGGCCCGCCTCGTTTTCTCTTGCCCAAAACAGGCTGCTAAGCAATGCGGTATTCCAATCCGGCATGATGTGCAGCCAGCCTGAACCAACTGTGAACTGATTGAAATCATTCGGGGACATTGCCGCATCGGCAAATCGATTGCGCCCGGACTGCACAATCATGCTCAGTTGATTTGCGATGTTAAGTTTATGCCTCCAGTCCACGCTGAGGCCCGAGAAATTACGGTAACCTGCGTTGGATAATTCATATTGCCCCGCCATGACGCCAATATGGAATATATTGCTACCCCGTGAAAATATCACGCCGCCGTGACCGTCAAGGTTCTGCGTGTTGAAGGATTTCAGGGTGCGATAATTGTAAATGCGCGCATCTCCTCCGGCATACAACCCCCAACTGGTATCCAGGAAACGGGTGATTTCACCGCCACCGGCGACAGTGTAGTATCGGTCGGCGGTTTTTTGATCTGCCGGGCTGAGTGTGTATACGGCATCATTGAAATAAGGAACGCTGAACTGTGATTGGCTGATGGAACTGTTGACGTTGCTGTCATGCCCTACACCCCCTTCAACGTATGCGGTGAATCTGGTTAGCTTCGCTTTTTCTTGTGCGGCGATTGCATCCAGATATTCCTGCATGATGACGCGTACCGCTGCGGGGGGATTTTGTTTCATCAGGGTTTCAAACCCGGTCTTGGCGCCCGACAAGTCGCCGAGCTGGTAATAGGCGCGAGCCAAATCCATACGCGCACCGGCAAAACCCGGATCTACCGCCAACACCCTCTCGAAGGCGGGGGTTGCCTTGGCCGGCTTGCCACTATCCAATGCCGCAATCCCGATCAGGTAATCAAATCGCACTTCACCGGCGCGATCAAATTCCAAGGGCTCCAGCAAGGCATAAGCTTCCGCTGGTTTGCCGTCTTTCATCAACGCTTCGGCATCGCGTAACGGTTTTTCACGCGCCTCGTCTTTATTCAGATTTCGATCCTGCATATCCTTGCGCGGAGTGACAGTTTGCTTTCCCACTTGCGCATATGCCCCGTTTGTCAACAACATCAAAACGGTGAACACCAGGCACGCAGATTTTTCGAGTTTGGAGCCAAGTGACATGTTGTATTGATAACATGCCTGCGCCAATACGGAACTGTCCTGCCGGGAATGAGTGGTTGTCATTTTGATTTATTGTCGAAGATGGAATTTAATAGTGATAAAGCCCGGACATGAGAATTCTCCTGTGTGTGATTGTCCACAATGCAGCAAAGGCCGCATTTTCTCTGTACGGTAGAGCACATACGCAGAAGGGGGTAACAATTGCGACAGTTACGTTCGGTTGTAAAAAGCGATGAATTTCCGGGGGGGCGGCTATATGTATGAAAATGGACATCTACTGTGCAGTCACGCTTGACAACCGGTGGCGAGGCTGGCCATTTCCTTAATCAGGAGGTGAAATACCGTTATCAAGCGCCATGTGGCGGATGACAGGCGGGGTGTGGCATAATTGAACGCTGTTAAATTTAACTGTTTAAACAAGATGCGCGCGCAAACCCTTTACGACAAACTCTGGAGTGCTCACGTGGTGCGGCAGGAAGCCGACGGCACCGCGTTGATCTATATCGACCGCCATCTGGTGCATGAAGTGACCAGTCCGCAGGCCTTCGAGGGCCTGAAGCTGGCCGGACGCAAGTTATGGCGGACCAGCTCAATTCTGGCTGTTGCAGACCACAACGTGCCCACTGTGCGGCGCGTTGAGCGCATCCACGATCCGGTGTCGCGCTTGCAGGTGGAGACGCTGGACAGCAACTGTGCTGCATTCGGTGTGACAGAATTCAAAATGAACGACCCTCGCCAGGGCATCGTGCATGTGATTGGCCCGGAGCAGGGCGCGACCCTGCCGGGCATGACGGTGGTGTGCGGCGATTCGCACACCAGCACGCACGGTGCGTTTGCGGCGCTGGCGTTTGGCATCGGCACGTCCGAGGTCGAGCACGTGATGGCGACGCAATGTCTGCTGATGAAAAAAACCAAGGCCATGCAGGTGGTGGTTGATGGCGCATTGGGCAGGGGTGTCACCGCGAAAGATATCGCGCTGGCGGTGATCGGCAAGATCGGCACGGCGGGCGGCACCGGCTTTGCGATCGAATTTGCCGGCAGCACGATACGCGGCCTTTCCATGGAAGGGCGCATGACGTTGTGCAATATGGCGATCGAGGCCGGTGCGCGCGCCGGCATGGTGGCGGCAGACGACACAACAATCAACTATCTGAAAGATCGCCCGTTCGCGCCCCGCGGTGCAGTGTGGGACAAGGCCGTTGCCTATTGGGAAACTTTGCACAGCGACGAGGGTGCGCAGTTTGATCAGGTGGTCAAGCTGGACGCTGCACAGATCAAGCCGCAGGTGACCTGGGGCACCTCGCCGGAAATGGTGGTGGCGGTGGACGGGCGCGTGCCCGATCCGGTGACCATGACTGATGCGGTCAAACGTGAGGCGGCCGAACGCGCCTTGAAATATATGGATCTGAAAGCGAATACGCCGATTTCGGAAATCAAAATCGACAAGGTGTTTATCGGTTCATGCACCAATTCGCGCATCGAGGATTTGCGCGCGGCGGCGCTGATTGCGCGCGGCAAGCATGTGGCGGGGAACGTCAAGTTGGCGATGGTGGTGCCCGGCTCGGGATTGGTGAAACGGCAGGCAGAGCAGGAAGGGCTGGACAAAGTTTTCATCGCGGCGGGTTTTGAATGGCGCGAACCGGGCTGTTCGATGTGTCTCGCGATGAATGACGACAAGCTATCGCCGGGCGAGCGCTGTGCCTCGACTTCCAACCGCAACTTCGAGGGGCGGCAGGGGCAGGGCGGGCGCACCCATCTGGTCAGTCCGGAAATGGCTGCTGCTGCTGCAATCGCCGGGCATTTTATCGATATAAGCAAGTCGTGAATGGGGCAGGCATGAAACAGTTTGCGGCTTTGTTGATGATACTGGGGTGCGTTGCGTCGGGCTTGCTTGCCGGACGTACCGCGTTGGCAGATGATGGTGTCGTCGATCGTGTCGGAAAGGGAATCAAAAAAGGCGGCGAGGTTGCTGCCCGGGGGATCGACAAGGGTGTCAAGGCTGCTGAACCGGCTCTTAGGAAGAGTGGCAAGTGGCTGGGCATTGAATTGAAGAAGGTAGGCGAAAAAATACAAAAGGCGGCTGGCAAGTAATGAAAAAATTCACTGTACTGAACGGATTGGTTGCACCGCTGGATAGGGCCAATGTGGATACCGATGCGATCATCCCGAAACAGTTTTTAAAGTCGATCAAGCGTTCCGGTTTCGGGCCGAATCTGTTCGACGAATGGCGTTACCTGGATCACGGCGAGCCGGGCATGGATAATTCCGGACGCCCTATCAATCCCGATTTCGTGCTGAATCAGCCGCGCTATCAGGGCGCGCAGATTTTGCTTGCCCGCGAGAATTTCGGTTGTGGCTCGTCACGCGAACACGCGCCCTGGGCACTGGAAGATTACGGTTTTCGCGCCATCATCGCGACCAGCTTTGCCGACATCTTTTTTAACAACTGTTTCAAGAACGGCTTGCTGCCGATCCGCCTGGCCGCGGAACAGGTTGATGAGTTGTTCGGGGCGGTATCTGCAAATGCAGGCTACAAACTGACCATCGATCTTGAAAAGCAAACCATCAGTGCCCCGAATGGCAAGGTGTACGAGTTCGAAGTCGAGGAATTTCGCAAGCATTGTTTGTTGAACGGTCTGGACGACATCGGTTTGACTTTGCAGCATGTGGATGAAATCAAGGCGTACGAGGAAAAGCATCTCGCGTCACAGCCGTGGCTGTTTGCGTAATCGATGTGTAATTCTGACTGGGAAAGCAAATGAAAATTGCGGTATTACCGGGTGATGGCATAGGACCCGAAATTGTCGCTCAGGCGGCAAAAGTGCTGGAGGCGTTGCGCAGCGACGGATTGAAGGTGGAACTGGAGTATGCCCATATCGGCGGCGCCGGCTACGATGCGGCGGGCGATCCGTTTCCTGCCGAAACTGAAAAGCTGGCGCTTGCGTCGGATGCTTTGTTGCTCGGTGCGGTGGGCGGATATCAGTACGACACACTGCCTCGGCCCAAGCGCCCCGAGCAAGGCTTGTTGCGTATCCGCAAAAGACTGGGATTGTTTGCCAACCTGCGCCCGGCGATGGTGTACCCCGAACTGGTCAATGCTTCCAGCCTGAAGCCGGAACTGGTGTCCGGACTGGACATCATGATCTTGCGTGAATTGACTGGCGACATCTATTTCGGCCAGCCGCGCGGTATACGCATACTGGACAACGGCGAGCGCCAGGGTTTCGACACCATGCTCTACAGCGAGTCGGAGATCCGCCGAGTGGCGCATGTCGGATTTCAGATCGCAATGAAGCGCGCCGGTAAAAACGGCCGGGCAAAGATGTGTTCGGTAGACAAGGCCAACGTGCTGGACACCAGCATGTTCTGGCGCGAGATTGTGAACGAGGTGGCCAAGGAATACCCGCAGGTCGAGTTGTCGCACATGTATGTGGATAACGCAGCGATGCAACTGGTGCGTGCACCGAAACAGTTCGACGTGATTCTGACGGGTAATATATTCGGTGATATTTTGTCGGACGAAGCGTCGATGTTGACCGGATCTATCGGCATGTTGCCGTCCGCCTCGCTGGATGCGGGCAACAAGGGGTTGTACGAGCCGTGTCACGGTTCGGCACCCGACATCGCGGGCAAGGACATCGCCAATCCTTTGGCGACTATCCTGTCGGTGGCGATGATGATGCGCTATACCTTTGCGCTTGAAGATATCGCGCAGCGCATCGAGACGGCGGTACGCAAAACGCTGCAACAGGGGTTGCGGACTGCGGATATCGCCGGAACGGACAATCAGAAGATCGGTACTGCTGCAATGGGTGATGCGGTCGTCGCGTCACTGTAAACACTTTCAGAGAGAAGAATAATGAGCAAGCAATATGACGTTTGTATACTGGGCGCGACCGGCGCGGTCGGCGAGGCGATGTTGGCTATACTGGAACAGCGCAAGTTTCCGGTGCGTAATCTCTATCCGTTGGCATCCAGCCGATCTGCCGGTTCCACCGTGCAATTCAAAGGCGAGGAAATCACCGTAATCGATGTGGATGATTTCGATTTTTCCAAAGCGCAGATCGGATTGTTTTCCGCCGGCGGCAGCGTGTCTGAGAAGTACGCGCCGATTGCGGCACAAGCAGGCTGCGTGGTGATCGACAATACCGCACATTTCCGCTATGACCGCGATATTCCGCTGGTGGTCCCGGAGGTGAATCCGCACGCCATCGCGCAATACAAGAATCGCGGCATCATCGCCAACCCGAATTGTTCGACCATCCAGATGTTGTTGGTGCTCAAGCCGATCAAGGATGCGGTCGGCATTGCGCGCATCAATGTTGCGACTTATCAGGCGGTATCGGGTACCGGCAAGGAAGCGATCGAGGAACTGGCCGGCCAGACACGCGCACTGTTCAATCATCAGGATGTCGAGGTCGAGGTTTATCCCAAGCGCATCGCGTTCAACGTGTTGCCGCAGATTGATGTTTTCATGGAAAACGGCTACACCAAGGAAGAAATGAAGATGGTGTGGGAAACCCGGAAGATCATGGAAGACGACTCCATCCAGGTCAACCCGACCGCCGCACGGGTGCCGGTGTTCTACGGGCATTCGGAAGCCGTACATATCGAAACCCTTAAAAAAATTACTGCCGACGAGGCAAGAGCCTTGCTGGATAAGGCTCCCGGCGTTGTGGTGATGGACAAGCGAGAGCCGGGCGGTTACCCGACGGCGATTGATGCGGCAGGAAACGACGCGACTTACGTCGGGCGTATCCGCGAAGATATTTCGCATCCCATGGGCCTGAATCTGTGGGTGGTAAGCGACAACGTGCGCAAGGGAGCGGCTTTGAATAGTGTGCAGATCGCTGAAATTTTGATTGCGAAATATATCAATTGAGACATAATGCGAAGGATATTATTAGCTTGTGCTGATAACTCTATGATGTTATTTTATATTCTCTTGGTAAATAAAAGGTGAGGGTGATCGCGTGCACAAATCACTGGTGAAACAACTTGCCCTTCCACTCCAGCGACTATCGTCGCCGACTACGTGGCTGGTGGTACTGAAATTGTTCGGTATTGCCGCCGCTTTAATGTTGTCCACAACAGCTTCAGCGGTCGGCCTGGGTGGCATAAATGTGGCTTCCGCTTTGGGACAAACGCTCAAGGCCGATATCGTATTGGTTGACATCAGCAAGAACGAAATAAGCAGCATGGTGGTTGGCCTTGCTTCGCCAGACGCCTACAAGAATTCAGGCCTGGAATATCCGTATGGCAACAAGTTCAAGCTCGAGATTTTAAACCGCCCTGACGGCCAGCCTTACATCAAGGTGAGCAGTGCGCAACCAGTCAATGATCCATTTGTAAGTCTGCTGGTCCAGTTGACCTGGCCAGCCGGCCAACTGTCCCGCGAATATACATTCCTGCTTGATCCGCCGGGTTATCAGCCTACGCAACCCGCCCCCGTTCAAGTACAGGCCGTCCCTCCGGTCGTACAGGCTCCCGCACAAGCAGCTACAACGGCGGCATCTGCCGTGTCCGAACCCGAAGCATTGGCAACCTCGCCAGCGGTCCCTGCTGAACCGGCGACCGCCGCTCCTGTTCAACAAGCGGCCCAGGGAACACCCGCCAAACAAGCGGAACAAGCTACCCCGCAAGCCACGCTGATGCCGGCAAAAATTGCGGCAGCGCTGGAAGTGACCAAATTACCAAAGAACCAGGAATGGCTTAAGGTTCAGCGCGGCGACACAATGTACAAAATCGCCGAAAAATACAAACTGGCGGATATGAATCTGGATCGCATGCTGGTCGCACTGTATCGCGTCAATGCGAACAAGTTTGACGGCAAAAATATGAACCGAATCAAGTCAGGCAAGATTTTGCGCCTGCCTACTGCAGATGAATATTCGCAAGTGACACAGGCCGAAGCAATGAAGGAAATTCATGCGCAGGCAGCCGATTGGAATGCATACCGGCAAAAACTGGCCAGTGCCGCCCCGCTTCGCAATCTGTCACAGTCAGCCCAGCAGGTCGCAACCGGCAAAATCAGCAGTTCGGTAGCTGATATGGCTCCGATAGCCAAAGAATCGGCCAAGGAAGTGTTGAAACTTTCCAGGGGCGAAGCACCTGGAGACGGAATAGTTTCAGGGGCTGGCGACCAGTCCACATCCGATCAAACGAGCAAGAATGCAGCTCAGGAAGATGCAATTGCCAAGGCGAATGCATTGAAGGAAGATCAGACGCGCGCGGCATTGCTGGAAAAGAATATTCAGGATATGCAGCACCTGGAAAAATTGAAAGTTGAAGCCGCCGCGCTGGCACAAGCCCCCGTTGCGGGTAAAGCCGCGGCCAGCGCAGCGGCGCCGGCGAGCATAGCCAAGGCCAAGCCTGCCACCATGGCTGCCAAGGCCAAGGTGCAACCGGTCACACCGCAGCCATCCTTGCTCGACCAGATTTTGGAGGAACCGCTTTATCTGGCGGGCGGCGCGGCTGCCTTGCTTGCATTGGCCGGCCTGGGATTCCTGGTTTACCGGAGAAAGAATTCCCCGACGCAGTTTGCTGACGAACTGCCGGAAGATATAGGCGAGATTACGGGCCGCATGGCTGCTCCGGTTTTACCCTCTCCGGACACGGGTGACTTTACCGTTCCGGTTGCTACCACCCAGATTGCCGAAGCGCCCACATCCGACATTGTTGATCCGATCAGCGAAGCGGATCTGTTCCTGAATTTTGGCCGTGATGTCCAGGCTGAAGAAATCCTCAAGGATGCGCTGAAAAATGCCCCCAACAATTCCCAGATACTGCTTAAACTGCTGGGGATTTATGCGAACCGAAAGGATGCAGATTCCTTTTCGGAATACGCGCGAAAATTGCAGGATTCCGGCGATGACGGCGCATGGCAACAGGCAGTTGTCATGGGTCGAAAACTGGAACCGGATAACCCGATGTATGGTGGAGGCTTCCGGTCGATGGAAGATACCGGGAGTGCAACGGTACAAGTACCGGTCTTCAATCCAAATGCCGTAAATCAGAATGCGCCAAAAGCACAAGCGTCTGCGCTTGATTTCGATTTCGACATGGGTGTGTCGGCTAGCCCATCCGCCTCTTCAGCGGAGCAGAACTTTTTGAACGACATGGAAACCACCTCGACGATGACAGGGGATGACAGGCTTGCCGCGACAAGTTCGACCATGGACTTCGATATCACCTCCGACAACACGCTTTCGCCAACCGCTGCCGGACAACTGGGCGGCGGGCTGGATTTTGATATCACCTCCACGAATCCCGCGATGCCTGCAGCAAGCGAGCCGGGAAAAAAGGCAGCGGGGGTATACGATGATCTGGTTTTTGAGACGGAAGGCAGCCCTCTATCCAAGCCTGAAATGGCCAAACCGGCGATAAAACAGCCGGAAGCAGACGACGGTGGCATGGCTTTTACGCTCGACTTTCCAATCGAGGATTCATCCGATAAACCGGCAACTTCCCCAAACCCGGTGGCTGGAAATTTTGCGGATATAAATTTGAACTTTGACGATATCGTCACGCCGCCTGAATCTACCCCCGAAAGCAAAGACGACAACTGGCAAGATGTAGCGACGAAACTTGATCTCGCAAAGGCATATCATGAAATGGGTGATGCCAGCGGAGCGCGTGAAATCCTCGATGAGGTCATGCGTGAGGGAGATGCCGAGCAGCGCGAATCCGCGCAGGCACTTTTCGCACAACTCGGTTAGTCATGCATTTACTTCGTGGCGGCAGCCCAGGATTGGGCTGCCGTTTTCTATTGAATCGAGGCTACTGAATGAATTTTCATCCTGCCGCTCAAATCGTGACCTGGTGCCTGCTGGCGGCGATATTGCAATCGCTTTCACTTGGAGTACTGCTTGCCTCGGCCGGCTTGGTATTTCTGTTTGCAATATTGCATTCTGCCCGCAAGCTCTGGCAATTACTGCGCCGCACCCGCTGGATCATGCTGTCATTAATGTTGGTCTATGCCTACACCACTCCCGGACAGCCGCTTCTGGACGCATTGGGCATATTAAGCCCGAGTCGTGAAGGGCTGGGTGACGGCGTGCTACAACTGACCCGCTTGCTGTCTGCATTGGCCGGTTTGGCAATTTTGCTGGATAGGCTGCACCGGCAGCAATTGATTGCCGGTTTGTACACGTTATTGGTGCCGTTGAAATTGACCGGTGTGTCGCGTGATCGTGTCGCTGTTCGACTTGCCTTGACGCTGCATTATGCCGAGGTCGCGATGCTGCGCCAGACATCTACCTGGCAGGACAGCCTGCGCAGTTTGTTTGAAGCGCATGGCGAGGACAGCAAGCACATGGAACTGGCGCTGTATCGATTTCGTATCCAAGACGTCTTGTTGGTGTCGTTTGCGCTGCTGCTGTGTTACGGGGCACTGAGATGAGGATTGCGCTGGGTGTTGAATATGACGGCTCCCCGTATTTCGGGTGGCAGAGCCAGACCGACGGGCAGACCGTGCAGGATACATTGCAGCGTGCCTTGGGCCAGATTGCCGGCGAACAAGCTGCTGGTGGGCAAGATTGCCCCGGACCGATCTCCGTGATTGCGGCGGGCCGCACAGACACAGGCGTGCATGCGCTCGAACAAGTTGTCCATTTTGATACCGCGGTCGAACGGCCCCTGACTGCATGGGTGCGCGGGGTGAATGCGCTGCTGCCGGACAGCATCGCGGTGCGCTGGGCGCATCCTGTTCCCGAAGAATTTCATGCGCGCTTTTCCGCGCATGGCCGCAGTTACCGGTATTTTCTGGTCAACCGACCGGTCCGGCCTGCGATCCAGTCCGGAAAAGTAGGCTGGTTTCACGCCCCGCTGGATATGGCTGCAATGCAGGTTGCCGCGCAATGCCTGTTGGGCGAACATGATTTCAGCGCGTTTCGTGCGGTGCAATGCCAGGCAAAATCGCCGTTCAAGCACCTTCATCAATTGGATATCAGCAGGCAGGGCGAGATGCTGATCTTTGATTTGAGTGCCAATGCCTTTTTGCATCATATGGTGCGCAATATCGTTGGTTGTCTGGTGTATGTGGGCAAGGGGAAATATCCGCCGGACTGGTTGGCCGGGGTATTGAGCGGTCGCGAACGCAGTCTTGCGGCACCGACCTTTGCGCCGGATGGCTTATATCTGCGCCATATTGCATATGATGCCAAGTGGGGTCTGCCTCAGGCGCAAGATTGACGGCACGGACATTTTGAACGAATCCGATTGCCAGGCAGTCAGCCTGCCTGGTCGAATCGGTCGCCGTAGCGATTGTAAAACGCCCTGAGCACGAAGGGCGGCAGCAGGGTGGTGAGGGCAATCACGATGATCGTTGCGGCATAAACATTGTCAACCAGGATGCCGTTTACACGCCCCAGTTCGGCAAAGATCAGGCCGACTTCGCCGCGCGGTACCATCGATATCCCGACTGCCCAGCGTACATGCATAGGCTCGCGCAAAAACAATGAACCGACAATCTTTCCTGCGACCGCTACCAGGAACAGGCTGCCTGCAAAGGCGTAAACGAAAATCGAGTTCCAATCGACCTGCCTGAGGTTCAGGGACAAGCCGACCACGACGAAAAAGATCGGGGTAAACAGATTGATGATCGGCATCATCTGCTTAGTCACCTGCTCATTGAAGCCGGGATTGCCGTGCATTGCCATGCCGAACGGAAGAAAGAAGCGGCGCGATAATGCCAGACCGGCTGCGAATCCGCCCAGCAGTTCGGGTGCGCCGATGGCATGAGCAAGCCAGGCGAAAAACAATACCAGTGAAACGATCGAGGTGGGAATGAGCCCCGGCAGATCGCTTGCCCTGTCAACGTGCTGAATGATCGCCGACATCAATTTCGCGGCAACCGGTGCGAGCAGGAAGAACACCACGACAAACAACAGGACTTTTCCGCTTTCCGCGAAGTCGATGTTGCCGCTTACCGAAAATTCATACAGCAACGCAAGCAACAGGATGCCCAGGATGTCATCGATAACGGCGGCGCCCAGAATGACCTGTGCCTCATGGCTGTGCTGGCGATGCAGGTCGGAAAGCACGCGCAGCGTAATGCCGATGCTGGTTGCAGTAATGGTGCCCGCAACAAAGAGGGAAACGAGCATTCCCAGCCCGAACACCCAGAAACATAATGCAAATCCGAGTACGAACGGCAGGATGAATCCGCTCAGGGCGACGATTATGGATTTGGCGCCCGCGCGTACCAGTTGCATCACATCGGTTTCCAGGCCGACCTCGAACAGCAGCAATATGATGCCGATTTCCGCCAGCAGACGGAATGTCTGCACAGGCTCGACCCAGCCGAGCAGGCTCGGACCGAGAGCGACGCCGGCCAGCAATTCGCCGATCACGGAAGGAAAGTTCAAACGAACCGCCAATTCCGCAAAGATGCGGGACGCGATCAGGATACCCAGAAGCTGGAGCAGGAAAGTTTGGGAGTTCATTCTGTGTTTGTAGTCACCGGTATCGGTTTAATGGCAAATAACATTCAAGAAGGCAGACTCTGACTGTCTTTTCAACCTATCCCTGATCGGCGGGATAGTCAATATAAATCCGCTCCGGGAATTCGTTGGAAACGATGGGAAAGCGCATCGGGTTCGGCCCGAAGGCTTAATGATTTACAATGCCGTCTCTTTATAGCAGGCGCGCATTATCAACATGACCCGAACCAAAATTTGCGGCATCACGCGCGTTGAAGATGCATTGGCTGCCGCGCGCAACGGCGCGGAT
>Ga0307377_10005855_pt1 | contig 13041 bp, 16 predicted proteins | sample TR3MG_FD_202535 | JGI IMG/M metagenome (GOLD analysis project Ga0307377, IMG submission 202535) | Soil microbial communities from Risofladan, Vaasa, Finland - TR-3 | ecosystem: Environmental > Terrestrial > Soil > Coastal area > Acid sulfate soil | place: Finland: Risofladan, Vaasa | collected... | reverse complement strand
ATAGTAAAGAACCTTAACTTTGGCGAAGAAGCCAGAGCAAACGTTTTTAAAGGAATAGAAAAACTTACATTAGCTGTTAGCTCCACATTAGGAGCTAGCGGTAAATGTGTAATGTTAGAAGACGGATCAGGTCGACCAGTTATTACCAAAGATGGTGTAACTGTAGCTGATTCAATAGTGTTACTAGATCCTGTAGAAAATATGGGAGCAACACTTCTTAAAGAAGCGGCTAGGAAAACTGTTAGAGAAGCCGGAGACGGAACAACAACAGCAACTGTATTAGCTCATGCTATCTTAAAAGAAGCGTATAAGGTATCAAACAAAACAAACTCGAGAGAGTTAAAAGATGGTATAAATTCAGCCACTCAAAAAGTGGTTAAATATTTGCAACAAAATTCTGTCAGCGTTAAAGGCGATATGATAGACCAGATAGCTACTATCTCTACGAATAATGATCAAGAACTAGGTAAGTTAATAGCCGATGCTTTTAGAGCGGTAGATAACACAGGAATAGTTATGATGGAGACATCTTCGTCTGGGATCACAGAGATAGAAGTTGTTGATGGTATTCAATATGAAAAAGGATTAAAGAATTCTCATTTCATAACCAATCAACAGGATAAATCAGCTGAATTAGAAAAGCCATTGGTTTTATTAATTGAGTCACCTGTTGAAACAATAAGACAGATTCAATCAGTGTTAGAGTATGTAATAAAAAACAACAAACCTTTGCTTATTATAGGCGATTTAGATCAAGGTGTTTTATCAGCTCTAGCAATGAATAAAAATAAAGGTAATATTAAAGTTAATGTTATCGATGCACCAACATTTGGTATCAGTAAGAAAGAAGTATTAGACGATCTTGCTTTACTAACAGGTGCTACAATTATAAACGAAGACCTTGGTGACGATATGGATTTAATCCAGGTAGAACATTTAGGCTCTTGTTTAAGAAGTATTACAACTCACGAAGAGACTATATTGAAAGTAGGTAAAACACCGCAAGAGGTTTTAGATATTATAGCTGATCTTAAAGAACAGTTGCTAACTGAGAAACAACCTTTCAATATTATAAAGCTAGAAAAAAGATTAGCTAGACTATCAGCTAAAATAGCTATTGTAAAAGTTGGTGCTAACTCTGAAATAGAGTTAAAAGAAAAGAATGATAGAGTGGAAGACGCTATATGCGCAACTAAAGCAGCTATCAAAGAGGGTATTGTAGCAGGAGGTGGAATAGCGCTGTTAAACGCTTCAATGTATCTTAAAGCTTTAAACCAGGGAGAACAAGTGCTCCTAGACGCGATTAGAGCACCTTTTAATACAATATTAGAAAACGCTGGTATAACAGACATACATATACCAAATAAGAGAGGGAGAGGTCTAGATGTAATTACAGGTAAAACTGTTAATATGATTAAATCTGGTATCATAAACCCGCTGTTAGTTACTAAGTGTGCATTACAAAATGCAGCATCAGTCGCTACAACAATACTGTCAACAGATTGTGTAATTAATAACTTAAGAATTACGTAATGAAAGCAGTAGGTAATAACATAATAATAGAGAAGCTAAAAGAAGGTACCACCTCTACAAAAGGTGGGCTTTTCTTAGCTGAATCACATAGAGAAGATATTAGATACGTAGAAGGTAGAGTAATTTCTCTAGGAAGCGATGTAGCTGGTATTAAAGAAAATGATGTTATATTTTTTGACAGACACGCTGGTCATAAAATTGAAATAAAAAAAGAGTCTTTCCATGTTATAAAAATGGGTGATGTTGTAGTTGTCGTATGAGAATAACGGCTGGTGATGTAAAAGATCTTAATTTATTTAAACATTATAGAATAGTACGTAAATGGGCTTGTAAGAATAATAATTTAAACGACGCTGATTTAGAGCTTTTAATATATTTAGACTGTATGGATTTGTTTTCAAAGCAAGACTTTATAACAGGTTCGTATTCCTACAGTTGGGACAACAGAAGATGGAATAGATTATTAAAAGAAGGTTGGATTGAAGTATGGAGAGAGAGAAATCGCACTACACAAAAGTACCACATATATAAAGTGTCTTTTAAGTGTAAGCAATTAATCCTTAGAATGTACAGAATTATTCTTGGAGAAGAAGATATTCCAACTAGTACTAGAAGAAACAAAATAATGAAAGGTCAGAACTACACAGATAAGGTTTTGATTACTTCTATAAATAACGTTAATAAAGATAAAAATAGATAAATATGATAAATCAAGATCAATCACAACAAGTAGATCCATTAACAGGTGTACCTGTGCAACAAGCGCTACCAGTTCAGCAGCAGGCCCAAGTTCCTCAAGTACCAGGTAATGAACTAGGTTATGCAAAACCAGTATTCAATGCCAACAGTCAAGTTGCTGGTAACGGTATTTTTGGAGATGTGCAGCAAAGACAAAACTCTGTTAGTACAGATTTTATTAAACCAAAGACACTAACAACACAAATATAAATATTATGAAAGACTCTAAAAACGGTATAGTAGGCGAAAACACTCTATGGGACGGGCCATTAAGCCAAGACAATAGACCACACGGTCAAGGCTCTAGCTCTGGCAAAAACGGAATGAAGCTAAAGCTAGCTTATTGTGGGTGTGATTCTTTGAAAACACCAATTACTCAACGAGCTAAGTAGGCTAAAATGTTTAACATGGGGGACGCAAAAATATTCGCTTTAAACACTATGACTTTAAGCGTTACAACTTTCTCGAATCTAGAAATGGGTTTGAAGGTTCTTTTATTACTTGTGTCTATTGGGTACACTTTAACTAGATGGGTTAAACTAAAAAACACAGGAGATGATAAGTAAAAAAGATATGCCATGTAACAAACCTAAGCGTCAATCTAGCGGAGGTAAATCTCATGTGGTAAAAGCTTGTTATAATGGTATTGAAAAAATAATTAGATTTGGTCAACAAGGTGCTAGCACAGCTGGTAAACCTAAAGAAGGTGAGTCTGATAAAATGAAAGCTAAAAGAAAATCTTTTAAAGCTAGACACGGTAAGAATATTGCAAAAGGTAAAAGCTCTGCTGCTTACTGGGCTGATAAAGTTAAATGGTAAAAAATAACTAATAAATAATAAAAACTATGGCGTATACACAAATGTTCAATAAAAAACCTAGAAATAAAACAGGTGATGGACTCCCAGAAAAACTAATTAACACAGATCCTGAAAACCCAAAAGCAAAAGTAGGCGAAATACCTCAACAAGCTGAATTACAAGAAAGATTTAAAGGTAGATACACTGTTACTCCTAAACCATATGCTTCTAATGAATACTCATTAATAGATAAAAAAGGAAAATCAGTATCATACATAGCTTCGCCAAAAGTAGAAGAAGAGCCTAGTTATAGTGTTTCAGAAATAATGAGCATGCCTTCTAAAAATAAAAAATAAATGAATAAGATATTTCAATGGCTTACTGGCGGCGTCATCAAAAGCATTGGTGAAGTTGTTGATAATCTTACTACTAGTAAAGAAGAAAAACTTGAAGCACAAAGACTTATACTAGAGATACTAGAGAAGGCTGATAGTGAAGCTCAGGTTCAGGTAACTGATCGCTGGAAAGCGGATATGGCTAGTGATAGCTGGTTATCGAAGAATATACGCCCTATAGTTTTAATATATTTAACCTTCATTTTTACTATACTATCTTTTTTTGATGGTAATATTGGAGGTTTTTCTGTAGCAGAGCAGTACGTTCCAATATTTCAAACATTGCTAGTAACTGTATACGGGGCTTACTTTGTGGGTAGAACGTGGGAAAAAGCAAAAAGATCAAGTGATAATAAAAAAGAATAATAAAAACAATGTCAAAAACAATTAAATTAAATCAAATGGAATTCAAAATCACAGAAGAAGAATTAAAAACAGTAAGAGAGAACCAAGGAAAGATGAACCAAGCATTAAACCAGGTAGGTGTTTTAGAAGCGCAGAAATATGGTTTACTAGGTTACGTTCAAGAAATCAACAAAGAAGTTGAAGACAACAAAAAGGTTTTAGAAGAAAAGTACGGAGCTGTTAGTATTAACTTGGAGGACGGTTCTTATATCGCGATCACAGAAGAAGTTAAATAAATATACAATGTCTTCAGTTATAAGAAAAATTAGTATAGGTTCTGACTACAAAACAGATGCAATGCATTATGCTGTAGGTCAATCAGTTTATGGTGGTCATGAGATATCTCACATACTGCACGATGAATCTGACAATTCTTATAGCGTTCACATTAAAAAAAACAACGAGGTAATGCCATGGAAGAAATTTAATTCTAACATGGCGATATCTGTTGAATATGATCTAGCTTATTAATGCAGAGCTTATTTGACTTTATTGTTGAACCTGTTAATAAAAGATACGATAATGAAATTAAGGTTGGTGATAAAACTTTAATAACTAATAGTCGTATTGAGTCGTTTAAAAACGTTAGTAATCAAGCTGTAGTACTAGAAGTACCTAAAGCTTTTAAAACTAAGATAAAAAAAGGTGATATAATTATAATACATCACAACGTTTTTAGAAGATTCTATGATATGAGAGGTAACCAGAAAGATAGTAGATCTAAATTTGTTGATAATAAATTTTTCTGTGCCGTAGATCAAGTTTATTTATATAAACGAGATGGCGAATGGAACGCTTTTGGAGATAGATGCTTTATAAATCCTATTGTTGATAGTGATGTTTTAACGGCAGATAAAGAAAGAAAGCTTATAGGAATACTAAAATATGGTAATAGTTCCTTAGAAGCTCTAGAAATCAATCCTGGGGATCTAGTTGGTTACACGCCGTTTGGTGAGTTTGAGTTTTTTATAGATAACGAAAGATTGTATTGTATGAAATCAAATGATATTGTAATTAAATATGACAAACAAGGAGACGAAGTTAAGTATAATCCGAGCTGGGCAAAAAGCAGTTGAGGAATTAATAAAAGTGGCAGAAGAAAAGATTGTTGATTCAGGAGAAGACATCTCAGCTGATAGACTTAAAAACGCTGCCGCAACTAAAAAGTTGGCTATATTCGATGCTTTTGAAATACTTAATCGTATAGAAGAAGAAGAGAAATTGCTACAGGAGAAACCTAAAGACGGTAAACAAGAGAAGTCTTTTAGAGGCTTTGCTGAAGGTAGATCTAAATAAATGTACGAGCAAACATTAATAAGAACCGTAAAAGACCATATAAAACCTGTTATACTTAAAAGAAATAATAAGTACAAAAAATGGGAGTATGGTTATAACTCTGAGTTCGATATAGTTATAATAAGTAAAGATGGTACTATAGGTGAGATTGTAGAAATACAAAACTTAAAAATAGCTTTACCATTAGTTTCTGAAGAAGTACACAAGTGCTCTGATGAAGCTAGTAAACAGGTTTGGACTAAACTAGAATACCCTAAAGAACTATCTAAGATAAAAAGTGTATTTGATTGGGACAAGTACCCAACTGATTTCAAAGAGGATTGGTACGAGTATATCGATAAGGAATTTGAAAGAAGGGAAAAAGGTTTTTGGTTTTATAACAATGGTGAACCAACTTATGTAACTGGTACTCATTATATGTACTTACAATGGTCAAAGATTGATATTGGATCAGCTGATTATAGAGAATCAAATAGAATATTTTTTATATTCTGGGAAGCTTGTAAAGCTGATGTAAGATGCTACGGTATGTCGTATCTAAAAAACAGACGTTCTGGTTTTTCGTTTATGGCTTCTGGAGAAACAGTTAATATGGCAACGATGTCTACAGATGCTAGGTTTGGTATATTATCAAAATCAGGTGCAGATGCTAAGAAGATGTTTACAGATAAGGTTGTACCTATATCTATAAATTATCCTTTCTTTTTCAGACCAATACAAGATGGTATGGATAGACCGAAGACAGAGCTTGCTTATAGAATACCAGCATCTAGATTAACTAGAAAGAAATTAAACGAAGGTTTAACAGAGCAGGACTTAGAAGGACTTGATACAACTATTGACTGGAAAAACACTGGTGATAACTCCTATGATGGAGAAAAATTAAAACTATTGGTACACGATGAAAGTGGAAAATGGGAGAGACCAGATAATATATTAAACAACTGGAGAGTTACTAAAACATGTCTAAGACTTGGTAGCAGGATAGTTGGCAAATGCATGATGGGTTCAACCTCAAATGCTTTAGAAAAAGGTGGAGGTAACTTCAAAAAACTTTATAATGCATCAGACGTTACAAGTAGAAACCGCAATGGTCAGACTAGCTCAGGATTATATTCTTTGTTCATACCTATGGAATGGAACTACGAAGGATTCATTGATTCTCATGGCTTACCTGTATTCGATAACCCAACTAAAGATAGAGTAGATCCTAGTGGTATACCGATAACGATAGGTGTTATAGAGCATTGGGAAAACGAAGTAGAAGGATTAAAGAGTGATCAAGACGGGTTAAATGAATACTACCGTCAGTTTCCTAGAACAGAGAAACATGCTTTCAGAGATGAAACAAAACAATCATTATTTAATTTAGCTAAAATATACGAGCAAATAGATCATAACGAGGACCTTAATAATTTATCATCTGTTACCACTGGTAGTTTTCAATGGGAAAATGGTGTTAAAGATTCTAGGGTTTTATTTATGCCAAACAAAGATGGTAACTTTAGAATATCTTGGGTTCCACCTTTTAATCTACAAAATCGTGTAATACTAAAGAATGGTAGTAAGTACCCAGGTAATGAACACTGTGGAGCTTTTGGTTGTGATAGTTATGATATATCAGGAACTGTTGATGGTAGAGGTTCTAATGGATCTTTACATGGTTTAACAAAGTTCAGTATGGAAGACGTACCACCTAACCATTTCTTTTTAGAATATATAGCTAGACCTCAAACTGCTGAGATATTTTTCGAAGATGTTCTAATGGCTTGTGTATTCTACGGAATGCCTATATTATGTGAAAACAATAAACCTAGATTATTGTACCACTTTAAAAGAAGAGGTTATAGAGGTTACTCTATGAACAGACCTGATAAGGTTTGGAATAAATTATCAGTTACAGAAAAAGATATAGGTGGAATACCTAACTCTAGTGAAGATATTAAGCAAGCACACGCTGCAGCAATTGAAACATATATAAACACAAGCGTTGGTTACACTGAAAATGGATTTGGTGATATGTATTTCCAAAGAACATTAGAAGATTGGGCTAAGTTTAATATAAACAACAGAACAAAACACGATGCATCTATAAGCTCAGGACTCGCTTTAATGGCTTGTAATAAGAATAGATATACACCAACGTCTAAAAAAGAATTCCAACCTATAGACTTAGGAATAAAGAAATATGATAACACTGGTTCATCATCAAAAATGATTTAATAAATGAAAATACAGACTAATACTAATAGTTCATTTCCTAGCCAAGTAGTTAGCGACGAGGTAAAAGCAAGCCTAGATTACGGAGTGCAAGTCGCTAGGGCAATAGAAGGTGAATGGTTTCAAGAGGGTAGATCGGGTAATAGATATGCTCAAAGTTACAGTAATTTTCATCAGCTAAGACTATACGCAAGAGGTGAGCAGAGTGTTCAAAAGTATAAAAATGAATTATCTATAAATGGTGATTTATCTTACCTTAATCTAGACTGGACACCTGTGCCAGTGATATCTAAGTTTGTTGATATCGTAGCTAACGGTATGTCTAACAAGTCTTATGATATATCAGCTTATGCACAAGATCCTTTCTCTGTTAAAAGCAGGACAGATTATGCTGAAGCTGTTCAGAGAGACATGAATACTAAAGACTTGCTTTTAGATATAAAAAATCAACTTGGCGCGGATTTATCTATGACTAGTGATTTGAATAGTCTACCTGAAAGTAGAGACGAGTTGGATCTTCACATGCAAATGAGCTACAAACAAAATGTAGAAATAGCAGAAGAAGAAGTTATAAATAATGTTTTAGCAGCTAATAAGTACGATCAAACCAAAAAGAGATTAGCAGCTGATTTAACAATACTAGGTATTGCAGCTTGTAAAACGAGATTTAACAGCACTGAAGGCATTAAGATAGAATACGTCGACCCAGCTTATTTGGTTTACTCCTACACAGAAAACCCAAACTTTGAAGACATATATTATGTTGGAGAAGTTAAGTCAATAACTATACCAGAGTTAAAGAAGCAATTCCCTAATATACCTGAGGAAGAGCTATTGAAGATACAAAAAATGCCAGGTAATTCTCAGTTTGTTACTGGATGGGGTAATTACGATAGCAACACTGTTCAGGTTATGTATTTTGAATACAAAACTTATATGAATCAAGTATTCAAGATAAAGAGAACGGAACAGGGTCTTGAAAAAACCTTAGAGAAGAACGATGGATTTAATCCACCACCAAGCGATAATTTTGAAAGAGTATATAGAACTATAGAAGTTCTTTACACTGGAGCTAAGGTGCTAGGTAATAACACTATGCTAGAATGGAAGCTAGCAGAGAACATGACTAGACCAACAGCTGATACAACTAAAGTTGAAATGAACTATTGTATCACAGCTCCTAAAATGTATAAAGGACGCATAGAATCTATCGTTAGTAGAATAACTGGATTTGCGGATATGATACAACTAACACATCTTAAATTGCAACAGGTTATGTCTAGAATAGTTCCAGATGGAGTATTCTTAGATATGGATGGTTTAGCTGAGGTTGATTTAGGTAATGGAACATCGTATAATCCTGCAGAAGCGCTTAACATGTACTTTCAAACAGGTAGTATAGTTGGTAGATCTCTTACTCAAGAAGGTGGTATGAATGCAGGTAAAATACCTATTCAAGAACTATCATCATCTTCTGGTCAAGCTAAGATACAGAGTTTAATTGGTACCTATCAATACTATTTACAAATGATCCGTGATGTAACCGGATTAAACGAAGCTAGAGACGGAAGCGCTCCAGACAAAGATGCTTTAGTTGGTATACAAAAACTAGCGGTCAACGCTTCTAATACAGCTACTAGACATTTATTAGACTCTTTATTGTATGTTACTTTAAGAATGTGCGAAAACATAAGTTTAAAGGTTGCTGATTTAATTCAGAACCCTATGACTGAAAACTCTCTAAAAAATTCAATAAGTACTTTCAACACAAAGACTTTAGAGGAATTAATTAATTTACAGCTTCATGACTTTGGTTTATATTTAGAAATGGAACCAGAGGAGCATGATAAAGCTTTGTTAGAGCAAAATATTCAAATGGCTCTACAAACAGGAGCTATTGCTTTGTCTGACGCTATAGATATACGTGAAATTAAAAACACTAAAACAGCTAATCAGTTCTTAAAGCTTAGACAAACACAGAAGATAAAAAGAGAACAAGAGGCTCAACAACAAAATATTCAAGCTCAAGCTCAAGCAAATGCAGAGTCAGCGGAAAAAGCAGCTATGTTTGAAGTTCAAAAACAACAAGCTTTAACAGCTGAAAAAGTAAGTATAGAGCAAGCTAAGTCTCAATTTGATATACAACGAATGCAGATGGAAGCTACTATAAAGAAAGAGCTTATGGCTGAAGAGTTTAATTACAAAATGCAACTAGCTCAATTAACTGTAAACTCTGAACAACAGAAAGAAAAAGAGTTAGAAGATAGAAAAGACAAAAGAATAAAAATGCAAGGAACTCAACAGTCCGAGTTAATAGATCAAAGAAAAAACGATCTATTACCAAAAGATTTTGAGTCTTCCGGAAACGATGTTTTAGGTGGATTTGGATTAGAAAAATTTGGACCTAGCTAATATTTATTAATTATTTAATTATATCATATTATGTCAGAAGTAAAACAAGAGGGAGACTTTAAAATAAAGTCAAAACCTAAAATGAAAAAATTTAACAGAGAAGCAGGCGAAGTAACTAAAGTTGATTTATCTAAACCATCCGAACAAGTCGCTAAAGTTGTTATCCCAAACGAAGAGGTTGCTAAAGTGGTTTTACAAGAACCTTTAGAAGAAATTAAAACTGTATTAGAGGAAATTGTAGAGGAGTCAAAAGAAGTTGAAGACGAACCAATTATGATTGGCGAGACTAAAACTAAAGATTTTGAACCTGAAGAAATTACAGCTGAAACAGCCTTGCTACCAGAAAACATAGAGAAACTGGTTTCTTTTATGAGAGACACTGGTGGTAACATTGAAGACTATGTTAGATTAAATGCAGATTATTCAACTGTTGACGAAACGGTTTTATTAAAAGAATATTATAGAAAATCTAAACCGCATCTTAATGAAGATGAGATTTCTTTTTTGATGGAGGATAAATTCTCTTATGATGAAGATATCGATGACGATAGAGATATTAGGTTTAAAAAATTAGCAATAAAAGAAGAGGTTGCACAAGCAAGAAGTTTTCTAGAGCAAACAAAGAGTAAGTACTACGACGAAATCAAGTTGAGACCCGGCGTAACTCAAAAGCAACAGAAAGCAATTGACTTTTTCGATCGATATAATCAGGACCAAAAAGTAGCCGAGCAGCAACATTCAGACTTTAAATCCAAAACTAATAAATACTTTTCTGACGACTTCAAAGGTTTTGATTTCGATGTCAGTGGTAAAAAATTTAGATACGGAGTACAAGATCCTGGAAAAGTTGCAGAAGACCAATCCAACATTAACAATTTCGTAAGGAAGTTCCTTGACGATAAGGGGAATGTAACAGATGAGAAAGGTTATCACAAAGCGCTATATATGGCTTCCAATGCTGATACAATTATTAATCATTTCTACGAACAAGGGAAATCAGATGCTACTAAACAAATAATTACTAGCTCTAAAAACCCTAGCTTGGATGTAAGACAACCAGCTCAGAATAGTGGATTTATTAATGGCATTAAAGCAAAGGTACTAAGCCAAGACGGGAGAGATTCTTCTAAACTAAGTATAAAGAAAATTAAAATTTAAAAACAAAAACTATGGCATTATCACCAACATTCGGCTCAATTAAACCGAGTCAAAAACAACAATTACTAGAGTCTAACTACTTGTCTTTCAACGGAGGATCAGGTACTGGAGATTCTGACACATTTGCACAACAGTACTTACCTGAAATCTACGAACAAGAAGTAGAGCGTTATGGAAACAGAACTTTATCTGGATTCTTACGTATGGTTGGAGCAGAAATGCCAATGTCTTCTGATCAAGTTATTTGGTCTGAACAAAATAGATTACACGTAGCGTACAATGACGTTACTAAAACAGCTGTTGCAAATGAATTAACATTCGTTGTAGGTGGAACTGGGAAAAACTTTGTAGAAAACGTTATTTCAGCTAACCAAACAATTGTTATTTTAGATGCTAACGGTGTTGAGTCTAAAGCTTTAGTTGTAACATCTACTCAGTCTGGATCTTTAGCTACTTTAACTGTTTTACCTTACTTGACTGCTAATTTAGATGCATTTGGCGCTGGAGAAGTAACTGGCTTGAAGATATTCGTATACGGTTCTGAATATGGAAAAGGAGTTTCAATCACTAACTCTACTGGAGCTTCTGATGGATCTGGTTACAAAACTATCAATCCTTCTTTTACTCAATTCTCTAATTCACCTATTATAATTAGAAACAAATTTGTAGTTTCTGGTTCTGACATGGCTCAAATTGGATGGGTTGAAGTAGCTACTGAAGATGGAACTGGAGGATATTTATGGTATTTAAAAGCTGAATCTGAAACTAGATTACGTTTTGAAGACTATTTAGAAATGGCTGTTGTAGAGGGAGAATTAGCTACTGGCGCTGCTAGTGCTTCTGTTAAAGGTACTGAAGGTTTATTCGCTGCTGTTAAAAACAGAGGTAACGTAAACGTAGGGTTTACTGCTGCAACTGGCTTAGCTGCTTTTGATCAAATCTTAAAAAACCTAGATACACAAGGTGCTATTGAAGAAAACATGTTATTCTTAAACAGACAAACGTCTTTAGATTTCGATGATATGTTAGCAGGTGTTGGATCTGGTGGAGCTAGCTACGAAGGTGGTAGTTCTTACGGTGTATTTGAGAACTCTCAAGACATGGCATTGAACTTAGGTTTCTCTGGTTTCAGACGTGGATCTTATGATTTCTACAAAACTGACTGGAAATACTTAAACGATGCATCTACTCGTGGAGCAATCGGTGGAGTTGACGCTAGTATTGAAGGTGTTTTAGTTCCTGCTGGAACTTCTACAGTTTATGATCAAATCTTAGGAACTAATATCAGACGTCCATTTTTACACGTTAGATATAGAGCTTCTCAAGCTGATGATAGAAGAATGAAGTCTTGGTTAACTGGTTCTGCTGGTGGAGCAATGTCTTCTGATTTAGATGCAATGGAAGTAAACTTCTTATCTGAAAGATGTTTATGTGTACAAGCAGCTAACAACTTTGTATTATTTCAAGGAGTATAATTATTTGTAATTCTTACCCTCGTTAAATCAACGGGGGTAATTATTACCTTTTACAAACTATTTAATTTTATCATATTATGGCTAAACAAGCTACAGCTAACAACATCGAGGTAGCACCTCCAGTAAATCAAGAAGTTACACCAATCAAACAAACGGTAAAAAACCTTGAACCACAAGTAACGTGGGAAATAAAAGATAGAACGTATATATTAGCTAGAGGCATGAGTCCTTTAACTATGACCATACCTTCGAAACACACTAATAAGCATGCTTTATTATTCTTCGATGAAGAGACGGGCGTTCAAAAAGAAATTAGATACGCAACAAACCAATCATCAGTATTTGTTGAGGATCAAAAAGGTGAAGCAACTTTAGGTCATATTATATTTAAAGACGGTGTTCTAACCGTTCCAAAAGAAAAACAAAACCTACAAAAACTACTGTCAGTATACCATCCATTAAGAAATAGATTCTACAACGAATTCAAGCCTATGGAAATCGCGACAGAGGAATTAGATGTTTTATCTCTACAGGTAGACGCTATGACAGCGGCTAGAAGTATGGATATCGATATGGCTGAAGCCATAATGAGAGTTGAGATTGGATCTAAG
>Ga0307377_10005853_pt1 | contig 13042 bp, 18 predicted proteins | sample TR3MG_FD_202535 | JGI IMG/M metagenome (GOLD analysis project Ga0307377, IMG submission 202535) | Soil microbial communities from Risofladan, Vaasa, Finland - TR-3 | ecosystem: Environmental > Terrestrial > Soil > Coastal area > Acid sulfate soil | place: Finland: Risofladan, Vaasa | collected... | reverse complement strand
GACTCATATGAATGCTATGATACAGTAATCTCAAATTCCACTTTATGGGATGTGGTAACAGAAGAGGAACTAGCTGCTTTATGGCTTTGGGTTGATAAACAAAATAAAACAAGTCGAAGTGGTAGAGCAATAATAATTTTTCAAGAACGTGGAACACCTCATATAAAAGAATGTGTTAACGACTATTTATTAGAAATGAAAGCAACACGGGCTAGAGAAGAAAAAAAGCGTCAAACGAGACTTGCTGCTAAGAAAGCCCGTGAAAATAAAAAATACGAGAAAGAATTACAACAGCAAAAAGAGGAATACGAAAAGCTTAAAGCCAAATTTGAAAAATAATATGGATGCGTCGTCTAGCGGTCTAGGATTCCAGACTTTCAATCTGGCAGACGCGGGTTCGAATCCCGCCGCATTCACCATCTAATACCAGTTGACCTGAGGCTGGAAATGCTAGCTAAAAATTCTCGGGGACGGGTTCAGCGGAGAACGTCTAAAAATCCGCACATTTTCGCGAACGCTCCTAAGCAGAAAAATCGCTAGATCGTCTAAAGGCAAAGACCCTGCGCTCTGAACGTAGAAATGAAAGTTCGAATCTTTCTCTAGCGTCCATAAGGACGAAAAATGTCTGTTATTGGTTCGAATCCCAGGTCGGTATCCATAAAGGAAATATGCTTAATTTACTTTTACTAATTCCTATTATATATCTTTTTGGTATTACAAGTTTAGCTTTTATGGTTAAATTTGTTTGGAGAAAACAAGAGAAACTTTCCTTTAAAAAATCTTTTAAGATTGCCTTTAAGGGGTACAATACAGTATTTAAAATGACACTGGGGATTAGTAAGGGTTGACACGCGATCCGAACGCGCTACACTCAAAACTCGGGAGGGCGAAATGCCATTTGTAAATATAAGTTTTATTATTAGCTATGATTCAGACGACGAATTAACTGCGCGACTTGACGAGTTGGAGCAATTGGGCTATAATCCCGATGTCGAATATGAAGAGGATGAAAATTAAATAGTATGGAAATATTATTTGGACATAATATATTATGAATATTTTTAAGTATTTCGAAAATAAACGAGTTAAACAATATAAGAATATCTACGACGTTTTAAACACAAGAACCTTAGAAAAAGTTTATAATCATTATATTGAACAACATTGTCTATCGGCCTCTTTTTATAGAGATAAAGACGCAATAGAAAATCTTACAGCGATTAGAGAATTAATAAGCGAAAAAAATCTCCATTTATTCCAAAAACGAAGATGAAGATGAATACTAAGATTTCAAGAGTAGAAGAAAGATTTACCTTATCAGCATATGAATACGGTAAGCACAGAATTGAAGGGCCTTTGACTGAAGAAGACATAACCTTTGGTCGGGCTTCTTTCAGAGAGAGTTTAAGCCCGATCCTAGACATGATTTCACAATTTAAGGATTGGCCTTTGGGATCAAAGGTCATAGTAACGATGGAGATATTACCTAATAAGGAGATATAGATGAACCTACACTCTGTTCATGGGGGGGCAAAGTAAGGAGGTGATCTAAAGTCTAAACGGGGAGTACCTTTTAGAAGGTAAGAATAAGACGGGAATCATTTCCGCTTCCCCGTTATTTTTACGCATGTGTAGCTCAATTGGCTGAGCATCTCTTTTACACGGAGAAGGATGTAGGTTCGACCCCTATCACATGTACCATTTACCAGAGAAATCTGGTAATTAAAGGGAGGGACAAAATGTCCAAAAAATTCACCAATGGTGATACTGTAGTAGTTGGCTTTGATGTACGAATTCCGGTTCGTTATCAGGGTCGTACCGCAACAGTAGTCGGTAAGCAAAAGACTGGTAAAGGTTTCCGTTACCTCGTAGGTTTCGGCGACCGTCGCGTCAGTCCTCTTGCCATTCCGGCAACGAATCTTACTCTTCAAGGGTAAGTAAATATGGGGGGCCTAGCCTGTGGAGCATTGAATGTGCTTGCACTAGGATGACCGAATAGGCTAGGCCCCCATATATCGGGAGATAAAATGAGAATTTTAAGTTTAATTGGTTTGGTCTTTCTTTTCGGCTGTAGTGTGAGTGGTGAGAATATTAAGAATTTTTCAAAATATTGTGCCGACAAGGGTGGAATATATTCAATTGCTGCTAGTAGTAGTGAAAATTTAGATCAGGTTTGGTGTAGAGATGGTTCTAATATTAATGCGCACCATGCCTCTATAGTTAGCGTAGAATAAAATTATTCCACTCGGTTCCTCTAGGCGGGGAAGGCGGTCTGTTAAACCGTTTGTGCGGGGTTCGAATCCCTGGAGTGGAGCCATATTGTGCCGGAGAGTGTGGGTTCGAATCCTGCCGCGTCCCTAAAAAGATCGCGTAGTTTAAAGGGCAAAAACACCGGCCTTTAAAATAAGGGAAGAGTGACAGATAGGAATCGTGCCGGTTTGCTAAACCGAGGCCGGGGTAACCCGAGTGGGATCGTTACCCACCTCTTCCGCCACAGAGTTTTTATGGTTAAAGAATTTAAAGATTGGTCTGTAGTCCAAGAGTACAACCTCGACGGAGAGGCACATCGTCTTATTTTACATAAGTGGGATCCCTGCACCCAGATGGGAAGACCTAATCCTAGTTTTGTATGTGATTGTGGGGTTATTGTTCCTGAAGAAGTAGTTAAATGCGCTAAAAAATTTAGGTTTATGACAAAATTAAATAGGATTTGAAAATGATTGATGATCGTGATTGGTACACAATGGACGGAGATTTAGTGGATCTTAAGACTGCTTTAATAGAAGCAACTGAAGAACCTGGCAAGATTGTGGTTATTGGTACCGACTCTCAGCGATATGAAAAAAGAGAAGACTTTGTAACCGTAATCGTTGTGAGAACACCGTTTAAGGGTGGTCGTGTTTTTTACACTAGAGAACGAGATCCTAAAAAATATAAATTACGGGATAAGCTTATTAAGGAAGCTTGGTTGAGCATTCAAACTGCTTGGGCAATCTCCCCCATACTTCCAGACCATTGCACCCTTGCGGCCTTGCACGCAGACGTAAATACGGACGTTAAGAAGGGATTGTCTGCTAAATACATGAATGAAATTTGTGGTATGATTACTGGATGTGGATTTCAAGTTGTAACAAAGCCCGACGGTTTCGCAGCCCAACACGTTGCGGAGCACTTGGTTAAGAATCGAAATGATAAATATTTGGAGAGCAAACGAAGTGGAACTAAAAAATAAGCCCCGGTGGTGGAATTGGCATACACACTGGTCTTAGAAACCAGGCCGAAAGGCGTGAGGGTTCGAATCCCTCCTGGGGCACCACTTACAAGGAAAACGAATGAATGTCTAAATACTGGCCGGTACTATTAGTAGTTTTTTATTTTATATGCCTCTTTACTTTTGCACCAGCAGTTGCAAAAGATAATAAACCTGAAACAAGTTATGAGATAATTCAAGTAGAGCCAAATATAAGATTTGTATGTTTCTGGAGTAGTAGTGGTATGACTTCAGGAGTGAGAGATTGTCACGAATTGGCACCCATAGCTCAATTGGCAGAGTGTTTGATTTCCAATCAAGATGTTGAGGGTTCGAGTCCCTCTGGGTGCTCCAAGGAATAAGCGGTAGTAGCTCAGTCGGTAGAGTGCAACGTTGCCAACGTTGAGGCCGAGGGTTCGAATCCCTCTTACCGCTCCAGACTAACCCACCAAACCAAAGATCAGGCACGGCCTGGACCCCTCATTCCCCTCGCGGGAGTGGGGGGTTTTTGTTTGAAATTTTAATTAAAAAAACAGATAATTAACTAGGAATGAAACAAAAAAACACCCCTGAAAGTATAGATAAGAGTAATGCTGAGGTCGTTGCCGATCTTATTGCGGACCCTCAAACTACAGATCAGCTTCGTGTAAAAATGATTATTGAATTGTTAGAATCCCGAGAGGGTCAGAATTTTTTTAAAACTATGATGGAAGAGGGACTAAGTTATGGTGCCTGCCCCCATTGTGAGCATGAGAACCATTGGGGGGTTCCCGAAGATATACTTAATCAGATGGGTTGGGTAACCTACAAAAAAGATCCTCGTGTTCCTAAAAAGCCCCCATCTATTGATGTTTGTCCGCAATTCCAAGAAGCGTGTCAAAAGAAGAAGGTAGTAATGTAATGAATATTCCCAAGTTAGCAATTAAAGGCACGGCGAAAATTAACGGAGAACACTTCTACCCAGAAATTGTTCGGATAGTAAATGCAGCTCGCGCCACCGCACCCGAATTAGTAGACAATACAGTGTGGATTACTTCTGGTTCGGAACATGCCCCCCATAGACTTGAAAACTCTTTTCATTATAAGAATCAAGCTTTAGATTTTAGAGTTCATAATGTTGTAGGAGGTACAGAAGCCGCAAAGCGTTGGAAATCAAGAATAGCTCTTGCATTAGGTGGGGATTATGATGTTGTGTGGAAAGGAAATCACATTCATTGTGAATTAGATCCCGATACTAATCAGGAGAATTTAAATGGCTAATGGAAACGGAAATGGAATGTGGCAGAAGATTGCAATTGGAGCAATTGGTGTTTTAACAACTATCACCTTGGGTTGGACGACCACAATGTCTGGACAAGTTAGTGAACATGAAAAAGAATTAGCTGTACGTTCTGAAATTACTAGACAAGCTGCGGGAGTAGGCCAGAGAAATTCTGAAAAGATTGAAGAATTAGATGAGAAAATTGAAGTAATTGATGATAAGGTAGATCGTATCCAGATGCTTCAGGAATTAGATCTAAGATCCCGAGGCGTGCCGATCCCACCACATGAGTAAAGAAAAAGATTTAAACGAGAAATTATTTGAGTATATTGCGAGGAGTATTTCTCCGGGGAGGAAGAGTTTATCACTTAATGAATCCATAGACCGTTTTTTAATGGAGAAAGATGATGATGAACCAGTAGAGGATGATGGGCAGCAGACCGACTAAACGTATAACAGTTCAAGAAAAAGAATGGGTTAAACTTATGTCAGAATCGGGCCTTGGCCCGATTGAGGCTGCCCGTAAAGTCTTTGGTTGGCGCTGCGAGCCCAGCAGCAGTCAAGCACGTAAAGCTGTAAATTTAAAAAAGGCTGAACGAATTCAAAAATATACGTCTGAGGTTGAAGAAAAAATAACCCGTGAAACTGAAGTTCAGGGCTTATTCATGCGAACCGATGAAATTGAATGGGACAAACTTAGAAGATATTCTTTTGATCGACTTGAACATATTCGAGACGACCCCAATCAAAGGGCCCAGGTTCGGTATAATGCCCTTCAAGCCCTAAAGAAACTTTCCGATCCAGCTAAAGATACTGGATTAATTAATATGTGGCTTAACATCTTATGGCGAGGGGCTGAAGCCCATTGCCCTTGTTGCCACAACACCTTTCCTATCCACAAAATTAGAAACAAGAATTTAGATGCTATTTGGGAAGCCAACGGCCCACCCAAAGATGTATCAGGTATTCTAGAACGTCGAATGGAAATTATTTCGAGATCCGACCCTAGAAAAGAACCTCACGACAGTCAGATCCCAGCTTTACAATCACCAGAGCGCCACATCGCAGGTAAAGGAGCCGCCCGAGGCGGCAAGAGCCTTCTTCTTGCGTGGATGGCGCTTATGTTTTTTTTGATCCCCGGAGTAGAAGTATGGATTCTTTCTCGCGTTTATCAAGATTCTAAGTCAGAAGTTGAGTATCTCCGTAGATTTTTAAATACCTTATTTTTCCCTTATGCAGATAAGCTCGTAAAAGAAGTATATGATACGCGCACAAGTGAACTTATCATGACTTCTAAATGGGGCTCGGAACTCCGGGTCATGTCTGGTAAGTCCAAGGGGTCCATTACAGGACGTGAATTAGAGGCTGCATTCGTAGCCGAGCCCGGATGGGTAGCCGGAGATCTATATGAAGAGCTTCGCGCGCGCATGTCTTCTAGACTTGGCCGTATCATCATGTTTGGTACTCCTAAAGGCTTTGGTGGGATTCTAGGCAGACTTCTCAACGCGAGAGGCACAGACCCCAAGACTGGTAGAATTATTCGAATTCCACCGGAAAAAAGAACAATTGCCGCTGGCGCTTCGTGGGGAACTTCGCTATTATCTTACAACCTGATCCCGAGCGACAACCCCGAATATGTAAAGTCAGAACTTGACTCTGCTCGTATGGAACTTCTTGATGAAGAATATGCGTCAGAATTCGAAGGTATAATGACACTACAAGAGGGTGCTAAATTCCCTAATGTCAAAGCTCAACACCTTAGAAATATAGATATAAGCTTTTATGAAAATTGTGTCTTTGTACTAGGAATAGATCAAGGCCCTAAAAACTTCGCTGCTACTTTATTAGCCTATAATGGCAAGACAGTTGTTGCATCTAAAGAATATTTTGAAACAGATAATATGACCATGAAACACCATATGGGTATATTAAAGAATTCCGTTCCTGCTTGGATTCAGAATCTAGGAGGGCACCACGACGCTTGGAAATTAACTATTTTTGATGTTGATCCCCCTCTTTTAAATGAACTTAATGAATTTGAACAAGAAGGAAGTCCGTGGCCTACTCCCGTTACATTTAGACCAAAGAATATGCGGGGACAGTATAACCAACAAAATTGGAGAGTTGAAACTTATGAGTACCTTAATATCCTTGCATCTAAAACTAACCCTACTATACTCTGGAATCTGCAAGAGTGCCAGATGCTTCACGATCAAGTTATGCAAGTACAGAATAGGCCAGCTAATCCTGATAAGGATGATGTGGCTCTATCAAATAAGCATTGGATTGTTAACGACCCGTGGCGGGGAGATCACGTCCTTGATGCTATGGTATTGGCACTCTGGACTATCCTCTCTCATCAACTAGAAAAAACCTCAAGTTCAGATAGTCCTGTTGGAGATCCGTGGTCAGAACATAAGGCTGCATTTGACTATACTAGAAGAGTAGAAGAAGCTAGGGAACTATCAGGTTTTCAACAAACCCCAAAGAAAGAGGAAATTTTTAGGGATGAATTTGGACGTGAGGGTCCACGAAGTAAATCATTTTTTGGGCGAGGGATAAGCCCATACAAGGATTATTAAATGGACAATCCATATAAGAATAGAAATTTACCTGTTGGAAAATTAGGATATAAACTATCAGATAAAGATCAAAAAACTGTTAATAAAGTTCAAGCAATGCTTGAATTTGGAGAAAAAGAATTATTATATGATATTCCTAGAAGAGTGGGTTCTGGGAACATAGCAAATTTGGGTTGTTCAACCGGAGGGTCAGCAACTCTTTTTGCGTTGGGGAAGAAAAAATTTGAAAACACTGGAAAAGTATTTACGGTAGATACTTACCCTAAAAATAACATGCAAAAGGCACTCGATCAATTCGCAAAAAATAATGTAGATGATATCGTTGAAATTTGTAAAGGAACCACAGACGATTGGTTTAATCTTTTTCAAAATGAAAATAAATCTTTTAAATTTATTTTTATTGATGCCTGTCATAGTTATAACGGCGTAAGATCTGATTTTTTAAACTATTCTCTGTTATTAAAATCAAACGGATATATTGCATTTCATGATACAAATCAAGAATATACTGATGAGGTGATTAAAGAATTCCTATCCGATTGGTCTTTAGTAGAGTGGGTAAATAGAATAAAGGTGTTTAAGCGATGAGTAAAACTTTAAGAGAGTTGGGGGGTCTTTCTATAATACACCCCATGTGGAATGAAGAAGAACGGTTTAAATTACAACTACAGAATTGGCGTACTTGGAGTGAAGAAGTAAAAGATTTAGTAGATATTGTAATAATCGACGATTGTTCTACTCCATCTGTGAGATCATATATCGGGCCTAAAAGACAACAAATAATTGAAAATATAAATCTTGAACTATCCATTTATAGAATTATAGATAATCTCAAATGGAATACTCCCGGTGCATTAAATCTTGGAGTTACTGTAGCACCAAAGCCTTGGTTTGTTTACATGGATTCAGATTGTATGTTTAATGCAGAAAACCTCGAAAAACTTTTAGATATTATTCCAGATGGGCGATATGTACATAAATTTAATAGATGGAGAATTGATAAAGAAAAAGAATATGAGTATCGTCCACTTACTTGTACAATGTTAATGAATAAAAAAAGATTCTGGAGAATTAAATTTGATGAAGATTTTACCGGACAAAATAGTGGAGGGTATGGATTTTTTGATAATTATTTTGACCGGTGTGGTGGAGCAAGTAGAAAAAAGACAGTAGAGGGAATTTATGCTACTGAATATATGCACGATTTAGTTGGTCGTGTAGACAGGGACCATAATACACATCATAATATTAATAAAAAATTAATGTATAGTAAAAAGTCTGGAGCTATTAAAAAGAATGAACAGATTTTAAATTTTGCTTGGATTTTAGATTATGAACACGAACGAAAGTAAGATCCTAATAACAGGCCCTCCCCGCTCGGGCACCACTCTAATGCTCATGTTTTTTTATAAAGGTGGATTTGATATAGGATATTCACAAAACGAAGTTGCTAAATACTATAGACAGAAATCCAACGGTTTTGAGTATATGACTGATATTCTATATGGACCGTCGGGTAAAAAAATTGAAAATATCCCGAAGGTTATAAAAGAACCCTTTAGGCTTAGTAATTATAATCATATTACAGTAATTGATTGGGCTCTATTATATAATATAAATATACAGAATTTAATTGTTTGTGTTAGATCAAACTTAGAAGAATCCATAAAAAGTTCAAATAGATTATTGGAACGTAAGAAACGACTGTTTCCACACAATAAAACATACCAAGATCAAAATATTTCTAAAGATAGATTAGAGACAGTAGAAAAGTGTTCCTATCTTTTTCTTAGGCAGATCGTTGAACACGATCTTTCTCCTATCTTTATAGAGTTCCCCCGCTTTAAACAAGACTTTGATTATTGTTATAATAAGCTGAGTCCTGTATTTGATGTTTCAAGAGAAAACTTTAGAGAGATTTGGGATTCAGCCATAGATAAAGCCAGAGAAAGTGTATGAGTGATTTAATAGTAAACTCCCCCCTTTATTGGGACTTAAGACACCAAAGAGATACTTGGCGTCGATGTAGCGGCTGGGTTCAACCCACCATTGCAGAGTGCTTACCAAGGGGTGCTAATATCCTAATTGTTGGGTGCGGGCAGGGAGCAGAAGCCAGTAAAATATTAGAATTGCGACCGGATGTAAAATCTATTGTTGCTTTTGATATTTCGTCTGCTGCGATTGAGAAAGCCAAAAAAGAGGAAAAAGACCCTCGCGTAACATTTATTGTACAAGATGTTTTTACTCTACGCCACGATCATCCTGAATATCATAATTATTTTGATTATGCTATTTCTATACAAAATTTTGAACATTGGGAACCTGTGCTTTATCCAGAAGCGTTTCGTAATATCTGGAGTCGTATAAAACCGGGGGGTCGTTTCTTTTTTACTGGTGTGGGGAGAAATTGGAGCCTAGATATCACCAACTCCAGTCCGATGGTATATAATGGACAGATACATATGATGGAAAATGATCGTCATTATTGTAATTGGAGTGAACAAGATTTTTACGAGCTAGCTATGACCCAAAAACCTAAGAGTGTTAAATTTTGGAGATTAAGACGTAAAAATAGGGTAGTTGCGGAAGTAGAAAAATGATTAGAGAGAGATTGGATATAGGGTCTAAATTTGGAAGATGTACAGATGGTGGAGTTGGTATAGAGATTTCTTTCGATAGAGCCAAAAAATCTAAAGATTTAGTAATTGTAGCAGACGCTTCTCTTCCCGTAGTTAAACCCAAGTCCTTTAAACATGCTATAATATTCCACGTACTTGAACACCTCCCTAATCTATATAAGGTAGAAAGAGTAATAAGTGAAGCAGCGGACGCAGCAGTAGATTATTTAGAGATAAAAGGACCGTGGTTTGATGCAGACGAGTATCTTTATAATTTAGGATTTAATTTATACTGGTCTACATGGACGTGCCATCCAACCCATCTTACTAGTAGAGATTTAGAAGAGATATTGACACGATTAAATTATTCCTTTATAATAAAAGGAAAAGGACCATTAATAAAAAATTCTATGGATAGAAAAATTCATCCTAAAGGTTATGTAGCCTCTCAATATTATAATGAAAAAGAACATCCGATGAAAGAGTATATAGAATTTGATATCCCTATTTTTAGTGAATTAACTTGTAGGGTAAATTTATGATTACTGAAGTTATATATTTTTTAAATGAATTAGATATGCTTGAAGCACATCTTGAACAGCATCGGCCTTGGGGTTATCGTACTGTTATCGTGGAGTGTCCTGTTACCGTTTCTGGCGTGGAGAAGCCTCTCTATTTCCATGAAAATAAAAAGAGATTTGAACGGTTTGATTTAGAAACCGTAGTGCTACCAACAGATTTATTTCCAGTTATTCAAGGCCCCATAGATACTCAGTATCGTCAATTTAGACATAACGACTGGCAGAAGAGGCTGTGGATGCAGGATAATTTTGACCCTAAAAATCCGTTTATCTGGCATAGTGACGTAGACGAGATCATCGCGGAACAGCCTAGAGAGTTTGAAGAACTAGAATATGGGTGTTTTAGACTCCCCCAATATATGGCTCAAGTAAACCGGAGGGTTGCATTAAGAGTAGATTGTTGGCGTATTGCTAGAAAAGATATACCAGCGTCTCGACTTGGAGATGTAAAGTCTTTTAAGAAGAGAGGAAAGCTCCCGGTCAGCGGATGGCATCTAACGAATTGCCCCTCCTCACCAGAAGAGATCAGACTTAAAGCCCAGTGTCGTCCGTGGCACTTTAAAGTAGAGCATCCAGATCAAGTACCAGAAGTAGACTACTTTAAGAAGCATTGGGGAGAAGCCTATAACTATCTTGGAAATACCCCATTAGGAGAGAACTGGATTGTTTCTCCTGATGAACTTCCAGAGTGGATGGCCTCTAATCTAAATAAATTTCCCGTAGCATGAGGGCGTTAATTACCGGTGGAGCAGGGTTTATTGGCTCCCATCTAGCAGAGACGCTATTAGAACAAGGCTGGTCTGTTGAAATAATTGACGACCTATCAACGGGCCGTAATTTTAACTTAAATAAACTTCAAAGTACCTTTTATTGTGGGTCTGTTCTTAATCGTTACTTGATAACCAAATTAATAGATAGAGCCGATGTGGTCTTTCACCTCGCCGCAGTAGTGGGGGTTCAATTAGTGTTAAAAGATCCCATTAATACTATTAAGACAAACATTGAAACCACTGAAATTGTGCTAGAATTATGTGCTAAAAAGAACATACCCGTTTTACTGGCTTCAACGTCTGAGGTTTATGGTAAATCAAACGCTCCACTATTTAGAGAAGATGGTGATTTAATCTTAGGGACCACTTCTAATTCTAGATGGTGCTATGCTAATACCAAGATTATTGACGAGTTTCTTGCGTTGGCTTATTTTCAACTAGGGCTCCCCACCGTAATAGTTCGATTATTCAATACCATAGGGCCACGACAAAGCGGACAATATGGAATGGTTGTTCCGCGCTTTGTTCAACAGGCAACCACCGATCAGCCAATTACGGTTTATGGTGATGGAACACAATTCAGATCTTTTACTTGGGTAAAGGATGTAACAAAGGCCCTGACGCAATTGATTCAAACTCCTGCGGCATATGGGGAGGTTTTTAATATAGGACATACAAAACAAATTTCTATTTTAGATCTTGCATATAAAATCAAAGATATGACAAATTCTAAATCAGAAATTATTTTTGTTTCTTATGAGAATGCGTTTAAAAATGCAGGATTTGAGGACATGCAAAGGAGATGCCCGGATCTAACTAAGATTAAAACTTTAATTGGGTATGAGCCTTCATTTGATTTAAATCAAATATTAACTGAAATTATAAAGGACACTAAATGAAATTAGATAAAAAGGGTCAGCCTATTGAGCCTATTATGAAACAAACTAGAGATTATGCTGAAAATCGCCCAGATAAAGTTAGAGACTCTAAATGGGCCGGTATAGAGAAGCCTTACATTAAATATCCTTCTAGGAAAAGAACCATGCACGGATCCGTAGAAGCGGCATATTTTTACACTCGTCCACAAGAATTGGGGGACGGTAACTATGCTAATTTAGGTGTTTTCCGTGGATTCTCTACGTCCTGTTTCGCCTGGGGGTTGGATAAAATTAAGGGGAAGGGGAAAGTATATGGAGTTGATCTTTTCAACTTTATCACTCCAGAAGAATTAAGAAAGAATTTTAAAGATTGTAGTATTGAACAATATCTTGAAATTTGTAAAGGATACACCCATGAATGGCCTGAACGATTAAAGGATGTTCGGTTTAAGTTTATCTTCATTGATGCCGATCACCATTACGAAACCTGTAAGCAAGACTTTGAATTGTGGAGCCCCCTACTAGAAGAGGGAGGACAAATCGCCTTCCACGACACAGACATTAGTTGCGTCGATAGGGTAATTAAAGAATTAGGTTCCGAATGGGAACAGGTAGATCATTATTTTAGTACAAAGAGCTTTAAAAGAATAAAATGATTTATTGTAGATTCATCTGTTCCGGTCAATCGGGGCACACGGTCTTGTCCCACATTTTAGACTCACACCCCAATTGTATTATCTCTGAAGAAGTAGGAATTGTTACAAAAGTAACAAGAAGAGACTGGAAACTTGCGGAAATTATAACTCGAATTGAAGAATCCTCAGATCAAGTTATGCGAGTATATGCAGCCTGCGGTACGTGGGAAAGACCTTATGGAAGTTATAGAAATAAGTTTGGTAGATTGACTGAATGGAACGGGCGCCATAAAGACTTAAAGGTTATTGGAGATAAGTGTGGGTGGGACTGTTTAGACCGCCCAAAAAGCACAGAAACTCTCGAAAGAAGATTGGGGATACCAGTCAAGACTATTTGCTTATTAAGAAATCCTTTTGATCTAATAAGTTCTATGTATTTAGGGCATAAAAAATCAAGAAAGAGAAAA
>Ga0307377_10005852_pt1 | contig 13043 bp, 27 predicted proteins | sample TR3MG_FD_202535 | JGI IMG/M metagenome (GOLD analysis project Ga0307377, IMG submission 202535) | Soil microbial communities from Risofladan, Vaasa, Finland - TR-3 | ecosystem: Environmental > Terrestrial > Soil > Coastal area > Acid sulfate soil | place: Finland: Risofladan, Vaasa | collected... | reverse complement strand
TAAAAAATCATTTGAATTAGCATTAAGTATAGTGAATCCATTTACATCTCTTGTTTGAGCTGTTTCTAAACCAGAATATAAAAATTGAACAGTAACTGTTCCACTAGACACTACTGAGTCAAGAGTCACATTATAATAAGTTCCTGGTGCTGAAAAAAGAGCATCACACCTATTAACACCTGACTTAGAACAATTTATAGTTAAATCAGAAATTGTTGCAACAGTGTCATCTTCATTTCCATAAGATGACTCGTGAAATCCACCTTCAATATAAGTATCAACTGCAGATAAACTTATACTAGGAGTTACCCTAACAGAATATCTGCTAACTGCATTTTGAACGTCAGAAGCATACAAACCTCTAAAACCATTAAGATTCATATTTTCTGCTGAACCTAATATAAAAGCACCACTTTGACTTGTAGCATTATGATTTTGAATAACTGTAGTATTTTCTAAATCAATTAATCCAACTGGAAATACATTGTAAATACCTTGTAAAAAACTTCCATTAAACAAACCTCTCACAAAACTTATCTTAGAAATTTGTTCTCCATCACCACCATAATACATAGCTTTACCACCTTCACAACCAGAATAACAATCTACATTAGCATCATAAACAACAAGACCTTCAAATGAACCTAACTCATTAATATTTGTATAAACATCAACTGCATTTCCACCAAATTCACCTGCTTCACCATTACTTGAAATACTTAAACCATATATGTTAATTTCTCCAATAGTTTTATCAGAATCACCTGATATCATAACAACTACTAATGTCTCAGCATTATCAGCAACAACATTTCTAAAACTAAAACCAGTCATATTCTGAGAATAATTATCTTCAATACCATCCTCAGTAGATACAAAATTGAAATGAGCTTTTCCATCTTGTTGGTCAATAAAAGTAATATTCTCACCATAAAAAGTATCTGAATCAGAAAATTCAAAGTAAGAATGATTTATAATACAGTTATACATTAAACCATTTCTACTTGCTTCACTAAAAACAATTGCTAAGTCATCAACATCAAAGTTCAATTGATAATTAGCACAATCCAATGTTGAATTAGTAAACAAAGGAAGATTATCAGAACAGTCAACACTTTCATTAAGAACAATAGTTCCTCCAACAGTCATACGCTCCACTAAATCAGAGCAATTTTCTGCAGTAACACCTACTACAGTAAACACTAAAATAAGAATTATTATAATTATAAATTTATTCATTGCTTTGCCCCACTATTTTTAAATATTATAATAAAAAAAATTATTACTTGAACAATGCCGCTAATTTGACAAAAATTTTACAAATTTTTATAATAAAAAAAGAATTTGGCTCCTAAGAGCCATCCATTACTCTAGAAATTCTATTCAATTACTTGAATAGAGCTGCTAGCTTAACGAAGATTCCAACTATAAAGCCTAAGATAACTAAAAGAACTATCAGATCAAGCCATTCTACAATAGCTGCACCAACTGTTCCTAAACCATCTACAACAATCTTTTGGAAATCATCTTTTGTATATTCATTTCCTGTATATGCCATTTCTGATCACCCTTGTAGTTTTAATTTATTTAATTTGTTGTCCCATCACGTTGCACGTATTAAGTTAAATAAGTAAAAAATAAAAAAAATTTACTTACTTAAATAATGCTGCAAGTTTAACGAAGATTCCAATTATGAAACCAAGGATTACTAACAATACTATCAGGTCAAGCCATTCAACTATTGCAGCACCCACAGTTCCAAGACCATCAACTACGATGTTCTGGAAGTCGTCTTTACTGTAGTTATTTCCTACGTATGCCATAAAAGAGTATAATTCAGATATCCATTTATATATGTTACTGAAAATATTATTTATAATAATAATAATAAAAATATTAAAAAAAACGTAAAGTTTTTATAATCCTATTATATTTATTATTTTATGCCTTTAGAATCTCAGACGAGAACAGCAAGAAATGTTATGATTGATAAAGACAAAGATATAAAACTAGAATCTTTAAGAACTTCTTCTTCAGGATACACAACAACTACTAAAGGAAGATCTGATATTTATAATGAAATAATCAGTCTCGGACTAAAATTAAATGAAATTAGACTTGAATTAGGCGAACAGGAGTTTGAACAATTATGGCGAATCCTAGAAAGAGTAAATCTGAAAAAAATAAATCTGAAAAAGTTTCTATAGATAAACCTTATGATGATACTATGTTACTCAAAGAACTTGATAGCTTAGGTCATGGACTAGCAGATAAATTATATTACAAAATTCTAATGCTTTACATGAGAAAACAAGTTCCATTTGGAAAATCAGATGTAATTATTTGGAAAGGAACATTTTTTGTTGTTCCAACATGGATAGGATACATTTCATTCGCAGCATTATTTGGCTGGTTCTTCATAAAACTATATGATAAATACGGTATAAGTAGAATGCTTTCATTCATAGCAATACTTATTCTTTGGAGATTAAATATGGCAATCAAACTATTCAATGATATGAACAAAAATATAAAAGACTTAATTAAAAAGTTTCCATAAGAATTCTATTAATTGTTTTTTCCATATACTCTTGAGTGTTATTTTCCTGTGGCCCCATATAATAAACATTCATATGAAAATACATAAAATCCTCTGCAAAACCTTCTCTAAAATTTTTTTCAGAATACTGTGATGTTAATTTACCTGAATTATAATTTACATCATAAATCCTTTTATATTCTTCTTGCTCATCATAAGTTAACTTACTCCACCAAACATAATGTCCAATCTCATGATAAATTGCTGCCTTCCAAAAAAAAGACATATCTTCAACATCCATAGTAATACAAATAGTAGGTATAGGATTAATTCTAAAATAAGAATACATATCACCACAATCAGCCTTAAACTCAAAATAAAGAACTCCATCCTTAAACTGAGAAGTTATTGTATTCATAAACCTAGTTACACTTTCTTTCTCAACAAGTGTATAATTACTATACAAAGTTATCTCAGTAGACAAACCAAAAGAAGTTATAATAGTTACTACAAAAATAGCTAACACCAAATAAATATAAATATGTTTATAAATAATATCACTAGTCAATTTGATACGCGAAGACAAGATCAATCCCCTCCAAATCAAGAAGTATTATTTTAATCCAATTTACTTCAGTCCAATTCAACAAATCATTTCCTTCAGTTTGATAATAAAGCAACTCATGATAATCTTCTAAGTAAATTGTATTATTAATTACTGTGTCCATAGGAATCACTGCTCCACCTGCAGATGCAAACTGTTCCTTTGTTAAATCAGAAAATAACAATGTATTATAAAAACAATTTCCTAACCTATCATATAATTGACCTGTAACACTTGTAAAAGGAGATTCATGAAGAACATAAATATCTTTATAACAATAAACATCATTAACGTAATCTCCCATTGTATCAAGCTCAGTCATAATAGTAGAATAAAAAGTAAAAAATTTGAACACAAAAAAAGTAAAAAAAATAAGACCTATCAACAATTTATATTTCCATTTATTGTTAAACAACATTCTTAAAACTACAACAGCATAAGCCCAATAAGTGAAAATAAAGAATCTATGATGATAAACATTATAAAAATTATTTATTATTAATCCAATCAACTGCGGAAGCATACCCATTATCAACAAGAAAAGAATAATTCTCTTTTCTTTCAAATCTCTCAGACCTATATAGTATAATATAGAAAATATCAAAGTTGCAAATACAAAAATCAACCCTATAACTGATTCATAATCTCCCATCAAATTAACATTTGAATGAAAAAAAGCATAATAAAGTGAAGAAAAAAAGGACATGAAAGTAACCCCCTTGAACCACATGCCCTCTATCTTCATAAACTGGGTAATAAAGTAGGTGAACAACGGCACCCACAAAACAGCTCCCCAAGAAAAGAAATCACCTAACAACTTCATCCAAAAAGCCTTCTCTTTAAAATATAACATATACAAAAAAGCCATTCCTAAAAAGAAACAAGTATAATAATGAGTCCACAAAGCTAAAAATGAAAATATAAAAAACCACCAAGAATGCTTATCCTGCATTATATTAGGCTTCTCAGCATTCAACAAATGCCAAAACGCAATCATCGTCAACATTAACGCCATCGCATACATTCTTATTTCTGTAAATATATTTATATAAACTGAAAAAAATGCAAATGTGTAAACAACAAAATTTGCAAACCTTTCATCATCAAAAAGCTTCTTAACAACTTTGTTCAAATAAACTAAGAATATAACTCCAAATATAAGCGATAAAAATCTAGCATATTGAATTTCAATAATTCCTTTACCTACAAATAACGTAGATTGCCAAATATCTAATGCAACATAATAAAGCGGTGGATGAACATCTACTGGATTAAGAAACATTTGAAATATGTTTCTACTAGCAATGAATTCAAGAGAAAAGCTTGAGTCAAACCAAATATTCTCAAAGAAAATTATTTTAATCATTCCGAAAATTACAAACATAAAAATTCCTAAAAATAAGAATTTATTAGCAAATAAATTCGATTTTTTCTCTGAGCTCATCAAAATTTCCTCCATAATCCAATCTCAATATCTTAATTCCTTGATTTAAAAGCAAAGTTTCTTTTTTTCTATCTCGTCTTAAACAAGCCAACCAATGTTTTGATTTTGTTTTAATTATACTATTTTTATGGTATCTACTGTCATATTCAACAACCAACTTCTTGGAAGGTATATAAAAATCAATACTCATAGGAAAGATGTTGAAATGCAATTCACCTGATTTATCAATGAATTGTTTTCTTTGAACAACTAAATCATCATAATGTTTTTTCAAATAAATATACAAAACATATTCTTCTTCAGTTAAAACTTTTGAGTTTCCTGCACCTGTATTTATTTCCTTCCACAAACGCATACGCATTTTTCTGTCAATTTTTAAATTATGCTTAACTCCTGCAACTCGCAATTGATTTCTACGAACAGGGTCTTCCCTTCTTAAAGCATCATTTGTTTTATATTTTTGCCAGTAAAACTTTTGCTTACATTTGTTTGAACAATATTTATAATTATTATTTTTAATTTCTAAATTACAATAATAACAAACTTTACTGTGGTTGTTGCTCTTGCTCTTGGTTTTCTTGTGCTTCAAGTTTAATCAATCTCTCTTTGTAGTCTGCTAAGATTTCTTTGTTTGTTTGATTTCTTTTCAGCATCTGAGTCTCAACCATAAAAATTGATTCCTCAAGCTTCTTAACTTCCCTAATCAATAATTTTATTTGTTCTTTTGCTTCCATTTTTTTCCTCCAAATTTATACTTTTATCAATAATATAATTCAAAACCACTGCACGAATCTTCTTTCGCCAATGAACATCCTCCATCATATCAGGAATAATCTTCAACACCATCTTATTACCATGAGACAACTCAAAAACATCACTTTTTCTTTCTACCATTTTTCTTACTCAACTCCAAAATCCTATTTAAATACTCAATCTCAACCTCCTTATAAACACGCCGTTCCTTAATCAACTTAAATAATAATATAACTAACCAAACAGTCAAAAAAACACAAACAATTATCAATATAAATAAAGCAGCAGATATACCACTAGCAACCTCATAACACCCTTTCAAAGCTTCATATGTAAAATCATCAATCATCGTTATACTGTATACCTTCTTCTTTTAATATTTTCCTCATTTCTGCAAAAGCAATTGCAAGACGCTTACCCCTAGGAGTATAAACAATATCATACCTTCTACCTGATTTATTCATATACACAAGACCTTTCTTAGCCCAAATCTTCAAAACCTTATTCGCATAAGCATAAGTTATTCCATGTTCAACTGAAGCCTGATGTAAAGAGTATTTTTCAATATCCAAGTATAACGCAATTAATCTCGTATTAATAAACATTATATCATCTAGTTTTGGCATTTTAATTCTCCAATTAAATTAAAAAAGAAAAAAAAATTAAAGATAGACTTAAGCTATCTTTTGAACTGGAACCCAGCTTTCTCTTGCTTCATGGACAGTTTTACCATCTGAGAATGATTTTCCTAACTTCATTCTTTTAAATAGGTATGTATTTCCAACAAGACATTCGAATGCTTCAACCAATGAACTTGCTTTCTTAACACCACTTTCAATAAGTTCCATTTGCTGCAAGTATCTATCAAGAACTGATCCTTCAGGAACTGAAGTCTCTGTTGCTGTTGGTGGTAATCTAACCCACTCGTGGAAAAAGCCTGATTCACCTTTAACTTCCACATCTATTGGTTCCATCTGAATGTGGTATTGTGAACCAACATTCTCAATTTTGCTATCTTCTTTTACTGCTGAGACTACTTTACCTTTAAACTCAATTAGTCCTTCGCTTGCTTTTCGTTCAATTGCCATTTTGGCACCTCCGTTCAATACCCAGGTCTAAATCCTGGTAATTGTTGTTCTCGTTGTTCTGGCATAGGATCTGGCTCACTTACTACTCCATTATCATAGAAACCATCTTCTAACTCAGCTAGTTTTTCTTCTGTAACTCTTTCAGCTTCTGCTAGCTTATCAATTGCTTCTTGAGAAAGATTAGTTTTATCTGACTTAACAGATAATCCAACAAATTCTCTGAACCAAGGTTGACCTGCTATATCTGCAATGTCATTTGTTCGCATGATAACATTTCTGTCACCAAACACAAAAACCAATTCATGTTTCATATTGCTTTCCTCCATTTGCCTTTCCATAGGAAAAGTAGTTTTATTTATATAGTTTTCGATTCTAAAATATATACTTCACATACTATAACTGCAGTTACTAAGTTCTATCTTTATCGACTTGAAGACTAAACACTGGAGTTATAATTCCAACCCTATCCTGCAAATCAACCAAGTTAGCTCTTAGCGTTATTAATTGCTCCTTAATATCATCTTGTCTACCTGGCTTAATGTCAGCTTCCAAAAAACCCATTAACTTAGCATTAAACTTAATAAGCATAGAATGAATCTGATTATTAACAATCTTAGGCTCATTAACCCTAGCAATATAAGATTCAGCCTCAACCTGATTAAGCTTTTTCTTAACAATATACTCAGCAACTTCAGGAGCCTGCTCTTCATCCTTAAGATTATACATAATCTTAGATGCCATAGTTCCAGAAATCTGTCCTTGATTAACTAACTCAAGAACTTCTTCAGGAGAATCCAATATCTTCTTTATCCTATAAAGCTCCTTCTTAGAAGTATTTAACTCCTTAGCAAGATCAGCCACATTACACCCTCGCTCTTTAGCTAGCTCATCAATCATCAAAGCTTTCTCAACTTCATCATAATCCTTCCTATGAAGAATATCTTGAAGTCCATTCACCAACAACTTTTCCTTTAATTTTTCATTCATTTTTTACCTCCACTTCTATCGAAGCACAAATTGCACACCTTATAAAAAGAACCCTTTGCCACCAAATATTCTCTCCAAACAAAACTGAACGAGTTCGCTGAATCTTAAATCCTTCCTCATCCCTATCTAACAAAGATTCTTTACCACAAGTTTTACAAAACACTAATATTTGACCTTCTTTTGCCACTAAATTCTTATCTTTCCTTTCAACCTTATAAATTGAATTTGTATCTCCTATCTTACTCATTTATCCATTTTATGTTTAAGCACCCTAAGCTCATCAGCTATAAGACATCTTGACTTATCACAATCATCATACTTAGGACAAGTAAACTCAACCTCCACTCCTTTAAACCTTTTCTTAAACTTACAAGACTTATTAAATACACTAATAAAATAATCCATACTCTCTAAAAAAACTGAATCTTTAGGTATTCCAACTAAATGCCTTGTTCCTGCATCAACATACACTATTTTAATTTCCATTTATCCCTCACTTGCAATATTTCTTTAAACATCCTAATACTATCTCTAATAACCTTTACTCTACTATCAGGAGTATCTTTCCAAGTAACTGGAATTTCATCAACCCTTGTTTTTGTCAAATAAGCTAACTTCAAATAATCAAGTGTAAAACAAAAACCATTTATTGTTCCTTCTTCAACATAAAGCCTTGCAAAATCCCTACTGAATATCACTGCTCCATTTTGAGTATCATAATGATTCCTAAGAGTAGGTAACAACTTATGAACCATTAAATTAAACACTCTTGAAGAAAATCTTCTTGTAAACTTATCATTAATTACTCTTGAACCAGTTCTTTCTCTTGAAGTAATTACAAGCTCAGGTTTCTGCAAATAACTAAAATAATCAAGCAACTCTAATTGAGATGAACCATCAGCATCATAAACCATAAAATACTGTGCTTTAGAGTCCTTTAAAGCCTCTCTAAGACCATGTCTCACAGAAAAGCCCTTACCCATATTCTTATCATTCATGATGACTGTAGCCCCTTCATTAAACGCTGTTGTAACAGTTCCATCTAAACTACCATCATCAACAACATAAATCTTACCAATCATTTTATGTTTCTTTAATTTATGTATAGTTGGAATAATTCTTTTATCTTCATTATAAGCTGGTATTATTACATCAATCTTCATTTACATTCACCGTTATATTTAATCCTAATCCAGGAACAGTTTCTACAAATTGTTCAATCTTAGTGCAATCACAAGACCAAGAAGATTCATTCCCAGTCAAATTAATATAAGCATTACCATTACAAAAATCTCCACAATCAGAAATAAACTTATCTGCATTCTTCTTCAATTCACTCTCATAAGGCTTAAAAATCAAAAGCCCAACCAAACAAACCACTAAAACACCCATTATAAAAATAAAAAATATATTCTTAATTTGGTCTTTCTTGTTCATCGTTCCTCCTCTTGCGATCAGCCGCACTTTCCCTTTTTTTTGGATAAAATTCCTTTGTAAAATGTAACACACAATACCCACTCAAAAGTGCTTCTCTGTCACAACTTTTTCCATATTTTGTTTTTCCTCTACACTTTGACATTTTCTTCGTCCTTTATAACCATCTTCATTCTTATGATACTTAAACATACAACCTAAACTACAAAGCATTCCAATAAAATCCATACTTCCAGTAGTAATAATTACTGTAGTATCATTACCTTCTCTAGGAATCCATTTATTACAAACCATACAATAACGATTCTGATTAATATTTCCACAACCATGAGTTCTTTGTATTCCTTCTTTAGTTCGTTCAATCATGTTTTTTCTTTCTTCCGTTTACTTCAATTTTTCTTTCTTCCTCTTTATCAACTAATGTTCTAAAATTATTTTTTCTCATTTTCTATCATGCTCAACTCTTTTAGCCATATTTTCAATCTCTTCCATAGTAGGCTCCCTAGTTGTTTTATCAAGCTTAACATCATCATGAGTTAAATGATTTATAGCATCACTTGCCTGTTGAACACTCATTTCTTCAGGATAACCATGTTCTTTCAAAACTCTTGTCAAGCTTTCTTCAATTTGTTGTATACTTGCTACAGTTGCACTTCCACCAATTGTAATTTTTCCATATTGTATAAATATTTCTCCTTTTGGCATTTTATTTTTCCCTCCTAACTATATTAATTTTATATTTTTTAAAAAATAAATAAACTTTAAATACAACAATTAATAACAAAATTAAACTAACTATAATAGTAAACCAATTATTATTACAAACAACTGAAGAACTAACAGCCACTAATGGTTTTACTACTATTTTATCTATTTCTCCATAAGCCATTTAGCTTTCCTCCAAAGTCTGTTGACTTTTCATAAATTCTTTCTTATCAACTAATTTCTTAGGTGACTTGTTACATAAATAAATCCTGCTACAAAAATAACATTTAAATATATAACTCTTTCCTTTATGCTCAGTTAACTTAACTGTTTTTCTTTTGCATACAAAACAAAGATGTTGTTCAGTCATTTAATCATACACACTCCATCTTTACAAGTATAATTTCCTACAGTTGTTTTAGTAGTGTTATACATCACTCCTTTCAACTCAGTCGCTCTCAAAGCAATTTCATCAGTTTTATTAACCAAAAGCCATCCTTCATCTAGCAATTGAATCCTAGCCTCAAGTATAAACACTCTGTCTTCTAAAGCAGTATACTCAGTTCTTGAAACAAATAACGTTTCTAAAAAAGGAACAAACTTCCCATATAAATATCTTATAGTTCTTGACAAGCCGCTCCCGCTCGAACCCTCATCTGATGTAACTGTGGCCTCGCCTTGCGTCTCTTCCTGCTCAGGAATTATCCCGTCAACACAAATACAGTATTGCTCATCACAACATAAGTAATGAAATACAGGACTTGCCGCAACACTCGTTGTCAATAACACTAATATAGTTAATAATACAATTGTTTTTTTCATTTTAATCTCTCCATTTATTACTAAAACTACTTCCTCCTTGAACTTCTTTCTTAACTCTAGTAATATATCTCCAAATAGTAGTATAAGATACTTTGAATTTCTCCATAAGTTCATACTTCTCAATCTCTGTCAACATTCTAGTATTTTCTTTTACATACCAAGTTCTAAACTCAACATAAGCTTTTCTTGAAGTAGGATTAACTATATTTTTCATAGAATCCAAATTTACTTGCTTAAAATACTGATATATTTCATCTAATTCTTCTGCATGTTTATCTATAAAAACATTAGGTGAAAACTTTTCTTCTCCTTCAGGAAATAATTCAATTATATTTTCTATTAATACATATTTAAGTGCAGCATATCTTAACCCTCTGTAACAAAGTTCATTCCTCATTCCAGAAAGAAAAGAATGTATACTTGTTGCACCACCTTCACCATAATCATCAATAACTTTCATAAGTGTAGTAATTTCAACTTCATAAGCTTCATCAGTTTCATCTTTATACCATCTTTGCAAACATTCAGAAATAACAGATTTTATCTGAGGTTTAACAACCTCAACTAAAGAACTTATTATTGATTTAACAACTCCTTTCATTAATTCATCTGATTCTGATAAAGTAACATTTTTACAAACATCATATCCTCCATATAATACATGTTTAATTCTCCTTGCAGACCTATCAAACCTATTTTCATCAGTTAGAGTCACAAACGCTTTTTTAAAATCAACAGCACCTAAATCATCACAATCACTATTCCCTAAGAAAATAACTGTTTTAGAACCATTAACTCTTATTGGTGGATGAATCATTCTAGCACTCTCACCATCCTCCATATAAGTTAATCCTGCTTCATCCATGATTTTAAACTTTTTATTAGAATCAATCTCATCAAATATAAGAAATCCTTCACCTTGAAAAGCTCCTGGAATAAACTCTTTATCCTTACCAACAGATCCTTTCAATCCAGGTTCAGTATAATCTGTAATTGCTTCAGTTCCAGTAGCATTTTGAAATGTAACATTTTTTCCAGTTCCTCCTCTAGTTAAAATTAATGAATGATTATTATATCTTTGAAATCTTTTCTTCATACCAATAGGTAAAGGAATAAACATAGTTTTAGCAATTTTAACTAATTCTTCAGACTTAGAACCAGTATCATCAACAACGAAATCAACTAATTCTTTAATTGAAAATTCTTTTTCTTTAAATCCTTTAACAAATTCACTTACACTGAAAGGAATAACTTGTTCACCTAAATATTGTGCTTCATTAGAAATCTTACCATTCCATATCTCATATTCAGGCAAAGCCTTAAAATATTCAAGAGTTCTTGGAGAAATACTTAAAGTTGAAACTCCTGATGATATTGAGAAATTTCTTAACTTAACTGCAAAACTTTTATCTGAATTAGGAATATTTGCTTGTGCCATCCTAAATAAATACTTCATCCCATAATGATCTGAATTCTTCACTTCTACCACATCAAATATCTTAAGAATATTTAACATAACTCCTTTATCTATTTTAAAACTATTTATGTATTCTACTATTTCACTAGATAAAACTTGTTTAGGAGGTTGTATTACCATTATAGTCTGACACCTCCACATCCAAGATTGATTTTTTAGGAATTATAAACAACTTACCATTATTAGAATCTAATATTAACTCATCATCTGATGCTGATATCAAAATACCAAATACCAACTTATCATCTGTTTTCTTTACTTTAAGAAATTTACCAATAAAATTTTCGTATCCCATTTAATCTATTCCTCACTCAAATCATATCAAACTTAGAAAATTCTAACTCATTTAAATATTTTATTGTAATACAATATAATCATCCTAATTTAGCTTGGAATTGGAATTAATTTCAATTTCAACGATTTCGTAAGTTAACTATCTATTATATATATCATATATATACTACTTACTATATCATTGAAATTGAAATTTCAGCTTCAGCCTCTATAACTCATTTTCACTTTCAACGATTTCGTAACCACTATCTGAATCTTTCATAGAATTAATCAAAAAATCTATAGCATTATTATAATTACTCAATCCTTTCAATACCTTGATTTTCTGCAGTTCCTTCTTCAATTCCTTGCTTATCAGAATCGGACTCACTTCCACTCTCTGATCCTTTAAATTCTTTATTTTCATTCTTAATTCTCTCATATATTACCTTTAAATCAACATCTAGTTGCTTATCTAATAAATCATCTATTACTTCTTCCATAGATTTCTTATTTTTTTCTATCTTATACATATTTAAAATCTTCCATGCCTCATCTGAAACGTTTATATGTCTACTCATTTTTTTTCACCTTTCTAAACTTTTCAGCCATTAAATCTCTTTCCTGTATAATTCTCTTCATACACTGTGAAAAAGTTTCGTCCATTTTTTTTCTATTCGAAAATATTTTCCACACTTCGAAATCAATCGCCATATGTTTCGTTTTTGACATAGTAATAAGTTAATAATTTAAAATACTTTATAAATGTTTTTAATAACTTACAAACCTAAAATTTGGCAAAACCTCATTGACCTCATAGCACTTCCACTAAAGAGAAAATTTCTACGTAGAAAATATCTCCCCATCAGCGTCGTGAAAAAAATACACTCCCAAAATTTCATCTATTAAAATCAGTA
>Ga0307377_10005849_pt1 | contig 13043 bp, 9 predicted proteins | sample TR3MG_FD_202535 | JGI IMG/M metagenome (GOLD analysis project Ga0307377, IMG submission 202535) | Soil microbial communities from Risofladan, Vaasa, Finland - TR-3 | ecosystem: Environmental > Terrestrial > Soil > Coastal area > Acid sulfate soil | place: Finland: Risofladan, Vaasa | collected... | reverse complement strand
TGGAAATTCCTTTCTGAAATGTGTTGATGGAGAATTTCTAAGGGTATCACCTTCCATCTCAATCCACTTTGCTTTCCAATCATCGGTTGAAAGCAATCCCATTTCCCAAAAAGCTGCCTCGCTCCATTTTGATACTCTTCCTTTATTGTCCCAGATTTTTACCTGCCAGAAATATCTCTGTCCTGACTTTAGATCCGGACCATTATAGTTTTGTAAAATTGATCCATCTGATTCAACCTTCCCTGATTCCCATAATATATTGGAAGATGAAAATTTGGATACAGTTGCAACCCTTATTGAATAAGCACTTTGCATAAGGCTATTTCCAGTACCATTAACAATCCATGAAAACCTTGGTTGAGTAATGTCAATACCAATTGGATTGTTTTTATGTTCACAAGTCAATCGTGTTACATACAAGCTCTGAGAATAGATCCCCGTAAAGAGGCATAATAAAACAAGAGTTAGTTTTAATGATTTCATAATTTTTAGAATTTTAATAATAAAAAATAAAGGTTATAAAAAAAATCTGAATAAAAAAACATACTTAAATTCAATTCTGTTCCTAAAAGTTTCTAAATTGCGGTTCATCAGTAAAAAAATATATTGCATGAATCCACTAGCAGGTATTTTATTAATCGCACTGGGAAGTATTGGAGCTGCCAGCTTCTATGTTCCATTTAAAAAAGTAAAATCATGGGCATGGGAATCCTATTGGTTAAGCCAGGGTGTTGCTGCCTGGTTAATTGCGCCCATATTATTCGCATTTATTTTTGTTCCTAAAGGAGAACTAATTCCAATTATTAAGGAAGCACCGGCATCAGCCAAATTAATGGCTTTGTTTTTTGGATCTTTATGGGGATTTGGTGGATTGACCTTTGGACTAAGTATTCGTTATCTCGGAGTTGCTCTTGGGCAAAGTATCGCTTTAGGACTTTGTGCCGCATTCGGTACATTATTGCCGCCATTATTCGCTGGAGATAATCTTTTTTCTTCAACAGCAGGTATATTAACGATTTTTGGAGTGTCAATAACGGTGGCCGGAATTGCAATCATCGGTTTTGCCGGGTCGCTGAAAAGCAAAGAAATGACTGAAGAAGAGAAGAAAAATGCCGTAAAAGAATTTGCTCTTCGAAAGGGTATTTTTATAGCAATCTTTGCCGGTGTGATGAGTGCTTGCTTTAATTTTGGATTTGAATCAGCAAAACCCATTGAGAATGTGGCACTTGCTCATGGCACAAATCCTTTGTTCCAAAAAAACCCATCACTTATTTTCATTCTATTAGGTGGGTTTATTACGAACTTTATTTATTGTGGTTATCTTAATATTAAAAACAAAACATTTAAAGATTATTATTCCGTTTCAGGGTCCGTTCTGATGAATAATCTTTTTTTTACCTTTCTGGCTGGTTTTCTATGGTTCCTTCAATTTCATTTTTTTGGAATGGGAGCAAGTAAACTTCCGGAAGGTATGGCAGTTTTTGGCTGGAGTATCCTTATGGCCCTTAACATTGCAATAAGTAATATATGGGGTATCTTCCTTAATGAATGGAAAGGGGTAAAGAGAAAAACAATTATTGTATTGATAATAGGAATTATAGTCCTTATATTGTCTACGTTCGTTGTTAAATTAGGTTAAAATTATGGAGACAAAAAGATTTAGTTTTAAGATGAAGATGTTCCCCGGGTTCAAAGAGGAATACAGGAAACGTCATAATGAAATATGGCCCGAATTGGTGAAGTTATTGAAAAACGAAGGCATTGAAAATTATTCAATATTCCTTGACGAAGAGACAAATACTTTATTTGCTTATCAGGAACAATCAGGTAATAGTTCATCTCAGGACCTTGGAAAAACGGAGATAGTTCAAAAGTGGTGGAAGTATATGGCAGATATTATGGAAACCAACCCGGACAGTTCCCCGGTAACAATTCCATTGGAACAGGTTTTTTATATGAAATAGGGATAAACCAGGAGAAAGTGAGGAGTGAGGAGTGAGGAGTGAGGAGTGAGATTCAAATAGTGTTTTGGAATATGCTCATTATGAATAGAATGAAATAAAAATTAATTATTACTAATTATGAAAAAAGAGAATATTGAAAAATCATATCAACTTGCAAAAGAACAGTATGCTGCAATAGGCGTTGATACCGACAAGGTACTTTCCGAAATGAAAAATATCATTATCAGTTTGCATTGCTGGCAAACCGATGATGTAGGTGGTTTTGAAAAAGCGGATGCTGAACTTGGAGGAGGAGGTATACAGGTTACAGGTAATTTTCCCGGTAAGGCCAAGTCCCTCCAACAAATGAGAGCGGATCTGGATAAAGTGATGTCACTTCTTCCTGGCAAACAAAGGTTAAACCTTCATGCAATTTATGGCGAATTCAACGGTGAAACGATTGACCGTGATCAAATTGAAGTAAAACATTTTCAGGGTTGGATCAACTGGGCAAAAGAAAGAGAAATAGGCCTGGATTTCAACTGTACATGTTTCTCCCATCCCTATGCGGATGATGGTTTCACGCTTTCAAGCAAAGATGAAAAAATCAGAAAATTCTGGGTTGAACATACAAAACGATGCAGGTTAATTGGCGCTGAGATGGGTAAACAACTTGGTACTCCTACTGTTCATAATATATGGATACCAGATGGATCTAAAGATACTCCGGTTGACAGGAATACTCTTCGCAAACAATTAAAAAAATCATTAGATGAGATCTTTGCAATAGAATATCCTAAAAAGTATCTTAAAGACTCTGTTGAAAGCAAATTATTTGGAATAGGATCTGAATCAATGGTGGTGGGTTCTCATGATTTTTATCTGGGTTATGCAATAAAAAACAATACAATGATAACCCTCGATAATGGACATTTTCATCCCACTGAACAGGTAGGTGATAAAATTTCCTCTGTTCTCCATTTTGTTGATGAAATCCTTCTTCATCTTACTCGTGGTGTCCGCTGGGATAGTGATCATGTACTTACATTTAATGATGAGTTAATGCTTATTACTCAGGAGATAGTTCGGGCAAAAGCTCTGAACAGGGTTAATGTTGGACTCGATTTCTTTGATGCCAGCCTTAACAGGATTGGAGCTTATGTAATTGGCACACGATCAGCACAGATGGCATTTATGTACGCATTACTGGAGCCATTGCAAACTCTGGTTGAATTTGAAAATAAAGGTAAGAACTTTGAAAGGCTTGCATTCCTTGAGTTACTTAAGACTAAACCCTATGGCACTGTATGGGATTATTATTGTATGAAGAATAATGTACCCGTAGGTGAAGATTATATTGAAGAGGTTGCAAAGTATGAAAAAGATGTTCTCTTGAAAAGGTAACCATATTTAATAATATATATTTTCAGGGCGTTATTTGCAACGTCCTGATCGTTTGTAGAGTAGTCATAATACTTCAATAGAGGCATTTAAGAATAGAATAAATTATAATGAAAGAGAAAGTAATCGCGATATTTGACATTGGCAAAACAAATAAAAAAATTATTCTGTTTAATGCTGATCTGAAGATTATTTCAGAAACAGAAGAGAAATTTCCGGTTATTAAAGATGATGATGGTTTTGATTGTGATGATATTGATCTGATCGAAAAATGGATAAAAGAATCAATAACAGGATTGGTCCAATCTGATAAATATGACCTTAAGTCAGTCAACTTTGCTACCTATGGTGCTACACTAATCTATCTCGACGCTGATGGACAGAGAATTACTCCAGTATATAATTATCTGAAACCTATAGACGAAAGAATTCCGGAAAAACTTTATAAGGTCTATGGTGGCAGGGATGAGTTTTGCAGAAGGACAGCTTCCCCTGCATTGGGCATGTTAAATTCGGGTATCCAGCCTTTATGGCTAAAAACAGTTAAACCTGAAGTGTTTGTTAGAGTAAAGTACATCCTGCATTTTCCACAGTACTTGTCCTACATCTTAACCGGGAAAATATTTTCAGAACACACCTCAATTGGATGCCATACAGCACTTTGGGATTTCGATAATATGAGTTACCACCCGTGGGTTAGTGTTCATGGTTTGAACCTGCCACAACCTGTCCCGATCGAAACGCTGAATGAGGTTACAATTGATGGTAAACAAATACTTGTCGGAATTGGCATTCATGATAGTTCAGCATCACTCGCTCCATATTTTTCTGGTAGTACGGGTAAGTTTTTACTGCTTTCAAGCGGGACATGGTGTATTAATATGAACCCCTACAATACGGAAAAACTAACTGCTAATCAACTAGATAAGGATTGTCTCTGTTACCTGAGTATCACCAGTCAGCCGGTAAAATCATCGAGGTTATTCCTTGGTTATCTACATGAAACAGCTGTAAATAAAATTATTAATCATTTCAGAAAACAGGATGATTATTATAAAACAGTAAAAGCAAATAAGCAACTATCAAACTCCTTAAAGGATAAATATAAAGAGAAAAAAATATTCTTTCAGGATGGTACATACCCTCCTGAATTGAAAGACAAAATCGACATGTATGAATTCATCTCATTTGAAGAGTCTTATCATCAGTTAATGAATGAACTATGTGACTTTACCATTGATGCTATAAATCTGGTGCTAGCTGAAAATGATGATACTGAAAATATTTATATAACCGGAGGGTTCTCTAAAAATCAACTTTTTCATTACCTTATTACAAAAGCTTATCCTTCTAAACAGGTGTATACTTCTGAAATTGCTAATGCAACGGCACTTGGTGCAGCACTGGTCATTTCAGACTCAAAACCTTCTCCTAATCTGGGCCTGTGTAAATGTAAAATTCAGGACTAAAACTACTCCCTCTTCAAACTTATTATTAATGATGTATTTGTGATTCCACTAACAGCAGCAAATAGAGTTGCCAGGCCTGTAACTATTACCGCTCCTACCATTAAGCACAGAAACAACCATGGTATGTAAGGGCTGCTTATTACTGATGGTAATGTGGCAACAATGGCTGAGATAATACCTGATGTAATACCTGCGAATAGTATGAGGATCTGTTCTGACAGAACTATTCTCCGGATTTTTTTTGCTGTAAAACCAGTTGCAAGCATCAATGCATATTCACTTTTTCGGTGATTATAATTTCTTAATAGAATAAATCCTAATCCGGCAATTCCGATTATCATTCCAAAAGCGCCAAATACACCAAATACAGATAAATATGTGTTAGTAACTTCATAGAAGGATGCCAGACGGTCAGTTGTGAGTTCAGTATTAATACCATAATTTTCAAGTCTTTCATTCAAAGTGCTATTATATAAATCAGTAAGATCAGGATTACCATCAACAAGCATTACAGAGATTCCGGAAACAGAGGGGTAATACTTAATAAAATTTTCCATACCTATCAGTACATTTCCCTGAAAAATTGATGATTTCAGTCCTGCAGCAATTATTATATTTAAAGGCTGTCCGTTCTCAGCCCTAAGGATTAAAGTATCTCCGGGGTTTAACATTAAGCCCCATTGAAGAACAGTCTGATCCGCTATTCCATAAATAGTATTACTTTCCGATGTTTCATATAAAAACTGCCAGGGATTATCAGGTTGTTTCCCGGATATAATCTTAGAAAACGAGAAGGAGTTTTTGGAAATAAAATAAATCGGATCAATCCCTAAAAGGGGAGGTGCAGATACATGATTAAGGTTAAGACAACTGGCATCATTACCAGAAGACTTTTTTGCCTGAACAAAACTCATCTCAGCCAGTAGCTCGCTATCGAATCCCATTGCCTTCCTGCCTGAAACTGTATTTAAATCCTCTTTTAATGAGATAGTATTTTCACACCAAAGCAAATATCCCCCTGTTCCTCCTGATCTGTTTAAATATTCCCCGGAGAAATTCATTTTGTTAGCTCCCGTGATGAAAACTGTAAAAATACCGGCGGCAATGAATAGGATAGGAGTCACAGCATGTGAAGGAAAAAAAGAGTAATAAAGTCTGGATAATCCTCTTATCTTCTTGTTATTGCCTTCATGACTGGCTGCCTTTCCAATATAATATTGCCTCCAAATTAGTATAAAGGCAATTAACAGGACAGTTCCTGCTGCAAAACTGAAAGAAATTTCATGGTTCTTAAACAACATAGAGAAAGCAAAGAATATTACAGATATTAAAAATGTTGAAATTAAAAAAACAAAGTTTCTCTGTGGAGAATGGCTAATATGACCATCCTTTTCTTTTTGATTAAGTTTTTTAAGGTAGTTTTCTATTTTTACCCTCATTAAAACCATTGTAGTCAGGAGTGTAATTATAAAACCTATCAATAATGGTGTTAAACTGAAGAATGATTTAAGGGTATCAGTTTGTACAGCTCCACTCCATACTGAATTAAGTGCTGTAGTAATAGCTATACTCACTAAATAGCCGGTAAAGGCACCAATAAAGCACCCCACTAAACCTATTAACCCCGATTCGACAAATAGTAGTTTTTTAATCCATCTGTTATTAAACCCAAGTGCATGAAATGTACTTATATGACCTCTTTTTGAATTAAAATATGATGTAACAGCAAACGATAATAAAACTATTGAAGCTAATATTAGGAAAAAACCCAGACTTAAGAAAAGTGTGCTGAAATCGACACTCTCATTCGCAGCCTTAACAGACTCGCCATATAGATCAATAATATTAAAACCTGTTCTGTCAGGGTAAAACGATCCGGTGAGTTTTTCTTCAATCTCTCTGCCCGATATTCCAGCAGGAAAACGAAGTGCTGTTGCTGGTCCAAAATTATTTCCCCAGATTTCTTTCCCTGTTTCATAATTGATAAAAGCTTTTGGCGTACCCCGGTATTTATTCCAGTAATCCTCATCTTTCTGGCGAATGTCATCCATCTTTATAGGTACTCCTGCATCCCAATCTGAACAGGATTCACGTCCGGATATGCCGGGAAAATCAGGCATCAAAAGTGAATCAGTCCAGACTCCCTGCATTTCAACTATTTGCCTGATAACAAATTTACTACTACTTTCAATGAGTTTGTTCTGTATATCAGGCGAATACCAAAACATTTCCACGGTATCGCCCTCACTTGCAATCAGATCTTCGGCAAGCCATCGGTTTATAATAATACCATTCCCCTGAGAAATTTCAGAATATAACGATGAAGGTAATGCTGAAACGAATGAATAAGGAGTTGTACTGGAACCTGCTTCAAACCTGTTTGCCATATATGTTAAAACCGGAGCAGCAGATGGTAATGTTTTAGTAATTTCCTTGATTATTGTCTCGTCAATAAACACCCTGTCTGATATAAGTTCGTATTCTCCGGTTTTATTTACCAATCTTATCTTTAGTCCTATATCAGATGGTCTTAAGAGATCCTTCAAGCTACTATTCACTTCAGTCAATGAATATTCATTTTTATTTTCAATTAGAAGTCTGTTAATTTTCCCCTTTTTACCACTGATCTTCTCTATTTCAGAAAGGTTAATGAAAATATTCATTGGCATTATCTGGCTTATTGACAAGGAAAAATTACCTGTTTCACGTGGCTTAAGTATACTACCAACTTTCATCACAACCGAATTCCCACTGTTTTTAGCTGGTGCAAACGGGGCGTCAGCAGGGATGTCACTAATCTCATTAAATCGTATTATCAACTCGTCACCAGGTTTTAAGCCAAGATACTTGGCTAGCTTGTTATTAATTGCGACTTCTCCCGGATTGATTATTACCGAATCATTTCCATGGAATTTGAAAAAGTCATTATTTATGGCATAAATATGTGTGTTGAATGCTCCTTTTTGTGAGTTTAGGCTCTGACAATAGCCATTAATTTCAAGTAAGCCTGTCGAGTTGATCTTTATACTATCCTTCATTCTTCCGGCAAGTGATGTATCAAAGAAACGGGTTCCTGAACTAATCAAAATACCTGTATTTCCCAGACGTTCAGATGCCGTTTTTTTTAAGCTGGAGCGTACTGAGCTACCAGTTAACAGCGACCCGGTAATTACAGCAGATAATAATGCAATAATAGCGATCTGGTAAATAACCGGCCTTTTGTAGAATCTGATTGATCCAATCACTATTTTAAAGATGCCTTGAGCCATAATCTGCTATTTTACTTAAGGGTTACACAGTTAGTTTACCTTCCCCAACTCGTAATATCTTTGACATTTTTTTTGCAAGATCAATCGAGTGTGTAGCAAGAATAAGAGTTATTCCATAATTTCTGTTCATTTCCAGCAATAGTTCACCCAGATTATCAGCATTCTTTGCATCCAGAGAGCCCGTAGGTTCATCAGCCAGCAGTATTGAAGGATTATTGGCTAATGCCCTTACTAATGCAACACGTTGAGCTTCTCCACCTGAAATTCGAAAGGGATACTTATCAGCTAAATCAGAGATTCCGGTCTTATGCATAAGTTCAATAATGTGATTTTCTTTCATAGCAAATTCATCTTTTGAATATTTTGCTGCAAGAAGAGGAAGAAAAATATTCTCAGAGACTGTCATATGTGGTAATAGAAGGTGATCCTGGAATACAAAACCTATATTTCTATTTCTGTAAGAAGCAGATTCATCGTCACTGAAGTTTGCAATTGAAACTCTTCTGAATATAATCTCACCACTATCAGGCTTATCAAGTAAACCGATAATATTCATCAGAGTTGTTTTACCGGAACCAGATGGGCCCATAATTGCAATAGAATCACCTTCATTGACATTAAGACAGAGATTATCAAGGACTAAGCCTCTCTGTGGAAATGATTTCGAAATATTATTGATTTTAAGCATAATAAAATGAGATCAGATTAATGAATTATATACTTCTGATAATCCTTCAGACATCACATCAAGTGAGAGTTCTTTTAATACTTTTTCTTTTCCTTTCACTCCAAGTTGTTTGCGTAAATCATTGTCCGTGAGTAAATTCAGGAGACTTGCTGACAATTCCTCAACCGTATCCGGGTAGTATGTAACTCCTCCCTGTGTCCTTTCAATAATTTCAGGAAATCCACCTGTTGCCGGCTGAACAACAGGGACGCCGGCAGAATTGGCTTCAAGCAGATACAGCCCGTAACCATCATGCTTTCTGACAGGAACACTCATTACATCTATATTACTGAAGAATTCCTCTTTACTATTACCCTGAAATTCCGGATATATTCTTATATAACCTTTCAATCCATTTTTCTTAATTTTCCCAATCTGTTCAACAATGAATGGCTTGTCATCACCTGTATAACCTCCTGATACATGCAGTGTAAGGCCTGGCAGGCTGTCTTTTAATTTGAGGTCAATAAATGCATCAATAAGCTTGTCAAATCCATTATGTATGCTTACTCTGCAGAAATATCCAATCGATGGATAATTATCTCTCTTTTGTAAAGAGGTTAAACTACCCGGTTCAAACCCTAAAGGGATAACATGGATATTATCACCTGAAATTCTGGTTTTTGATATAAAAAACTCTTTATAATAATTACTTGGAGTAATAAAAGCATCTACATTTTTGGCCTCTTTTGATATCAGGTTCCAGGCACTTGACTGATAAGGCTCAGCCATTTCATTAATCCAGTCATCCTCATTCAGAAGTGAGCAAATAATTTTTATATTCAATCTTTTTTTAAGTTGAGGGACCAGACCAATAATCAGAGCATTTGAAAGATGGATTACATCCGGTTTTCCATCCTTTATAAGATATCTTATAAGTCGATTAATCTCCTTTTCCGGAAATACATTTTCTCCTGTTATCATATTAAGTGTCAAATCTTCAAGCCCTTCTGGGCGTGTTGTTCCCGCTCTACGTGCTGCCATTTTTAGCATAGGGGCAGAGTCAAGCAATTTATCAATAAAATCTGGCATATTCTTCAAAAATGAAATTTTCTGCCTGAGATACATTGAAATAGCGCCAAAAAAAACATTTGCATCAATTCCGGTTTCAGCAATTGTCTGGTCAGGAGGAAGATATAATGGTATCGCAGTGGCGTCAATGCCTGTAACCTTTCGGATCGCTCTAAGGTATATCATATCGCGATAACAATTACCACAATAAAAAGTCCCCCCTGATCCGGTTATTAAATATACAATTTTCATACTTTACTTGTTTTCCTTCTCTGTAATCACTTATATTTCCTCAGAAAACTTACAGATACACACTGAAGTTAATCTATTAGTATTTATACATTTAGTCACCAAATGAAAGCAGCCTTCCATCTTCAGTAAGGATATAAAACCTCCCTCTTATTACAGCAGGAGAACTACTTATCGGGGTCCCTGCATTAAAGCTCCAAAGCTTCTTTCCATCTGTCAGTGCGAGAATATAAACATTTCCATCCATAGAGCTAATAAGTACTCGTGCAGGATTAATAACAGCAGAACTTATAATTTGTCCATTTGTTCTGTATTTCCATATCAGTTTACCGTTAAGAATATTGTAACAATAAATGTGTTTATCTTCACTCCCCACTACTACAGTATTATTGCCGATGGCCGGAATACCCATAATTGCACCGGAATCATCCCCTGCGGTAATTGTCCAAAGCCTTTTCTTAGTATTAATATTTAAACAATAAATGTTGCCTTCATAATCGCCAAAACAAGCCATTTCATGGAAGAGGGAAGGAGAAGAAGCGATATATGTACCAATATCTACAGTATCCTTTTGTTGTCCGGTCACGGGGTCAACTATCCTGATAATTCCATCACATCCCCCAAAAACAATTCTTCCATTAAGAATTGCAGGTGTTCCGTTCACATAGTTATCGGTTTCGACCTTCCAAAGAGATTTTCCGGTCTCAGGATCAATGCAATAAAGGAAATAATCATAACTCCCTACTACTATACCTGCTCTGTTACCTGTCATCCAAACATTTGCCGATCCGGCAATCTGGTTATCTGTGGTATAAGACCAAATCAACTTACCGCTTACCTTGTCCAGAGCTCTGAGAACTCCATCGGCAGAGCCAAAAATAACTCTCTTTCCAAAAATTAACGGTGCGGCATCTATCGCACTGCCTGATTCATACTTCCACTTAATCTTTCCATCATTACTGACAGCAAACATTGTTCCCTCTTCATTTCCAAAAAAAATAGTCCCATCGCTTATAACAGGTGAAGATTTTGTTCTGAACCCGGTTGAGATGCTCCATCTGAGTTTGGGGTCGGAAGGAAAGTCATCATCAAATTTACCTGAAAGATCAGCTTTACCTCTGAATACAGGCCAATCACTGTTGCTCACCTGAGCTGTAGCAGAAGAAAGGATTAGTAGGAAAAACAGAATTGAACTCGTGTATCTCATTAATAATAAGCTATTTCATTTGACTTAAGGCACCTGTTGGACATATAGCAATAACTTCCTGACTTTTGGTTTTTAATATATTTTCAAATTTTTCAGTAAGTGGCTCTGAGATAATACTTACGAAACCCCTGTTAATAAAACAGAGGGCTGGTTCTTCTTCAGAATCTTCACAGAGCCTTACACAAAGACCGCATTTTATACATTTTGCATTTTCAAAAACTAGTCCGGTGTTATAATTTATCTTTTTTACAATAGGAGAATTAACAAGTTTTCCCCTTGGATCTTTAATGGAAAACCCTTCTGCAAGATCTCTTAACCTGCAATCATCAGCAGCACGGCAATCGCAATGCATACAGCTTTCTGCCTCTCCGGCAGCTGTGTTAAAATCAGCTATTTCTCTGGATCGGATTTCATTACCACTACACTCTTTTAACCATTCCTGTAATTCAGATTCTTCCAGTCTGCCAATGCGGGAAGTGAATCGTCCGGATAATTTTACTGTCTTATGTCGAAGTTCCTTAGCTTCATTATTATCAAAATTTTGATCAGATATTTCTGCAACCGATTTGTTCTTATTAATACTTTGATAAATAAATAATTGCATATTCCGAATTGATACCGGGATATCGACTTTTTTTCTCCTGCATGCATTCTCGCAATATCCCGGACATTTCACACACATAATTTCAGTAGTGTTCATCTCTGATAATGAGAGCTCAATAGCTGCCTCAAATTCCTTGTCAGCAATTAACCTGTTCATGAGAGGGATGTTATATCCGGCAGGACAAACAATTTTACAGGGAGCTTCACACTCTGCCCGATGTTCTGATAACAGCAACTCAATTGCTTTCTTCCTTAAATAAACTACCTCTTCTCCTGTAATATCTATATCCATTCCTTCCTGAACCAATGAGGAACATGAAGGTACAAAACTATTTGTCCTGCCATCTTTTACCATACATACCATGCACGAAGTATAATGAGGCAATCCCTTTTTATGGCAAAGAGTAGGAATTTGATACCCCTCCCTTTCAGCAACCTCAAGAATGGTCATTTCTTCAGGAGCTTCATATTCAATATTATCAATCTTTATCTTAACCATTAATGTTAATTATTTCTATTGCATTATCAGGACAAACAATTCTGCAATTATCACATTTAGTACAAACAGACTGATCTATTTCATGTTTTTCATATGGCCTGAATGGTATTGCGTTTACAGGACAATCCTGTGAGCACTTGGTGCAACCTGTGCAATCATCAGTAACTACATATTTTATCAGACTCTGACATTTATTTGCCGGGCAAATTCCACGTGTATGAGCTTCATACTCTTCCCTGAAATATCTGAGACCTGTGACAACAGGATTAGGAGAGGTCTTGCCAAGTCCGCATAAACTGCCGTCTTTAACTGATTTACATAGATTTTCAAGCTCTCCAATATCATCCAGGCTTGCTCTGCCTTCACTCAATCGGGTAATTATATTTAGCATTTGTTTGGTACCGACCCGACAGAAGGTACATTTTCCACATGATTGTTTATGAGTAAATGTCAAAAAATACTTAGCCATATCAACCATGCAGTCCGTATCATCGAGAACCACCATTCCGCCTGAACCCATCATGGCGCCCATTTTTGTAAGTTCTTCATAATCAATAGCTGTGTCAGCTTCACTTGCAGGAATACATCCTCCCGATGGACCTCCAATCTGGACAGCCTTAAATTTTCTTCCTGCAGCTACTCCGTCACCAATTTTTTCGATTATA
>Ga0307377_10005848_pt1 | contig 13045 bp, 20 predicted proteins | sample TR3MG_FD_202535 | JGI IMG/M metagenome (GOLD analysis project Ga0307377, IMG submission 202535) | Soil microbial communities from Risofladan, Vaasa, Finland - TR-3 | ecosystem: Environmental > Terrestrial > Soil > Coastal area > Acid sulfate soil | place: Finland: Risofladan, Vaasa | collected... | reverse complement strand
TGGCTTGAAAGCACACGGCTCCTCCTGAACAACAGTGCATTTTTTGCAAATCATGTTAACCTTTCATTCCCCAAAGGACGTCCACCAGTTCCTTTGCTGTTTTCAACCCGACACTGAACCGTTCACGTATGTCCTGGATGGCACACAACTTGTTGCCATCCTTTACGTGACGTGCAACTTCCTTTACAGCAGCAAGCACATTTGTGAATTGATCCTCATCTGTCCTTTCTAGGCTAATCCTCGCCGTTAGCAAACGATCCAACATCTGGGCATCTCTGTACGGGAGCATGACGCCGCCCAGCTCCCCCGACAAAACATTGAGAGACTGAGCCATGTCAGACGCCATGCCTTCATCGGCATCCAGCAAACGGATTTCAATTCTCATAGCGTTTCCTCCAGTAACGTGCCTCTTGTGGTATGCCATCCTTTGACATACCACGATATTTGAATGTGACCATCGTGCCGCGTAAGAACTGCGCGCTTTCAATCCATTCTGGTACATCCTCTCCTGGATGCTCTATAGCCCACTCCTGCGCTTTGCCCGTTGGATCGGAGCACTTAACCAGTTGACTTGTTATCAATCGCCTTTCTTGATCACAGAATCCTGACAACTCCAGACGCTTGCCCTGATAATCAAGAATCAGAGCGCCCATGCGTCCAAGATGCTTGCCGCATCCTGCCGTATAGCCCGTCACGACACCCTCGGCGTCCTTCAAAGGTTTTACCTTGAGGACTGTACGCACACGCTTGGGCACCCACAAGCCACCGGGTGCCCTAACAATCATCCCTTCCCCGCCGCACGCAACAATACGTGCTGTTTCATCTTCGAGCATTTGTATTGCTACATCAGTCTGATATGGTAACTGCACCTGCGTATGTGCAATTGCGGTTGCGCCTGTCAACCACTTCTTGAGGAGGAAGTAAGTGGTCTCAAATTGTGTGTCGATCTCTGGCCGATAGTCTAGGCCGCCTGCGACCAGCAGCCCGGCCGCATTGATCCAACCCATGATGCCTTGAAATACTTTTTTGAAATTTGGGTTGTTGATTCTGCCATCCATGAAAACTCTCTCATATGCTGGCATGTCAAAACAAAAATATTGTACCTGTTGCCAACGTATGTCTGGAGTGTGTGATGCTGTGATGGACATTAGGTCTTGACGTAATGCCCCACTATATGCCTCACCATCAAGTGGTATACGCGGCAAACAGTTGAGCCACCAATCTGGGGCATGGATGACATTCCCATATCGTGACCAGAGTCCTGTGCTGATTTGTTCAGCGTGTAACCGGCTATCCTTATCAGTGTTAGCCCACGGGATAACAGCTTTTGCCATCCCGCGCGTGATTCCACCATCCCAATACATGCGGCGACCATCGAGTTTCTCACTCATGAAATAGCCACCCACATGATGCTTGGGCTCGTAGGAGTGTGCCAGCATCAGGAACTCTCTATTCATGCTTTCCCCCACAAGAGGTCGGCCATGTGATCGAGCAATCTGGGGCAGATGTGCATATAATCCTGACTCAATGTATCATATGCACGACGCTGAAACTCTGCTTTGCCGCCTTCCCCAATGAAAGGACAATCCCTTTCGGCAGCGTTGTCACAACTCGGCGCCGTCGGACACAATCCATTTGACGGATCAGGCTCTGCCTCAAAATAACCGGTCATGCTTTCGGCTCCTCTCCTTCATCTGGTAGCCCTTTCAGGAATTCTATCATCTTGACCGCGGCTATTTGCCAATCTGCTTTGTATTCTTTGGCCCAACCAGATTCTTGATAAGCTTGCCATGCATCACGGGCAATATTGTATGGTGTGCCACGGCACGTGGATTGACCTGACACGATCATGATTGGGCAATCGCGGCAGTTATTTATCCTGTATGCCAGACAGTAGGCGCAGTGGAGATTGTACGGGCGCTCCTCTCGTGATTTAAAGACACCTGGAGCACCATCATGCATCCGCTGCCAGTGAGCTACGACCTGTTCTTTGAGTGATTTACAACTGTTCATCGGGTAGTCCTTTCAGGAATTCTATCATCTTGACCGCGGCTATTTGCCAATCTGCTTTGTATTCTTCGGCCCAACCAGATTCATAATAACATACATAGGCATTTGAGGCAAGAGCATATGGTGTGTTACGGCACACAATCTGACCTGCTACTTTTGCTATTGGACAGCCGCGACAATCAGAGAGCCAGAATTTTTCACAATAAGGGCAATTTTCTATATCTGGTTTCTCTGCATGTGACTTAAAGACACCTGGAGCAGCATCATGCATCCGTTGCCAGTGTTCGATGATCTGCTCCTTGAGTGATTTACAACTGTTCCAGTGCTCACAGCCATCACGGCGTCCATCGACCCGGCGCCCGAGCTTGGCACAATCTACCCGGATAGGATTCAGAAATAGCGCCGGATCAGCGTGCTCACACGATATACAACCCTTCATATGCACACTTCCTCTCTAACGTATTCAATATGTTTGCACGTCCCCTGCTTTTGGAACGGCCAGCACTCGCATAGCCACTTGATTCCGATAAGCATCACCGTATACTTATCATCGACACACCAGCTTAACTCCTCTGGCTTAGGCATCTGGCTCCATGCCTCCTCCAGTTTCGTCAGCAGGTTCGCTGGTGCCCACGGGGTCACTCCTATCGTCCACTTCCCCATGATCGCAAAAGGATTCTGACCCGGAATATGCACTCGATACTGCACGCCGTCGACTTCGACAAACATGCTGTAACCCCTTTTCAATAGCACGTGTTGTTATACTTTTCAAAATCATACTTACATATGATTTTGAAATTTTCATAATTGCAGAAATCTCCGTCTGACGCATACCAGCCATTACATATGCAAGCACTTCCTGCTCGCGTGCTGTCAAACACAATAATTCAAGTATTTCACTGGCTGAACAGAATATTTCTGTTGGCTCAGGCGCGGGTATCAGTTCTTCAATTGAGCCATCTTTATTTCCCAATGATTCTAATGAGACCACTATCGGTCTAACTAGATTGGCCCCACGATTTTTGTATGTTGAGTATGGTATCCGAATAAATTGTTTTTGTTCAAAATGTAATTGGATGTGTCCTTTGATTCGGGCTGTTGCATATGGCCCAAGGTGACTGTATAAGTCATCATTTGGGATGCGTCCGTCGATACCACGGATGATACCCTCGACAAGACCCAATTTGACGGATGATTGTATATCCTCATTATCACTGTAGTGCTGATACCGATGTGCATAGCCTGCAACTAAAAACATAAATGATTCAATAAGCCGATGTAGAGAATCAATTGAACCTTCGCGCGCGAGAGCGACAGCTTCCGCGAAATCAGATGGGTTCAAATTTGATTTGATTTCCATTAGCCCTTAGCCTTTCTGCTATCGGTCAGCGAACAGCGTGCCGTCCATATATGGTGGTCGAGGCAGTCTCGACCACAACCTATAGTGTGACAACATTTGTCACCATGTCATTTTGACCCACTAACACAATATGTTGTGTGTCATTTTGACACACTACCATATATAGTGTGTCATTATGACCTAGTAACTTGTGCCTACTAGGCTATCAACCACAACATATTGTGTTTGCGTCTCTCCTCAAGATGGCGCAGCAGCCGTCAGTTATCAAAATCAAATCAATTTCTGTAATATCCATGCTTCTTGTATTGTATAATCATATAAATCTTTTATCATACCCTTTGGATCATAAATCTTTTTACCATCCCATGCAACAGCGTGCCCTAACCTCGGGCCTTGTACAATCAATATTGCTGCTCGATTTGTTAACCACCCAAGGAAACGCTTCTCCATCATTTCTTCATTAAAAATTAACCGTCCATTACCGCCCCAACCACTTGATGGCATGAACTCTATACAAATAAATGTTTTTCCATATGTGGCGGCAGCATCAAGAATCTCTTGTGGATGGAAAGAGCGTTTCTTTTTACTGCCAGTTTGTTTTGGCCACCAAACTTCCTCGCCATTATGCCCAATTAAAGTTATCAAAGACTGTGGCTTGATATTCAAGACCATAGCTGCGGCATATAATAAGCAATTATCTGAGGTCTGCACTAAGAGCTCCATAACTCCTCCATAAGGATTTTAATAATTTGCCATGCACGTAATAAGGGCATAGTGACCCAAGAGCGTTGTTCCATTACAGCAAGTAATTCTACAGGGCATAGGCCACCACGTTTTGCAAGTTGTAACAATGTCTGACCATGATTTGCTATGGCTTGTCTTTCATATGGCATAATTAATGCCCACGGGACACTAAAAGGTAATTCAGTATACTCTTTATCTTTATTACTAAGAATTAATGGAAAATGTCCTATGAATTCTTTATGTTTCCAACACGGATAACGTGCATCACAATTACATCTATCGCAACCTGTTTTATCCGCTGGTCCCAGGGCGCAATTAGCACAGCTAAATGCTGGCGTCATCTTTCCTCCTACACATAGGGCAAACCACTTCGCCTTTGCCATTACATTTTTTACAAATACAACCTTCAACAACAGACTCTCCACAACCATTGCATCTAGAGCATTTCACAGTTTTTTCATCATAGCAACGTATACAATTATATAATTTTTCTGTGAACCAGTCTGTACCACATGTGCCGGCCTCAAAATTTAATGGTCGTTCGATCAAACGTCTATCACAGGTAATAATATAATGTGGTGCTTCTTCGGATTCATGCACAATTGCGAATGGGCCTATCGCTAGATAGTGTACTTTACAATCATCACAATGAAACCTTGCTTCAAGAACAATTACTCGATCCAGTATTTCATGCACAATTTCTGGATGCTCAAAAGCTATTTCTGGTATTTCAAATCTACCCATGTGCTTATCAAACAATGGGTGCCTCCTTTGGTACCACTTTCTTGACACTTTCAACCGTCTCTAAATATGATTCAGGAATTTCAATGAAAGCCGACGCAGATTTCTTTAATTCTCTTGCGATGCCACACGCCAAAACAACTACATCAACACCACGAGCCTTTGCCCACTCGACACATGGCATCAAATCGCCGTCTGCTGTGCCAAGAATAACCATATCAATAGACTTCATTTCAACAGCATTCACGATGTCCATTGCGATACCAACATCCCAATCGGCCTTACGCCTTGTATGCAAATTATTTTTGAAAATACGTGGTGCCTTATACTTTGTTTCAAAACCAAGTTTGCGCAAACAATGTATAAAGGCATTTGCTTCTTTACCTAACTGAGCACCATATGCAATCATCTTTTGTACTTCGCCTAAATCTCTTATACTTTTGACATATGTCTCATAATTTAAGCGCCTACCCTCGAACTTTTTGCCAATACAATAATACAAATTGCTAATATCGGCACAAACAAGTATTCTTTTCATGGTCTGAATGCCTCCAAATACTGGTACCAGTTGGATGAACGGAACAACTTTTCATATTCCGATTCACTTGCGCCTGTAAGCACCCATACGCTTGAACCATTTGCGCAAATCTTTGGGAATTCCTCCAATTGTGCCGGTGTGAATTTAGATCCTTTCATTCCAGGTAGCTTAATCTCTACCCATCTTTGGCCATAACGACTGTGGCAACAGAACAAATCAGGGAAGCCTGATTGAAACATGTTCCCATGTGTCACCATCACATGCCAACCGCGTGCGCGTAAAAAATCTATAACTTGATTTTGTATCTGTGCCTCTGGTCCTTTCTTTCCATAACGCTTTGGCCTAAATGGGTTCATGTGTGGCTGCCAATGCTAACAAACGTACAGCTTGTTTTATTTTCTGTTCAAAGACCTCCTTTGAGAATGTCCCGCACAATTCGTGTGCTAACTCCACTGTTCGCAACAGATAATATTTTGGATCTCCCATCTCCGCCACTATTTTCATCGGGCTTGGTGTTTTCGGATTGAATCTGCAACTGCTCAAGAATCTCTGGATGCGTTTCGCCGAGTAACCTGAACACGCGTTCATGGCTATCTATCCTTTCCTGCAATGCACGAAAAGCAAACTGAAAAGCCTTAATCATCTCTTCACGGGTCTTTAACATAGCCGCAATCGTCTTAGTATTTTCTCGGATTCTAACTTTGTCTTTTGATGATGGCATTGATTTTCCTTTGATTAAAGAAAACTGTACGATCTTTTAACTGATGGCAGAATGCTTCTAGCCTTTTATTCAATAATTTTACTTCTGCGAATGATTCACAAGTATCCCATGTGGCGTATCTGGCCCAAATTTCTGGTGGGCATAATTTCCATACTTCAATTACCTTAGCAAATGTATCCTCATATACAGCGGTTAACCATCGTAATGCATCTTTGATAATAACTGCTGGCAATTGGTCAGCTTTTTCATGCACAATAAAATAGTTTTCACGAACTTTTCCCATCACCATGAAATCATGCATTTCAGCCAATAGCGACCTAATTTTTTCAACCAATTTTGTTCGGCTTAATGACATGCTTTGTCTCCTTAATGGCCGCAATTAATTCTAGCCTGGACATACGTGACCAATCACATACCAAAAGACCACATGCAAGTTCTTTTAACTGTGATATAAATAATTCTTCAATCATCAATGACGGGTGTTGTTTGATCCATGTAATTAAAGCCTGTCGATCTCCTTTCTCAATAAAGCCTCCAGCTTCTACTCTTTGCTTTTCGTCTGAATCCTCCCATAACCGATTAAAACGTATAGAGGATACAATACGTTCTACGCTACGTAATCGTAATATTTTTGAGTGTAATGTTTCACATATCCTATGCAACTGCATCCTTACCTCCCTTATCCGACCAAGAGGATAAATTTGTTTTCCATTCCATATCAATACGTGGCACAGCCGGACGCGAATTCTCAAGGAATTGCTGCACTAACTGCTGCTCTGCTTCAATTATACTTGGATGAGTTGGAGCCATTATTTCATCATGAATATTCAAAGGTTGAACACGCCATCTATTGATTCCAGCAGGTTGTAATGTCCAAATTAATACTTGTAATTCCTTGGTCTTTTGTGCTCCAGAAGATTGTATGACATGATTAGCAGCAGCACGCATATTAGCAGCCTGTAATGCAAAGGCTGCTGCAAAAAGTGCTGAACGTACCGCACCAGATGCAGATTGCTCTCTATCACGACGCACAACTTTAATTTTTAGATTCAACCATTCTTTAGGTGGCTCATTAGCAAGATTAAATAATGTTTTACAAATTGTATTTTCAAGTGTGAAATAGCGTTTGAACCCGAACATTGATTCAATATAGTCTGCTGGTGTATGCCACTCAACACGTGTACCTATGCCACCGGGCTGACGCATAGAGCAGAAAAGATCAAAATACTTCTTGCGCTCTTGACCCCATACTTTGTATTTTTGAATCCATTTTTGGTATCCAGCATCAGCTGCTTCAGCGGTAATACCAACCCTGTTTTGCAACGTATATGACTCACCACCATAGAGCAGGGCAAAGACACCATTCTTAGCTCGACCGTATAAGTTAAGTTCATCTTTTAAATCCTTAGTTGCATATATTTCTTCATAACTTTTCCCAGGGAAAAGATACGTGCCGAAAAGTGCATGTATCTTTTTTCCAGACATTAAATCTTTTCTTAATTCAGGATCGGCATAGACGGCATCTGCCAAACACACTTCAAAACTATCAAAGTCGCCGCCACACAACACAAGATCATTATCAGCCAAAGGAAAACAACTACGTACTTCTTCTCCTTTCTTGATTCCCTGAGGATTAAGGTTATCAGCACCGGACATTCTACTAGTAAATGTACCAATAATACTAAAAGAAGTATGAAAACGACCTGCGGTAATGAGTTTGTCATAGAGTTCTACCTCCTTCGTGCCACGTCTAGCTTCAAGTATTTCTGATGCTCTTATAGCCGCTAGATGTCGTTGTGATGTTTCAATTAGTCCATCAACACAATGCTCGCAACCCATACCTCTACATTGATCACATACCTCACTAAGTTTCCATTTGGCTATACCTTCTAGATACACTGCCTTTGTGCCTTTACGTAAAATTAATTTTTCAGTTTCATCCATCACTTCCATTAAATATTTTTTACAAACCGCTGGCGCATTATAGTTAAATTTCTTCCGCAATATTTCATTATGTATAATTATACGATCACGCAATATACGTATTTTATCAATATCAATAGCAAAACCTCTCCAACGTACTGCACCAACCAAACATGCAAGTATAGAATCATCATCACCTATTTTTGGACGACCAAAATATGTGTATAATTTTTGTAAATATATCACATCATCAGCAGCATATTCTCGTGCCAGTGAATTGAATGACCAATGTGATATGTGTGTTTCTATTATTTCAGGCCATGCACCTTTCCAATTTTTAGGTGTGCCTATAGCCAAAGCAAAGGGTGCATATCCTAATTCTACAGGCTTACCATATGGTTCGACATCAGAAAATAATTTAATACTTGATGTATCAATACCCAATGCATCAGCAGCCAAAGCTTTCAAAGCACTTGATGGCGCAAAACGCAATACTACATGCTTAAAATCTGGTATTATATCATTGAAATCATCAAATATATCTTCGACTTCCCATCGTTTCTTTACGTCTTGCTTACGCGCAAAATAAATATCTTTTAATGGTATCTTAGCATTTAACTCTTTGACAAGTTCCCACGCTAATGCTGTTGGTACACGTTTGATACGAATATCTTTACGGTTCATAGTTGATTGGTATGGGCCTTTTCTTGCATGTAACATTATGTCAAATGCTGTGACGGGTTTTAAGCATGGCCCGAATCTGGCTTCTGGCTCTTTTAATGCATATTCAGTGATCAGATTAATGGGCTTCTCATGTATGGGCAACAATCGTAATGTTGTGTAAAGCTGGCATAAATGGAACCAATCGAATGTAAGATTAAATCCGCATACGCCACCTTCATGTAGCACTATATACTCAATAAGTTGTAATGTTTCTTTTATTGGAGTCAACCATACAGAATGAAGATTCACATCTTCATCATCCTCAGCATATTGGATTAAGACTGTAGGACCGTGGAGTCCACAGCCTTCTGTATCAAGATAAATCATTTAATGCTCCATTTATCAACAATAATATCTATGCAAATTTGGATACACAATAGACAAGCTGCTACACATACGCACAATGCTACAGTTTCTTTGTCTAAATAAATCATTTAATAACTCCAATGGCCGCAACAACTGTATAATTATCCAAATACATATTGGTCTTATCGGCTGGATCATATAATTTATCATTAACTAAAATCACAAAATGAAATTTTGATATTAAATTCTTTTGTACCATAAAAATGTATGGGCATACAGTCCGTAAATAATATTGTTTTGTAAGGCTATTTGCTACTTCACCCTTCAATTGAATCCAATAGCCAAGACTCGATAAATAGTGGATTATATGTTGTACTGTTAAGCCAGTTTTGGCTGCATCAAATGTGAATGCGCGACGTACTGTCTCATAACTATTGCCTGTAACCATAGCCAGACAAGCCACACCACAACCATATTTATGGCGTTGTTTTATGTATTTCATGCCCAATCCGGTCTAACATAAATAATGTTTTTCTCATTTGCTGCTTCCTGAATATCCTCAATCAATTCAATATTTGTTATTTCACCTGATGCCCAGGCCAAGCAACGTGTACCAAAGTTATTGCCAATGGCATTTTGAATATGACTCATCATTTCAAAAACTTCATTACGAAGTCTATGCTTTTTGACTTTGGCTATTTTTGACGCTGGTGGTTGAATCACTGGTGGTTGTTCACCACGTAATTTGGCATTTTTAATTTTTCTTATTGCTGCATACAATTCATCCTTGGTGCCTTTGCGATGTAATTTATAAAGTTCACGAAGTTGTGGCTGTGTGATAAATCCTGCTGCCACTTCTAATTGGACTTCTTCTGGCAGCTTTAATAACATGAAACGAACCTGTATCCAGCCACGGGATTTACCTAATCGTTCCATTGCTTTAAATTCAGTGGCACCCGCTTCAAATAACTCTTTCAATGCCCAGGCTTCCTGCAACATATTCAAATCTTGACGATTCAGATTTTCTGATAGATTTAAATATCTGGCATCCAACTCAGAGATTACGCCACCCGGATGCACAGAACAAAGTATTGAGTCAGCCTTATTTACTATGTGTGCCTTAAATCTACGGAATCCAGCAATCAATTTATATGCGCATTTTGTGTCAGCAAATTGTTCAGCCGTTTGTTCTGCAACTATAACTGGTTGTAACAAACCATTTTGAGCAATATCCTTTGCCAAGTCCACAACATCAATAGGTGTAATCTTTTTTCTACAATTAAATTCTTCATCCACAAGAATATTAGATAATGGTACTTGTATAAATTGTGCCATTAAAATAACTTCCCTTCCTCTTCAAATGCCTGCTTTAACTCACCTAGTGACATTTTTTGCAAATTTTTCTTCTGTTTTAAATTGTTCAATACTAATAAATCTGTTGGTAATAATATTAAATCTATAATAGTAGCACCACGATTTGTATCCATACCCATCCTATGGAAACGATCTTCTGCTTGCATACGGGCTTCACCATCAAAGCAATTACTATAAAATAATTCTGTTGGGCTAGCTGTTAAAGTTAAAGCCATACCGCCTGCTTGTGGGTGTCCCACGAAACATAATTTTGGATATTTAGTTAAAAGCTCATTTCTACGCGGATGGCTTGCGTCCATTGCAATTAATAATTCGTCAGAATCTATAACAGTACCATTTGCTGTTGACCCATAATAGCCCCTCCCATCCACACGCAAGACGGCCCATCCTTCCTTATGAGCCATTTCTACCAAACGGTCTACTGTAGCAGTAAAACCACCCCAAACAATGAACCGCCCACATTCTTCATGTTGATCTAACAAATCAATGAACACTTCATCCTTTGGTGATGTGACAACATCAGTTGCTCTAGCATACTTTTTAATCGTGCCAACACCACCGCAAGAATCACAACGTACAATTTGTATCTCGAAGCCTTCGGCCGTGACATCTGGTGGTTGTGTATCATCAATTGGTTCTTTCGGAACGGGGGCTTCAATCTCGCCTTTACCTTTACATAAAGGACAAGTTTCTGCGCCAACAACTTCTTCAATATATTGGAAACCGTCAGAGAGTTCACGACAAAGCGTTAAAGCCTCAATAGCACGTCGAGACGTGTTTGTTATTAATTTAGCAGTCCGTAGCATCGAAGCAGTTGGCTTTACATCTATGATTTGATAGCGTTTTTCTGGTAGATCGAGGCAATCCTTTTTAAATTGCACAAGGACAAGTCCCTTGAGGCGCTTATACAAACGAGCCACTTCATTCACAGATGGAATGAAGGCATGATCACCATATACCTGATGACGTTCTGCTTCTTTTATTTGTCCACAGGTTGCACATTTATTTTCATCATCCAACCAAGTTACGATGTGTGGATATACTCCTGTGATTCCTTGACGTTCCTCAATGATACATAATGATCGTTTGAACTTATTTAATTGGCCCTCTTTTAGGAATCCTGGACATGCAATTTCTGCCTGATTCCACCAGTCTACTGGTGATTTTGGAGAAGGTGTTCCACTCATTAAAATCACGTAACCATTTTCACCGTGTTCTTTACGAACAGCATTAGCCAAATGCATTGCGGCTTGTGATCGTTGTGCTGTTGGGTTCTTAACTTTGGAACTTTCATCAAATAATACTAATCGTGGTGCACCACCACTGAATGTTTCCATAAAGGATACAAGACCCGTGTATGTGAACATTCGCGGTTGGATTTTACAATTCCATTTTCGTAATTCTAATTGTACAGCCTTGACACCGCTGCGCGGTCCAATGTACCACACTTCGTAATCTTTAAGATTCAATTCTTCCATGATCTCAATGGCCGCGAGCGTTTTTCCTACACCCATTTCACCCGCAAAAATACCATAATGACGTGTTAATCCATGCGATTTCATTGTCAATTGACATTCATAAAGATCACGCATAGAAGTTACAGGCAGCAATTCCTTATCATAACGCTCATATGGATTCTTTCTCTGTAAATAATTTAACTGAAATTGGTTTCTTGGTGAATCTGTTATTGACCAAATTTTACGTGGTGGATCATCATAACCGCACCAATGAGACCCTTGCATAGCCTTAATCTCTTTTAACAGTGATCTATTAAATGGAAACTGCACATAGATTTTACCGTCTATATATGTCAATACTGTTTTAATTAAATATCTACCAGCTTTTAATTTAACTTCCATTTTTATGCCTCCAATACAAACGTATTATCATGAATATATTGTTCACGATAATGTGACCAAATTGGGCCGAAGCCCGCTTGCTTAAAAAATGTATAAATTTTATTAAAAATTTGTCTGATTATAATATCGGTATCACGTTGGCAACAAGTAATCATACTGTGATACCAATTAGACATCGTACCACTTACAACACATAGAAAACGCGAACCTTTTCTTTTGGTACGTATACTAATTATTTGGGCTATTGTAAGAATTATGTCAGCATCGTCTATAATCATGATGAATGAAGCAAAAGAATGGGGAAGGATATTATTGATGGCCGCACGGCGTAATGCCTTATGCGGATCATTTTCACAATCAAGTGAGGCCAAGAAAGCCACAGGATTTGTAAGATCAATCTTTGCAGTATCCAAGCCACGAGTAGGACTATATCCAAGAAAACTTTGAGCACTTTCAATGAAAACTGGCCAATTGACTTGCATCAAAGTAAGCGGTAATATAGTATCTAAATCCATAACCGCCTCCTAAAATATAGGTGGGGCCAACAGGCCAAGGGTTGGATGTTGGCCCCACCACCACTGTTATCTTTCGCGCGAACCTGTGGATTCATCCACTTCAACTTCTGAAAGTGGCGGATTGTTAAATTTTTCTGCTTCTTTCTTAATATCTTCGATAGTCGGAAGAGCAAAAGGCGTTGTGCATGAATTAATCAACGGACTGAACCATGTGAACTTTTTATTGGAAAG
>Ga0307377_10005847_pt1 | contig 13046 bp, 13 predicted proteins | sample TR3MG_FD_202535 | JGI IMG/M metagenome (GOLD analysis project Ga0307377, IMG submission 202535) | Soil microbial communities from Risofladan, Vaasa, Finland - TR-3 | ecosystem: Environmental > Terrestrial > Soil > Coastal area > Acid sulfate soil | place: Finland: Risofladan, Vaasa | collected... | reverse complement strand
CCGGAAATAATGCCCGATGCTGCTATACTAACACCCCTACCGATTGCTGCCATTCTGCCGGCAGATGCCACCGCGCCAGTAAGAGCACCCGGCCCAAATGCTGCGGGGAGCAAGACTACATTAGCGCCAGCCAAAAGCCAATCGGTTGTTGATACATCTGCCAGGGTGTATTCCGGTAGGGTTGCCTTAATGGGAGGGATAAATGCTACAGCCAGCTCAACTCCAGCTCTTGGTCCATATCCTGGGGCAGGACTGTATAAGGCTCGGTCTATAACATTAAGGTTTCTATATTCCTCCCGCGTTATGTATCTCGGGAGAGTCTCCGATGGCTTCCCTTTTTTTTCATATTTCATAGCTGTTGCGACTTCCAATGCTGCAAAGCCGCCTTCCCTTAGTATTTGCTGTGTGCCTTTTGTCTGCTTGTCAAATTCCTCTTTGGTGATGTAAGTGTCATCCGGCAGTGCAATAAGTTCCCCGGACTCTATTTTAGCTTGGAAGTCAGCATATTCTTCATTCTGTTGGCCGATGGACTCAGCAAGTGCCCCCCATCCTCCCTCCGTATAGGTGTCGTATAACTCAGGGCTTTCTTTCTTGAGATTATTTATGAACTCTTGCTCCCATTTCTCAAAGGCTTGGTTGTACGCCTCAACTCCCTCTTCTTTGTAGGTTGTGTATAAGTCGGGGAAGTTTTCTTGTAATTGATGTTCAAAATTCTCCTGTTGGATAGCAAAAGCGATGCCCAACTTCTGCTCGTCTGTGCCTTTAGCGTCCTTGTAAGCCTGTGTGCCCTTCAATTCTGTGGCAGAATCCCTGGAAATCAAGAGTGTCTCGCCTGTCTCACGGTGCTCAAGCGGCACCATGGTTATCGTCTCGCCATCCTCCCCTGTTACATTAAAAGCCCCTGTCGGGGTTTTGGTTGGCTCTATCGTCTCCCAGCTCATCATCCTGGTCGCCGAGGTAGGCGTGTGTCCGGCATCTTTGGCCTTTTGTTTTGCGCTGCTATCGCTTAAAGCCTCGACAAGGATGGTCGTCCCGTCTTTCAGTCGAACCTTATATGTAGAAAGTTGTGTGTAACAAGACCAGCCCTGTGCCTTTGCCGCAGCCTTGGATTCCTCTGCCTTCTTTGTTTCCTCTGCGGTAGCTTCGATGGTTACAATGGGCTTCTCCACGATTTCAGGGGCGATGGTTATTCCCTTCTCCCTGGTTTCATAGGCTTCTGCGAACGCATCCCTTTCGCTTTTAGGCGTAGCCCTGATCGCCATCAACTGCTCGGCGTTTAGGCCAAGTTTCAGAGATTCCTCTATAGCCTTTTCTGGTGATGCCTTCTTGAGGTCCACTATCTGCTTTTCTGATAAATCGATGCTGTCCACGCCGGCTGTCTTGGCTCTTACCTTGGCAAATGCCTTAGCCTGCTCCGTGGCCACTGCCTCGGGGCCGCCTTTTGCCTTTACCTTTTGTAATTTTTTGGATGCCTCGATATATTGAGTTGTCCACTTGGGGTACTCGGCTGTTTTAATTCTGAGAATGTCAGCGCTGGTATAATCCCCGCGGGCTTTAAGTTTCCGTATTCTCTTTTCAATTTCCCTTTTAGCTTTTTCCAGCACCTCCTCCATATTGGCGAGCTGCTCATTGAACCAGTCTTTTAGTTCTGGTTTTAGCGAATCCAGGTCGCCAGGTTCAAAGGCGGTGCCAGTCAACCTTGAGAGTATATACCCGGCTTCCCCCTCTCTGTTCCTGAGCCCACTTTCCTTCACGAAAGAAACCAGGCCATTGATGTCAACTTTCTGCTGGGCCTGGAACACTGCTCCGGCCAGAACATCATCCCAATGCGGTGCATGGCCGCGCCCCGGCTCCCTAGCCCTGGTCACTTCCTTAGCCGTGGAGATGACCTCTATTTCTTTTTCCTCACCCCCCCGGGCACGGTGTCCTCTTGTCCGAAGCGGGGATGGTGCCCTTTGAATTGTAGCGGGCGCTCCCGTCCAAACCTTGTGGCTAGTTCTGGTTATTATTGCCATTTATCTATACCTCCTTTTCATCTCCTCTGTATTGTTTGAGGAGGTTTAATATGCCGATAATGAATAACAATACTCCAACGGTGACCAGTGGGGCGGCAATCTTTATGTCATACGGCATTGCGAAGGCTCCCCAGACAATCAGGCAAAGAGATATCAACACCCTTATCCAGAGTGTCTTCCACAGCGCAAAGCCCAGAAGCCCCAGGATGAAAATTACCTGTGGTAAACCAACGGGATTTCCGAATGCCATTTCTCACCTTCCTTTATCAGCTTTAATGTACTAATAATAAAGAGTATTGTTCCCACAGCGATCAGGGGAGCGGCGATTTTCATATCATAAGGCATGGCAAAAGCCCCCCACATTATCACGCATAGAGCTAAAATTATTCTAATCCAACCCTTCTTCCATAAAGCAAAGCCGAAGAGTCCTATTACAAAAATTAGCTGAGTGATGCCAAGCTCGTTTCCCAGAGTCGCCTCGGCATAATCCAGTGAATACCCGTAATCATTCTCCGACCATGCCCTGTAGTAATAGGTAGTCATGTTGGGGTCCAGTCCAGTCACTATCACCCAGGTGCTATTGCCTGAGTATATCGGATAGCCGCCTGCCACACCATCAGGATAGCCAGTCTCGCTTGCCCTCACTATGGTAGTGTTGGCGGCGATGCCCATTGTCCAACTTATGTTGTATGAATTGTAGCCTATCTGCGTTATCGTGAAGTTAGTGGGTGCAAGCGGCAGAGCCAAGGTCGTGAAATTCATGGCTACCGAGTATCCGGCCCCACCACTATTGATAGCGAATGCCCTCCAGAATACGATTGTGTTCGTAGAGAGACCAGTTATCGTGTGGGAGAAAGTCCCCAGACCAAAGTCTCCCATGTCGGTCCAGTTATGCGAGTAATTGCCCGCTGAATACCCCCACTCGAAGCCCACCGTGCCGGGGTTCTCATTCCCAGTATTTATTATCTCGCCGTGGACAGCCCCCGATGTTCCAGTGATACCAGTGGTATCATGGGCGGTAACATTGGGTGCAACTATAACGAGCTTGTATCCTCTATCAGATGTAGAGTTTTGAGACACGGCGCCTGTCATATTGACAGCGCAAAGGTAATATCGCCCATCAGGCTCAACCACTCCCTCGGTGTCATTATAGGGAGTGCTCGTTGCTCCCGTTATATTAGAATAATCTACATCTGAGTCTGCCGCACTTCTTTGCCACTGCAAGCTTAATATATCCGTTCCTCTATATCCCCTATCACTTGCCGATGTTTGCTCAATAGCACCATCAGTATTAAGGGTACATTGATAGTAGCGGCCAGCCCCATCATTCCCTTGCTGTCCTGTTAAAGTCAGGGTAACATGTTCGGTGCTAGTGCCATCGGCAGCATCGGCATTGCCCGGTGTTATTGTAGGGGCTGGCGCCTCCGTATCATTATAAGTACTGGAGGTAGCACCCCCGATGTTCCCATAATCCTCATCTGCATCCCCAGTGGATCGTTGCCATTGGTAAGATAATTCACCAACGCCTCTATTCCCCCTGTTCGATGCTGATATTTGCTGCGCAGCACCCTCAGCATTCAAAATACACTGGTAATATCGCCCTGCACCCTCAGAGGTTGAAGTTCCAGAAAGAGACAAGGCGACATGAGCCGTTGAATCCCCATCGGTTGCTACCGTACTCCCGGGGGTGATTGTCGGTGCCGGGGCGTCGACATCATTGTAAGTAGAATCAGTAGCGCCATCAATGTTTGAATAGTTCTCATCGGCATCCCCAGACGACCTTTGCCACTGATAAGTTAAAGCCCCAACGCTTCTATATCCCGTATCGGTGTCACTGTCAGGGCTATCACCAGCAGCGTTAAAAGCCACTACCTTGTAGGTTCTTGACGTTCCGTTATTGGCACTTGTTCCCAATAAAGACAATGCCACATGAGCCGTCGAGTCTCCGTCTGTGGCCACCGTGCTACCGGGGGTGATAGTCGGCGCCGGTGCTGCGGTATCGTCATAAGTAGCAACATCGCCCAAAGTGTCAAGTAAGTTAACCCCTTCATAGACTTTATAACCTGTAGCGCCTGTTGATTTTGTCCAGGTTATTACAACCTTGTCGGTATGGTCGCCGTCGGTTGCCTCCACGTCTGTCGGCGCCGCCGGACACGTCAAGCCTTCAACAATACCGCCATAGCCTATCCCTACTTCGTTCTCGGCAAAAGCCATTACCTTGTATGAAGTAGCAGGGGCAAGTCCTGAGATTTCTAAGTCATATTCACCTTCGCCAAAAGAGCCTGACTCATCTTCAACGTCCCAGACGGCTACATTGTCCAGCCACTGTGAAGATGTGCCATAGTCATTCTGGAAATATATTAAACCGTTGCTAGAACTGGAACTATACATTGGAGTATCTTCTTTTGCTAGTACCCTATCAAGGTAAATATCATAGGTGTACCCAGAGAAGTCAACATTCCTTAATTCTAAAATATGCCACTCATTTACCGAGACATCTACCCCAGTATCAACATAAGTAGCTCCATTATAGTAATGTATTCTATGAACATCGTGCAAAGTTTTGAATAATATGCGGTAAGAGCCGTTCCCGTGTGCAAAGACAAGTTCACCATTGCCATCAATTCTAAATCTAAAGGAAGGGACTTGGTCAGTACTTAGGGGGGACTGACTGAAATATGCTGAGGCATGATTAGAGCCATCTCGGTAAAGTAAAGCACTCCTCGTTCCCTCGTAATGCTGTGCTTCGTCTATCTCAGCCTTGCTATTCCCAGCCGCAGAGATTGTCCAGTCAATCCAGCCTCCATCATCCGAAAGCGGGTCTTCATCTACCCCCCACTCGAAGTCGTCAAAGACTGTTGTGTAGTAAAATCCCCTTCTTGTTATCGTTCCCCCACCATCGTCTGTTATATTGCCGTTTCCCTGTAATGAGGTGGGGGTAGCATCAGAACAGGCATCGGTCTCTACTGTGGGAGTATCAAGTACGTCTAAAACTACATTGTCAATCCAAAATTCACTCGCGCCGTACCCGTGAAAATTGTAGATATAAATATAGTTGGCTAATGATGCGGAGACATACATGGCACCATTAGTCTCGGTCACGTCTAGGCGAATACCAAAGCTATGACCACTCCAATCTATATCGTACAGCGTTAGCGTATGCCATGAACCAGTAGACACGGTTACTCCCGTATCTACCCACTCCCAGTTGTAGTAGTATTCAATATGGTTCGTCCCGTAGTGGATACGAATACCGATTCGGTAAGAGCCATCACCATAATAGAGCATAAATTCGCCATTACCATCTATGTAAATGGCAAAAGATAGTGCCTGCCCAGTTCCTAATGCTTTGAAATGTGCTTCAACATCATCATCCCCGTCTTCATAGAACCTAGCTGAGCGTGTCCCCTCATAATGCTTATCTGTGTCTATCTCGACTTTGCCAGTAGTGCCAGCCAAGTTGATATACCACGTGATTCCACCCCCTGAATCACTTAACGGGTCGCCCTTAATTCCCCACTCAAAATCGTCTGATTGTGGGGAGGCTGCTACTGTAGACGGCATCAACCCAAAGCCAACAAGAACCACAACGACCAATAAAACGCCGAGTATTCTTTTCATCTTTTAATCTTCCTGTGAGTAGTTTGCTTCATCGCCTATTGGCTTGGCAAGCTCAATGATTTTGTGCTCTGGGCCGAACCTTGCCACATGACCTTCCCCTGCGTGTTTTCTCAGTTCCTTATAGTTCTGCTCCGCCTCTTTTCTCTTCTTGCCTTTCAATCCTAATATGGCATTGTCCAGCTTGCCCACCGAGAACACCAACCTGTCCGGCAAGTCCTGCGTTATGGCGTTGTTTTCCCTGGCCAGCTTAATTAGAGTGTTATCCCAGGAGCGGTGCAGTTGGGTGAGGACCACGTTGTACTGCTTGATTGCCTCTTGCTGGGCACGAATGTCCTGCTCGCCGGCCTTGTAGTATTCCCCCTCATCTAGGTCGAGAATCATATCGGCGCCGGTAATCTTGGTCTTGCGTGCCCACTGGTACGGGTCGAATTGCTGGTAGCTGTTGAACAAGGGCCAAAGTTTATTGGCTTTTCTCAGGGCGAATCCCCATGTTGTACCTGGGTGCCCCGTAAATATACCGCTGACATCGCGGGCGATGTAATAAAAGGTAGTGCCCTTAGCCAGGTTTGCTTCCTTGCCCCATTCGCTGTAGAACAGGTCGTGTGCGTTGATAACCATGTCCACCTGCTCCCATATCCCGGAGGGTAGGTACGGTGACTGGTTAGTGAAGAATATCCGCAGCCCCTTCTTCCTTATGAACAGCTGGAAGAACTTGCTCACCAGGATATTGGTGGTGGATATGGCCCGCATTCTTTCTATCCAGGTTCCTAACTCCTCAATGCCGATGATGGCGTTGCTGAGGTTCGGGTCGAAAGAAAGCAGGTTGTCAAGTTCAAGGGATTGCTGTGGCTTATCTATGCCAAGTTTCTCAGGGTAGAGTTCAAGATTGGTGAAGACAGGGTAGCCTCTTATCAGGCCATTAAGCAAGTAGCGGGCTAAAAGAACTGACTTGCCACCACCGCGGTGCCCCACTATTGCTACAACGTACTCTGTTGGGAACCATTGTCTCAGTTCCTCGTCAACCTCATCGGCATCTTGCTCAGCAATATCAAGCAAGTCGGTCTCATCGGCCAACTCGTCATAATCTTTTGCGGTAAGAACACTCTGCTCACTCATTATCCCCATCTTTCTTATTTTTTTGGTTGTGATCTCTCTGATCGTGCCCGTCATGCGAAACCGCATACGTCGAAGGCATGGATGATGGTACCAGCATCCTTGCCAGCCCCATCAGGTATTCACTTCGAGCCAGCCCGCCTTCAGCCATCGTGGCCGCTATAATAAGGCCAGTAAACGACTTTGTACCGTCATCATCACTACCAATTACGTTGAGGAGGGCAAGCAATGTTCCCACCTCCTTGCTAAGCCTGCCCCTGAGTATCGTATTGGCAGACGTGGCAAGCTTCTCCAGTTCTTTTGGTAGCCGGATGAGTTCCTTCTCCCCACTTCCGCCGCCGAAGGGCACCATCATGCCGAGTTCATCCCCTCTCATGTTACCTGAGCCGTACTGGCCTCTGGGTTGATTGACATTAGGCATTATTTTCTATCCTCCCAGTGCTACAGCCATGATAAAGATTATGAACGCCATGGCTACGATGGGTGTTGCCAGGGTCATGGCCTTCTTGATCTGGTCCATGAGTCCAGGCTTGGTTTTTGTCTGTAGCTGTATTATTCGGGATACGATTTCTGGATATGTCACACCCTTTGCATAAAGCTCGGGCGATGTTATTCCATATTTATCTTTTTCCGATCCTGGGGCAGGGAATGTCAAAGGTCGAATCGGTGAGTCCTTAATCCCCCCATAAACAGGGTGCCCATTCTCGTAGAAAGTGTAGGGTAATCTATCCCCCTCCTCTATTTTTTGGATCAGCTCTTTGGCATCAGGCCCTATCAGTATTTCTAAGCCCGCATTTGTTATCAGATATACTGTGTCTACTATACTTTTTAGTGTGTCTCTCTCTTGAGTTACTTCCATGTGCTAACCCCCAAATATCCTGCTCAAAATCCCACTCTGGAGCGCGAACAGCAGCGCCATGCCTATCACACCGGCTGAAAGTAGCAGGAGAATGGTGGACATCTTATCAAACCTGTCCGCCTTCTCCATCGCCTGGATAGCCCTGGATGAGCCTTCGCTGCGAGCGCTTGCCAGTATCACGTCTGCTTTGTGGTCTACCATTGCCCAGTCAAGGCTCTGGAAACTGAAAGGACGGGACATTGGTTCGTATAGTATGCTTTTAGGCCCCAGGTTTCTTCTTCTGCCCCCTCGGAGTTGGGTGCATGACCCGATAGCCTCTGGGAGCGAATCATAGCCCAATAAATTATTGTGGTCGAGAAAGAATACGCCAGTGGCATCTAAACCACGGTGCGACAGATTCCGGTCCTCACCAATAATGATGCAACCAGCTGTCTGTGCTTTCCTGCTCTTCCTACCAAATGCCATAGTATGCCTCTAACCGGAAAACCCGACTCTAGATACACAGATGCCTACCTAGAGCCGGGTAGACCATTAATCCTTAGAACCGCCGCGTACCGCCCTGAACCCAAGTAGGCCACTAATTGTCATAAGCCCCACAGTGTACAGGAGCGGGAGTAGCCCAAGGAAGCTCTTGAGCCCGGTGTATGTACCAATGTCAGCTCGTTCCATGACACCATCGGCGGCGTCTACGATGATGGGCAGCATAATCACGGCTACCACTACCACCAGGGTCACCATAATGGTGTCCTTAATGGACATAGTTTTGCCGGTTGTCCCCAGCCAGACCAGCACACCACCAAAGATAATCAAGCCGATTGTCATGATCAATGGGAATAGCCTGAGCATCGGTTCGCCGCCTGGATAATTAGTCCAGTTAACCGCATTCGCGCCACCCGTAAGTAGCGGCGAAACGGTGTCCATGGCAATGCCTAGCATAATCAGGGCAAGCACGATAGATATGGCACCCAGTATGATCGTGCGTACATTGGCGGTGCCTCCACCACCAGTAGCCCCACCTCTAGTTTTTCTTAATCCCATAGCTATACCTCCGTATTATCTATTTAATTACCCTGACCGACCACAGGGCATTCACAGAGCCTTATGCTCACCTTTAGCCTCTGCCGCTAAAGTGTGAGAACAAGCCCCATAAACTCGCTATTACCAATCCTATGAGTGCAAGGAAGGGCACCAGCCTGACGAATGCAGAAAACCCGGTAAACTCCTGATGTGCTTCCCTTACATAGCTGATAGTGAGCGTTCTTGATGCCGATGCTTCTAAGCCAGCTACCGTGACATCGTAATCGTCCTCATCGTAGCTCATCACTACTGGGGTATCGTTTTCGTTAGTAGAGGTCGATGCCAAGCCTGTCAGGTCACCATAATAGTGCTCATAGCTCAGCGTCTCGGTAGTGTCCGTCTCACCCTCTTCGGTGACGACAGCATAATTCTCAGCATAAGGATCGGTTACGGCTTCGTTTACAGTGTCGGGCAATAAGGTGGTGATAAGGACAATGCCTACCACCAGGCCAACAACTGAGAGAATGACATTGCGCATTACTTTCAGTTTTGCAGACTACTATACAAATTATCATACAACATCCTGTGTTGTAGGATAATACTTTTTCTACATGATATACTTATTGTATGGTAGGCGCTATCGCTAAGAGAGGGCGTCCATATCTTATCCCAAAGATTGACTATACAAATGATGGTAGGCTTGAACTCTGTGATAGATTCTTTGCAATTTGCTCTACCTTCCATTATCGTGAGATCACTGGTTGGAGCCGTATCTTAGGGGTGCATACTTTTACCGTGGAGCGCTGGAAATACAAGATGACATTCCCTGGATACTATATAGCCCAGCAGATTATTGACTGGGATAAGCAAGGTAGACCTTGGGAGAAGATACCAATATGGCAAAGTGCAGCAGATATGTTCTGAGAGGGATTGCAGCTATTACGGTGCTAATTTTACTGGTTATATGTACCACACCAGTCCTCGCTGCTGTCGCCCTACCTGATAGTTTAGAAATACAGATGGTTCAAGCCTACCAAAATACCCGGGAGGACGGCGACCAGCTCTATCTTGTAACTTACTATATAAATTATGAGGCTGAAGAAGATATGCCGGATGAAGATGCCGGCGATTTGTTTATTTTCCGCCTTCTTGATGCTGACGGCAATGAAGTTGCCTCAGCAAAGCCGTTCCCATTCTACAATTATGGTTATGATCTCGGTGTAGTGGCTTTTTACTTTGAGCCAGATGAGGTTCCGACCTGGAGAAGTAATTTATCGGTACAGATAATGGGGAATCCCTTGGTTGAATGGTTGGGGGGAGACCCACCAATTACCACAACAGATAGCATGACTTGGAATACCGGCACAACTGAGGAAATACAAAAGCTCGTATCAGCCAAGATAATCTATCTGGCTACCCAGCTTGAGCAGGCTTGGTCGGTGGAGATGACCGCTGTCTCAGGTGGGATGACTATATTAAGTGATACCGGAGCCTCTTATTTTCTGAGGGTGGTACCCCATCTGATAGAAGTTGGTCCTTATGTCCTGGGGCAGTACACCTTCACTCCTGAGTATCCGGGGGATAAGCCGTCGGAGGATACATACGCCAATACTCTCGTAGAGGCACTGGACGGTACTATCTTTGATTTGAGCGGGCCGGCAAGGTCTCTGAAAACCTCCCCGGGTGTTTTGGCTGCCAGCATTTATTATCCATTTGTGATTGCCTTCTTTATTTTACTGTTAAATAAGCAGAAGCTAAACAAGGGTACGATGTTCCTTGCTTGGCCCTTCGTGATTGCCGGTGCCTTCATCGGGGTGCCACTAATTGTCACGATCCTTGCTGCGTTTATATCCTTTGTTAGCACCACCTGGGTATTTTATAAAGGAACTTCTTAGACATGGCTAGAAGGTTATTTGTACCACTTCTGATGGCTATAATCAGCCTTGTAATAGCTGTTCCTGTCCTTGCTGCCTACTATGTGGACTTTGATGTTACCGAGAGCAACGGGACAAGCTACGATATGCTGCCCGTAGTGGTGACCATGGATATTGATTACCTGGCAGAGCATGGTTTTATCTCTGAGAATGGTTTAGATGTAAGGGTAAAAAATAGCCAGGGCAGCAATGTGCCCTTTATGCTTGCTGAGGACAGGGTTGTGTTTGCCTCCGGTATTACCGGGGATATGGTGAGTAGATTTCAGTTAACTACTGATAATGACCTGATTGATAGCTTTGCTGTCTGCACCGGCGACGGTGGGTATGTAACAATTTCAGACCATGCCAACCTTGAGTTAGGCGATGACTTTGAGGTTGAGTTTGAGGGGTACATCGATCCCTTTGAAGTACAAACACTAGTTGAGAAATCTGAGGCTTTTGCAATAGGAACAGATGGCTCTGGAAGTATCTTTGCTGAGATACCCTACTATGTGTTTCTCCAACCTGGCCAGTGGGAGGCTGAATGGCAAGAAGGTTATTCTCTTGTGGACGAAGGGTCTGTTTCGTGGGATGCTTCGGATATGATTTATGCCTATGCTTACGCTCATGATTCCGGATCAGGTGCTGACACTAGTGAGGAAACAGTGGTAACGGTGGACACTTTAAGTCTTACTGATTATGACACAGCTTACTGCGATTGGTATGGAACGATGGCGGGAACTGAATCGTATGAAGACACGAAGCATGCTTTTATTATTAGTACCAATCAGATGGCTAGTTATACTACTTATGATGCTCGTGTACTGCAAGAAGATGGTTTTGTTCGTACGGTGGATAGTCTTGATGTAAGTGGTTTGGATGGGGATTATTACATACGAGTTCATGTACGATCCACAGGCTCTGGGGGCTACCCCTGTACTGGCAGAACCTACGCCTATAAAATATGGTTTGATGAAGGAGAGATTCTAACAGCAGGAGGTCCATCGGTCTCTTTTAATCTTGCAGAAGCAGGGGAATACAATATAAAGGTCTGGGCAGATGGAACAGATCTCAAACTGGACGTAGGCGGAGTAACGAAAGATACAACCCCACTAGGCGATGCTTATGTTCCTGATAACTCGAATGACTTGGTAATCTCAAACATACCTTGCTTTAACTCCTACGAGCATACGACCTCGGACACCCTTAGGATAACCTATGAGCCTGATTCAATCATAGTAGGAACAACATTACCCAATGAGGAAAACCCAGGAACTTATTACGGCACTATAACGTGGGGCTCAAATCCCGCGGGCATAAGCGTATCAACGTCAGGGCTATCAACCGAAGAGGAATACTATATTGAAGATATTGACAGCGGGGCCCGGGACATCATCTCCCCCGAGCCAGCACAGCTAATCAGTGGCGTGGACCTTGAGAAGCTGGAGAGTAACCCATTCCATCCACTGGTAGAGGCTATTGTGAGCGGCAGTGGCGGCAAACTGACAGAGAGCCTCGTTTGGATAGGCGGGGCATGGTTCATATTTATTGCGGCACTAATAGGTGGCTTTATAGGATTAAAACAAAACCTTGTCTTCACGAGCGCGATAGGGCTTGGATTAAGTATCCTGTTCTACGTTATGGGCATATTTGACTACTGGGTTATTATCATCTTCGCCTTTGGCGCCGTAGCGGCTGTTATCCATGAAAGGATGCCCACATGGTAAGGAGAAAAATTGGGACATAGGTTATTATTCACCTTCCTGCTAATCTTCGTGGGCACCTCAATACTGGGTGCCATAATGCAGGGGGGTGGCGGCGTCGTCTCTACCGTCCTGGCAAGCAACATAAGTGACAATTCAACTTACATACCGGCCACTAGCACAACCCTGTTCGCAAACAAGGATATAATCATGATCGGCAATGAGCAGCTCCTGTACTCGTTAAAGAATGAGACAGGGTTCTTTGTAGATATTGACTACCGGGGCTATGGCACCACTACCGCCGTGGCTCACAGTGAGGGCAGTCGGATTTACTCTCAAGAGGCCGGAGTGATAAACACTGCCCTGGGGTTCAATATCGCAGTCGAAGCCGAGACTGGAGGCTATTGGGGTATCATCACAATACCCATCAATTTCTTTACGACCACATTGCCCCATCTGGTCATGCTCAATGTAAACTTCCTCAAGATTCCAGAACTCAGCATTATAGCCATCTTCTGGATGGTAGCTGGCATTGCATTGATTGTCATGCTGGCGATATACATTGCCCCGATCGCTGTTAGCCTCGTAACTGGCATATTTGGATTGATAAGGAGATAAGGTATGGACTTAGTGTACACAATCTTTGGCTACGTCTCTGCCCTTCTAGCTTCGATAACTGTTTTTGCCCTCATCATAAGAGGGCTCAGGATTATGCAAAAGGCAGAGGAACAGGAGTGGAGATGCCAGCTAAAGGAAATCGAAGAGAGAACCAGGTGAACCCGGGAGAGAGGTGGATACGCCTGCA
>Ga0307377_10005845_pt1 | contig 13047 bp, 13 predicted proteins | sample TR3MG_FD_202535 | JGI IMG/M metagenome (GOLD analysis project Ga0307377, IMG submission 202535) | Soil microbial communities from Risofladan, Vaasa, Finland - TR-3 | ecosystem: Environmental > Terrestrial > Soil > Coastal area > Acid sulfate soil | place: Finland: Risofladan, Vaasa | collected... | reverse complement strand
GTCCTCCACCTCATCTACGATCCTTGGCAAATGGTTTGTAACTATTCGGTACAAATCGTCTGGCGAGGTAAACGTGAAATATAAGCCCTCCTTCGCGAGCGACTTCCGATATGCCTCCAACGCCTCAAGCTGTTCACGATCAGCATTTCGGGCTACGGGCGCGTCAGAAAAATAAAGTGCTACATGGCGCCCAGTTTTCCGAACCTCTTCAATTTCTTCGCAGGTTCCAGACGGTGCGGTGCTCGTCGGCGTTCCCATCCGCGAACCGAAGATTCCAATCATCAAATCCGCGTCTCTAACAATTTGATTGTTCAGAATTCTTTGGGGACGTTCACCCATGGCCGGATAGGAATGAGTCTCCCATCGCACAGGATCAAGCATGATGTTTCTGTTCTTGCGATGGTTAACATTCCATTCGCGGACTGCTTTTTCAACTGCATCGCGTTCGGCGTTCACATCTGAAGGGGAAGAGATCAAGACATTCAGCACTCTACAGGTGGTCGGCGTATCACGCTGATGGCCTGGTTTGCTCAGCGACTTGATCCCTTCTGAGGAAAGTACAATGTTCGCTGCATTTACCAGTCCAGTGAAGTCTTTGAGTGGGACGCAATCGATCAGTCCGCGCGTATGTAATCCATCTACGGCTTGAAGCAGCTGCTTACTCTCTAACGGCGGCTTCACCTTGGTGGCGAGCTCATGAATATGGGTTGCTGTTGGATAGATCTCGCCCAAAGCTTCCAATACAGATTGTTCCGCCGAACTCATCTCTAATGCCATGGCTTCCGTGTCTTCTCCTTCAGGCTCACGCAAGGTTACACAGACGGATGCCGTCCCAGGCGATAATCCCGTTGGGCCTTTGTATAGGAGCTAACTAAGGATAACGGATGAGTGTGCAATGGCTATCGAACGCTCAGCGAGTTCGGCTGGGCATGTCAGCAGCCGCGCGTTGAGAAGTACGAAAACTCCTTCAGTGTTCCCCGACCCTACAACACATCAACCGTCATCTCCGGCAGAGGTCACAGCAACGATCCCAAGAGATTGGCTTATTATCCCTTTTCCGAAGCTCAACTAACGATAACAGTCAGTATGGAGTGACCGGCGCCGATGCGCTGACCGTGGGTTAGGCTGTGAGTTCAGAAGGACGCACAGTTCAGAGCCACAAGCGGAAGGGAGCCGGTCATGAAGGAAAAGCTACGATTTTTGGGTTTGGATGTCCATGCCGAAACGATTGCCGTGGCGATCGCTGAGCCAGATGGCGAGGTGCGAAGCCTTGGAACGATTCCGAACCGCACCGAATCGATACGCAAGCTGATCAGGAAGCTTGGCCCGGCAGAGAAGTTGCGAGCCTGTTATGAGGCAGGACCGACGGGTTATGTCGTTTACTGGCAGCTGGTGGAGTTGGGCATCCAGTGCGAGGTTGTCGCACCCACGCTGGTACCGGTCAAGGCTGGTGATCGAGTAAAGACGGATCGGCGGGATGCTGAGAAGCTGGCACGTTGCTATCGATCGGGAGATCTGACGGCGGTGTGGGTTCCAGATGAGGGTTCCGAGGCGTTGCGGGATCTGGTGCGTGCTCGCGAAGCAGCCAAGCAGGATCAGATGCGGGCACGACATCGGTTGAGCAAATTTCTTTTGCGCTCAGGCCAGCGTCCACCGACCGGAGTTCGGCCGTGGACACGTCCCTATCTGATCTGGGTCGCGCAGCTACGGTTCACACAGATAGCTCAGGAGGCCACGGGACAGGATTATCTGCACGAGGTCGAGCACATGCGGGAGCGGGTAGCGCGCCTAGAGCAAGCCATTACGCAAGCGGTGAAGCTGGCCTCGCCCGCGTTACAACAAGTCATTAACGATCTACAGGCACTGCGCGGTATCGCAGATATTTCGGCTGTGACCATTGCGGCCGAATTGGGCCAGGTATCCCGCTTTGGCAGTGCTCGGCAACTGATGGGTTATTGCGGTGCTGTGCCCAGCGAAGACTCCAGTGGCAAGCGAACGAGACGCGGAGGCATCACTAAAACCGGAAACGCGCACTTGCGAAGAATCGTCGTCGAAGCCGCATGGAGCTATCGTCGCCCGCCCTGTATCTGGTACGGACTGCGCAGACGCCAGGAGAGCATCTCCGAAGAAGCGAAAGAGATTGCGTGGAAAGCGCAACACCGGCTGCACAAGCGGTATATGAGACTGGGCGCTGCCGGCAAGGACCAGAGGAAGATCGTCACAGCAGTAGCCCGAGAGCTGCTGGGCTTTATCTGGGCTATTGGAATCAGAGCCGAGACTGTTGCCAGCCAGCAAGTTGCAGCCTGACAACAACCAAAGCAAAAACAAAAACTTCCTAAGAAGGAAAAAGCTAAGAACAGTGAATCGATGAACGCTGACACCCATCTCGAACACAGGGCCAGCAGCAGCCAGGGCAAGCACGAAGGAGAACCCTCGCTTGGCCTATGCGACAGGCTCGACCGGACTCGCGATAACAGTCAGAGGCAGCTCCCGACGGATCATGATTATGCGGTTCCGACCCGCGAATATCAGACTGATCAATCGTCGCTCAAAACTGCTCCGACTGCTGCTCGCTCTGTCTTCGGGAAAAGAAAACGCAAACCAAGAAAACAATCCCACAGATTTCGCCCGGTTGACGTGGTCACTCCATATCAGGCCAATGCGCTCAGAGAGCCTCGGTGCGTCTCTGTCAACGTGGAATCCCCGTAGCTCGCCAGCCTCTTGGGACCATCACGCCATTCTGGCGCGGCCAAGATATGCTTTATTTCCGGCCAAATTATGCTTTAAATCACAGGTTTTCCCAAGAAGGGAAGGTGAGTCCCCATGCGTAATGTTGCCCGCATCAAACTTGGCTACTATCCTCTCCCTCCAGCGGAAGGATCGCGCCTGCGACAGCTGCTTAGCTTCCCATCGGGACCGACATCGGTACTCGATCCATGTGCCGGTACGGGAGCAGCGCTCGTCCAGTTGACAGAAGACGCTAATGTCACGCGCTACGCCGTAGAACTCGACGCGGAGCGGGCGCGCCAGGCAAAGGACGCCGGAATCCAAGCGATTCACGCGAACCTCTTTAACGTGCACGCGAAAGTCGAGAGCTTCTCGTTGCTCTACCTGAACCCTCCTTACGACTCCGAAGTGGCCTCGTTCGGGAATAAACGCATGGAGTTCCTATTTCTACAGCGTACCGCTCGCTGGCTGGTGAATGGCGGCGTTCTGGTGATGGTGGTCCCTCACGGACGCCTGCAAGATTGCGTTCCGCTGCTGGCGGAGATGTTCAGTAGGTTTCAGGTCTTACGGCTGACCGATCCTGAGTCAGATCGTTTCGACCAGGTGGTACTGCTGGCCGTGCGCTCGCGCATCAGTGCCGCGGCTTACGAAGCCAACCGCCAGAAACTGGTTGAGGCGATCTGGAAGAAGCCGCTTCCATCGCTCGTGGGAAATGAGGCTGGTTACGATGTCCCGCCTTCGCGCCCAGCCGAGATGGTCCATCGAGGGTTGCCCCTCGATGAGATCGAAGACCTTGTGATCGTATCTGCGGCGTGGAATAAGACCCGGTCGTTCCTTCTGCCAAAGGAGGAGTCAGCCGTTGGTCGCCCGATCACGCCTCTTCACGGCGGCCACGTCGGACTGCTTTGTACCGCCGGACTGTTGAATGGCGTTTTCGGATCAGATCAGGATCGCCATATCGCCCGGTGGAGAACGGTCAAATACACCACCACCTTCGAAGAGAAGGTAGACGGGTTCACTGAGGTCCACAAGAAAGAGCGTTTCTCGAATGAGCTTGCGCTGGTGTACGCGGACGGCCGCACGTTGGTGCTCACCGATGAGAAGAAGAAAGATAAGGAGACGAAGGATGCAGAACGCACACCTGCGGCTCGGGCGGCTTGAGTATCAACGCAGCTCGGGGAAAACGAACACGCACATCGCTGTCCACGTCTCCCATTATGTTGGCGAGAAGGAGCAGGCCCATCTCCTCAGCTATTTCGGGAACGACGCCGAGGTGGCGGCTGTAACCGCGGCGATTCAGGAGAACCATCGGTTTGAGTTGCAGTTTCCTGACGGCTCAAAGCAACGCATTGGATTCGGAACCGAGGCTTCCTGCTACAAGGGAAACCTGAATCTTCCGGCTCTCGGTAAATCGCTGCGCCACGTCGTTGTCATATCGACCTGGCTCCACGGTAACGGGAGCGCTGGGCGGACCTTTGTGATGAACGACGAACCGCAAACCCAGGATCTGGTGTGGGCCACTCTGGTGAGCCTGCTTGGCGTCCCTGCCGATCCGCGATGGGGCTCTCATCTCCTTCAAGAATTGAGGCGAGACAACAAGCTTGTTCCCCTCGCGGGGATTGGGTGTTCTCCTGCCGTGATCCACGCCACACGCGAGGAGATGATCGAGAGGATTGGCCGCTCCCGTTCTGCCGGAGACATTCCATTCCCGGAAAGCAACGGTCCGGTCCTTTGGCCGGCCTTCGGTATCCCCCAGATGTTGTCTCAGTAAGACGCGAGCTTAACCCACATTTCTCAACAATCCAGACCACCCACCTGAGGACTCCGGTCTGAGCCTGTTGCCTTGTCTCTTAGCAGGAACTCTTATGGAAAACAACGAAACTCAACCCAAGACCTTTGTTGAAATGGTCCTCGAACTCCTCGAGGACCGTTTCCCGTGGCTCGGTAAGAATGAACCGGCCTCTGGCGCGGACACGGTGGACCAGCTCAACGATCTCCATGAGGTCTTACGGAAGGCTCGAACCGTAGCCCGACGCAAGAAATCGACTCGGTGCTAGATTAAGAATCCTCAACCATCCCAGGCCGGCGGAAGCCGGCCTTTTTCTATGCCTTCTCTCACTGGAGGTTCCTGTGGATACGTACCACGATTACCTACGCGCTTATAGCTCGGAGCTGGGTGCTCGGATCGTCGAGATGTACCCGCCGCTCCAGGGCCCGAAGGACCCGATAGCGCCAGCACTCAAGACGTTGCTGCGCAAGCCGCTGCCAACCCAGGCTATGACCATCACGGGCGCTGCGAAGTATCTCCAAACGGAAGACTCGTTGAGACTCATCGGTGAATGCGGCACGGGAAAGACGATCATGTCGATCGGGATCGCCCATGCCCACGCCAATGGGAAGCCTTATTCGACTCTTGTCATGTGCCCGCCACACCTGGTGCTGAAGTGGGCGCGTGAAGTCCTCATCACGGTGCCTCTGGCGCGGACCTTCGTCCTCTATGACCTGCGCAATGGAGGCGACCCATCGAAGCCTCATGGGATCGTCGAAGTCAGGATGCGCAACGGCCACGCGGTGGCAAAAGGCCTCAAGACCACGGTCTCGGAACTGCGCAGGATGGGACGCAAAGGCTGGCGGAAGCTCTGTCCTGGACCGGCATATTTCATCGTCAGCAAGGAGACGGGAAAGCTCAGCTACTTCTGGAAGCATGCGTACAACACACCCAAATCCGGGAAAGCCAGGCAGTGCGTGACGAACCCGGATACGGGCGCTGTCGTTCCAAACCCTGATGGCGGCCACCTCATCAAGCTCGATTTCGACGACCTGAAACGGTCGGAGACCCTCCAGCGCGCGAAGAAGGGGACGGAGCAATACTCTCCACTCTGGGAGGCGGACCGAAACAAGATTCAGAGGATGGCGCCGCTTGAATACATCGGCCGCTATTTGAAGCGGTTCTTCGATTATTCCTTCGCCGATGAGTTGCACCAACTCGCCAATGACACTGCCCAAGGGAACAATCTTTGCGTATTGCGCCGGTGCGCACGCAAGTTGATCGCCAACACTGGGACCCTGATGGGCGGCTATGCCAGTGACCTCTTCCACATCTTTTACCGGATGGAGCCGTGGAAGATGGTCGAGGCCGGCTTTGAAGCTGGCAGCCAGGGGCAGACCGACTTTCAAGCTGCTTTCGGCGTGCTCGAATCGATCGAGAGAATACCGGACGAAGACAGAGCCTGCACCAGGGCCACCAAGAGCACCGTCCGGCTCCAAAAGAAGCCAGGCGCTTCACCGCTTCTGTTCGGCAAGTTCCTGATGAGCTCCACCGTCTTCGTTTCGCTCGAAGACATCGCCGATTACCTTCCCCCCTACGAGGAGAGCGTCTGTGAGATTGCGCTCGATCCGAAGCTGCGCGATGCCTATATGGGCATCCAGGAGGACATCCAGAAGGCGCTCAAAGCCAATCGCGGCAACCGTAGCCTGATGAGCTTGATGCTTCACCGGCTCATGCTCTACCCGGATCACCCTTTCGACATCGGTGAAATATGGGGTAAGCGCTTCGATGAGCAGCAAAAGCGCCTCGTGCCATTTTTGGTCACCACCGCGCCCGACCTCCCGAAAGACGAGCTGTACTCGAAGGAACGAAAACTCGTCGAGGACATTCGCGAAGAACTCCGGCAAGGACGGCGGTGCCAGGTTTTCGCGACCTTCACCGGGGAACACGATGTACCCGAGCGGCTGGAGCAGGTCCTTCGTCAGGCCGGCATCCGAGTGGCTGTCCTACGCGCATCGGTTCCAACCCTGAAGCGAGAGCAGTGGTATGAGAAGCAAATCAGGGATGGAGTCGAGGTAGTGCTCGGCCATCCCAAACTGGTCGAGACAGGACTCGATCTCTTGTGGTTCCCAACGATCTACTTCTACCAGACCGGCTACTCGCTGCACACACTGCGGCAAGCGAGCCGGAGGTCGTGGCGCATCGGACAGAGATTCCCCGTGCGGGTGAAGTTTCTGATCTACGACGAAACGACCCAACGCACCTGCCTTCGTCTCATGGGTCGCAAGATGCTCGTGGCTCTGATGATGGAAGGCAAGTTCTCGGGCGAAGGCATCCATTCGATGGATGCGGACGACGACCTGCTTGCCGCGATGGCACGCGAACTGGTGGAGCAGGGCGGCGTCGGCGAATCTGCCGATGCCGTCTGGGCCGAGATCAGACGGGAACGGACGGCGCAGGCCAATGCAGTCCCGCAACTCGCGAAGCCGGACGATTGGCAGGAAGTGCCGATGATCCCTGACATGTTCAGTGGAATCGACACTCCTGTATCCGCCGCGACTCCTGGCCCGGTATTAGTCGAACCGAAGCCCAAACCGAAGAAGGTGGAATCGATCTGGCCTACGGGTTATGTGGTCGGAGAACAGATGCGGCTCTTCGGTTAGGAATGAGGGCTCAGCTCATTGATTCCATTGCACATCGTCGCTTTCGAGAGAGATTTTTCGCGAGAGACTGCCGGCATTCCGTCTCGCGGGAACCAGATCATTTGTACTCAACTGGAAAGGATACCCATGGTGGCATATACTGTTGTATATGTCACTGTTTCAGGGGAGGCACTATGCAACGTACAGCGAAAGTCTTCATGAACAATAGGAACCAGGCGGTCAGGCTGCCGAAGGAGTTTCAGTTCTCTACCACCGAGGTCTTCATTCGGAGGCAGGGGGATGAGGTCGTGCTTTCTCCACGGCCCTCTGACTGGTCCGGCTACCTCAGTTCAGACACCGTCGCGTCTCCGGAGTTCATGGAAGGCGTTGACGATTTTCCCGTGCAGGAACGAAACCTCTGATGCCGGTCTACATGCTCGATACCGATATTTCGTCCTACATCATGAAGCGTTCTCACGATGCCGTGCTCGAACGACTCAAGCGGACACCGATCCATGACGTCTGTATTTCGGTCATCACAAAATCAGAACTAATGTTCGGAGTGGAACTCTCGCCCCGGCGTCAGCAGGATCAAACCGCGTTGGATGAATTCTTGCGTTATGTCGAGGTGCTCGACTTCCCCAATGAAGCGGCCCTTCACTATGCTCAGATTCGAGCCACCCTCAAACAGAGTGGAAACATGATCGGAGCCAACGACCTTTTCATCGCGGCCCACGCTCGCAGTCTTGGACTCACGGTCGTGACCAATAACACACGGGAGTTTGGGCGTGTCCCCGATCTGAGTATCGAGAACTGGTCCGTCCCGGTCAGCTGACTCGCTTTCGTTAGATGAGCGCTCCGTGAACTGAAGACTCTCCTCGTCCTGTTCTCCAAATGCGCGGCGGCCAGTCTTCTGGGTAACCCATCGCGAGGAGCGTTCGCACGCGCTCCGATAACGAACTGAGTTCTAAAATAGTCGAATCGTCATAACCCGGAGTTCGTATGAACCTCCTTATTGTCGGTGCCAATGGCAAAACCGGCTGCGCTCTCGTCCAGTTGGCGCACGAACTTGGCCACTGTGTGACCGCGCTTGTGCACCACGAGCCGACAAAGCCCATGCATGGTGCCCGCATCCTGTTTGGCGACGCGCGCGATCCTCGGCTTCTTGAATCCGCTGTCATCGGGCAGCACGCTATCATCGACACCATCGGTACACGCCGACCCTTTCTCAAAACCAACCTCGAAACCGATGTTGCCCTCCTCCTGATCGAGGCGATGCGCCGCCATAGCATTCGCCGCATTGTCGCCGTCTCCTCCATCGGTGTGGGAGATAGCGTCGTCAACGTTCCAGTCTTCTTTCGCGCGCTCATGCCGATCTTTTTTCGCGGAGCGATCCCCGACAAAGAGGGGATGGAAATCCAACTCCAGCAAAGCGATCTCGACTGGACAATCGTTCGTCCTGCGGGCTTAACGGATGGCCCGCAGACCAACTCAGCGCGAATCATTACGCCCGCATCACACCGTCAGATGCGCCGCATCGCCCGCAAAGACGTTGCCGCCTTCATTCTGGATCACGTTACCGACACAGACCTTTATCAAAAGATTGTGGGCATCGCCACCGAATAACGTGGGCGGCCAAGTGTCACCAGCCCAGCACCAGGCTACAACGCTCGCCATACAGTCGAGCAAACATGCACCAAAGCACTCTCTGAATCCATTTAGAGATTAGTTTCGGCCGTCCATAGACGCTCATGGGCCTGAGAAGGTTCAAGCCCGGAGTCCGCACAAACCGTCTTCTCACCCTTTAACCTCTTGTCCCTAAGAAAGCAGCGGCCGGCCTCGGCCGCTTTTGCCGTTTTTGAGGAGCCGCCATGCGGACCAAACCATTCGATGCTTGCCAATTTGTTGCCACGGAGTGGAACTCCGCCGCTGACAAAGCAGTGTTCGGAAACACCTATCTGCATTTCATCGAGTCGGACTGGAAACAAAGCCTCTTTACCAAGAGCTTCTACCAGCGGCTCTCCAACTGCTTCGGGCATATTGCTCATTATGTGTAGATCGTGATTATGCAGAGTCTTGATGCGAACAACGCGTAGACACTTTCTTTGGGGCTCCATTCACTCCGCATAATTCCTTGCTACGAGTGGCAAGGTCGCAGCAAGGAATTATGCCGGACGTACAGTTCGGTAGTTCTACCGTGATCCCTGGAGGGAGGCGATCAGCGCATCGGGAGCCTTGAACCGGCCTCGACGTAGATTCAGCGGAAGCACCGCCTCCATAGCCTCGAGCTTTTCGGAGGGGTCAACTCGTAGGTAGATCTCGGTTGTTCGCATGTCGCTGTGCCCTAGCCAAAGAGCGACCTTTCGAACGTCACGAGTAGCTTGAAGCATTATCACAGCGCAACTGTGCCTTAGCTGGTGAGGCGATACCGAGCGCCCCTTGAGCTCAGGAAGTTTCAGCGCTGCGGCCCGAACGTGCTTCTCCAGAATGTATTCGAATCCAGACCGGGTCATGGAACTTCCTGCAGCATTAACGAACAATTCTGGAGTGCGAGGAGCACCCCGGACAGACAACCATGCTCGAAGATCCGCGGCAGTTTCCTTCCATAGTGGAAGACATCTCTCCCTCCGTCCTTTTCCGCAGATGCGGATACTAGGAGGATGGCGTAGAGAGAGACCATCAAGTGGCACCTCGACCAACTCGGACACCCGAAGAGCGCCCGCAAAACAGAGATGCAACATTGCTCTGTCTCGAATACCCGAGCGCGTTGACAGATTCGGAGCATCCAAAATCGCTCTGATCTGTTTCACCGTTAGGTGTTGAACCAGGGCTTGATCATGACGTTTCGTCGGAATGGCACGAATCTGGTGTGTCTGTTCGAGTGAAGAAGGCACGCGCAATTCGACGTATCGCATGAAGGCCTTTACCGCGGCCAGCCGTGAATTCCGGGTGACGGCGGAGTTCGATCGAGTCCTCTCAATATGCCCCAAGAAGTCGAGCACCAAGGCAGCGGTGATGTGCTCAATACAAAGTTGAGAAGGCCTCTTGCGAAGGCGGCCAGCGGCGAAGTCGAACAACAGGCGGAACGCATGCGCATATGTTTCGCAGGTGTTTGGACTGTACCCGCGTTCCACCGGCATGTGTTGTCGGAGAAAGGCAGTAATCAGTGGGGCGATGGGAGTCATGCGACCTCCCTACCGAACAGAGCTTCAGCAGACGCAGCGATGTCCGTCATCAACTCAGGTGTTGCTTCGAGGTACCAGTAGGTATGCGTGATATCCGCATGCCCGAGGTAGGTTGCCAGAGCCACGAAATGAGCCGCAACATCTTCACGTCGCGTTGGACATGATTCCAAGGATCGGGTCGCAAACGTATGTCGAAGATCATGAATTCGGCATGGTCGGGTTCCGGTCTGAGTGATTCCTGCATGGACCGCGATACGACGGAATGTGTAAACAGCCATGCTCCGGCCGATGCGCCGCATTCTTCCGGTCAGGAACAGATGATCGTCGTTCGCAGGAAGCGCAAGCCGCGAAGAAAGATACGCGTCGAGTTCGATTGTCACCGTGGGATGTAGAGGGATCAAGCGGCTTTTCCCGCACTTACCTCGGCGAATCACCAGGACACCACCTGGCTGAACGTCGCTCACGCGCAGGTTGAGTGCCTCTGATATGCGGAGCCCCGTCGCGGCTATCAGACCAAATAATGTGGCGTAGGTCGCACGACGGAGCGAGTAGGTTCTGGGAAGCTTTGCCGCTGCGGCGACAATCCGGCTCAGTTCCTCGGAAGAGTAGATGTAGGGCATCAATCGGCCCTGCGGAGGTGGAAACAGGCGAGATGGCGGGATTTCGTGTTTGGATTCCTCCGCGTGGAGGAATCGGGCAAGCAACACTACAGCATTCAGGCGAACGTACCTTGTGCCGGGCGTAGATGCCGATGTGGCCCACGCGACCGCGGTGGATACTCGGATGTAAGTGTCCCCTTGACGTGCTGCAAATCGCGCATACGCGAGGAGCAAACGGTTGGATTGTAGAAGGCCGTAACCAAGGCTGCGGCGAAGTGCGATATAGCGTTTTACTGAATTCATTAACATGATGCCACCCCCGGCCACGGTTGGGCGATCGTGGACAACATGCCTATATCCACCTTGGCATAGCGAGCGGTGGTTTGGGGCGAACGATGGCGCAGAACTGATCCAATACTGGCGAGAGACGCACCCTGTCGTAGCATCGCCGTTGCGGCCGAATGTCTGAGAACATGCGCCCCACAAACCGGCGCTTTTACTTTGGCGCGTTCCAATGCCCTCCGAACAATGCCACTGACCGCCTGAGGGCTCAGCTTCTTAAATGGAGGAGGGAGGGTGACAAACAATTCGGGCGTTCTGCACGTTGGTCGGCCTGCTTTGAGATAACGCAGTATCGCCTTGCCAACCTCCTGTTGCAGGGGAAGAAAATCATGTCGCCGGCCCTTGCCACACACCTTGACCCGTGCGTTTGTCCAGTCAACATCGCTCAGCCGTAGCCCAACGATATCGCCTGCGCGCAGTCCCAAACGGCTCAAGAGTAAAAGAACAGCCTTGTCGCGCAGCCCCGCATCATCTGTTGTGCACGAAGCAATGACCTGATTCACAACTTCAGGTGTGAGAAATTTAGGCAACGACGACGACTGCCTCGAGGCATAAGCGGGCAAAGCAAACTCCAATCCGGGTTTGCATTGTCCCGTAGCCCCGAGGAACCGTAGAAAGCTGCGAACAGCTGTTCCCCCAAGACTCGCATAGGAAGACCCATGACGCGATCCTCTTTCGAGGACAAACCCGCGTAGCACTTTGGGACTATAGCGATGCGGATCGCTCCCAACGCTTGCGATGAACTCGTCGAGAATCCGCTGATAGATATCCAAGGTTGTCTTCGTAACACCTCGATGTTCAAGCATCCAGGCACGAAACTCTACAACCAGCGGGTAGGGTGAGATAGATGAGTCCACGGATGCTTGGATCGTTCCGCGTTCGCGGAGGAAACAGAGGAAGAGCCGTGCGGCTGAAAGAGATTTGCGCTTGGGTCCGCGCTGATATGGAATTTGGGACACTGACAAGACGTATCTTGTGCATGCATCCAGTCCCTCCGAAAAGTCCGCCGCGGATCTGCCGGTTTTGGTTAGCCAGTCGGTCCAAGCAGCGAAAGATTGAAGCATTCGGAAGATCGACCGCTTTTTGTGACCTCGATTATGAAGCCATTCCGCAAAACCGTCGACATGGTTAGCGGCAGGACCTGAGTAGAGCCTTCGCCGCGTGATTGCTGCGCTTACGTGATCTTCGAGCATGTTGCCTCCTTAACCATAAGGAGACAAGTTTGTTGCCACAAAATCCAGCGCCGTGAAGGCAGTACGATGCTAAGACGCCTGGGGGGAGGGTGCCTAACGCTCGACTATCTGGGACGGTGAAATATTTTGACCGCAATCAGAAGGCAACCGTTGACCACAAGCTCATCGCAACGTGTGCGTCACCGCATCTCCAGATAGCAAGGAATTATGCGGAGTGAATGGAGCCCCGAAGAAAGTGTCTACGCGTTGTTCGCATCAAGACTCTGCATAATCACGATCTCCACATAATGAGCCTTATGTAATGCACCGCATAATGCTCACTATAACCAAGGTCAGTTTTACGAGACGTGGTTCACCTGCGACAAGGACCGACTTGAGTTCGTGCGGAACACACTGGCGTGGCCTTGCTGGGGCGACCCAAAGTTTACGTACTGCGACGTAGAGCGCGCTATCAAACAACAGGTTCGCGCGAGGAATTACCTCTCGCTCTATGAGCTGCGAGCGGCAGAAGAGTTGCGGACTGCTGAGATCGCAGTCCTTGTTCGCCTTGAGGCGAAGTATCGGCCGTCGCGCCCACAGGCCGACGCATCT
>Ga0307377_10005842_pt1 | contig 13048 bp, 9 predicted proteins | sample TR3MG_FD_202535 | JGI IMG/M metagenome (GOLD analysis project Ga0307377, IMG submission 202535) | Soil microbial communities from Risofladan, Vaasa, Finland - TR-3 | ecosystem: Environmental > Terrestrial > Soil > Coastal area > Acid sulfate soil | place: Finland: Risofladan, Vaasa | collected... | reverse complement strand
CCTGTTAAAATGTTATTTTTCGAATTTGACTTAAACATAATCCCATAAAGATTAGGGTTTTTATCAAAATATTTTGAATAATTTTTCGCTTGAAAATCGTCGTAAGTTGTTTCATTTTGTTCAATTCTGAGATCTCCTTCATATCTATCAAACCCCATATTATTCTTTAAGCCAAAATATATAGGATTAGAAAGATTAAATTCTGTAGGAGGATCAAAAGCAGAAAATAAATCTATAAAATTTTCAATTATGGATTCTATATAGTAAATCCCCTTTCTTAGATATTTCTCTATAAAAATTAAACTTTTTCGATTAGGGTTGAATATTAATCCTCCAGGAATAGGAGTAATTGGATGTAGCACCCTTCCTCCTATTAACTTATTTATTTCTGTTCCAATTTTTATTAAATTAAAAACATTTGTCGTTAATTGAGGATTGTAATTAATCAAATTATAAGGATCGTTAATTATATTATTAATTTTAAATATTTTTAATAAATCTGGAAAGGACTGGAAAAAATAATGCATCATGTGCGATTTTATTAATTCTCCGGATAATAAAAGCCTTCTAAGCAAAATTGATTTATGTGATGGTTCTATTCCGTAAATATCTTCTATTGCTTTGCAACTTGCAATTGTTTGAGATGCGTAGCACAATCCACAAATTCTAGATACAATTTTTGGAATATCTAATAACTTTTTCCCTACTAAAATATTTTCAAATCCTCTAAATACTGAAAAGTTTAATTCAGTTTGATAAATTTCATCATTTTTTAAATAAATGATCAAGTTTCCACTACCTTCAACCCTTGTGCATGGTACCACAACTTTATCTATCAAACCTTCCCTCCTACAGTTGATTTTGAGAACCTATAATATATCGCTTTATATTTTCTTAAATCTTTAGAAAGGTTAAAGAGGCTTAAAATATTGATTAAATTCGCTGTAAAACCCTTTGAAGCCGTGCCAAAACATCCTTCACAGGGTAATCCTTGATTTATACAGAGATGATCACAGCCATCTCGAGTAACAGGACCTAAACATAAAATCCCGTCGTTTAAAAAACACGACAAATTTTCTTCCGGAAAATGAATTTCATCGTTTCTTGGAACAATCTTTTCTATTGTTAATGATAAATCAAATTTTGCGTGGTTGTTTAAAGAACAAGTAGAACACATATTTTTTAAGCTTAGCTTGATTTTTTTGTTCTCAACTAAATTCAATAAACAATTTCCTAAAAGTGTGGACGGAGGAGGACATCCAGGAATAATACCATCAATTTCTACAAACTTTGAAATAGGATACGATTCTTTTTTATTTGAGAGACTAAGAATCCCCCCTAATGCAGAGCATGTACCTAATGCATATAATTTTTTTGCATTTTTTCGTATTTCTTGAAGATATTCGATTTGATTCTTTTCGGATACGCACCCCTCTACTAGCGCTATATCGCATTCTTTGATCTCTAAATTGTCAGATATAAATGGAAAATATTCGATTTTCGTTCTCTCAAGAAATTGTGGAAATACATCTAACGATAATAATACTGATATACATCCAGTACAAGATGTTAAAGAAGTAATTAAAAATTTAAGCCTTACTTTTAATCTCCTCCTTTAATAAATAATAGAATTTATTAGAGATTTCAGCAAATGTCTGTCCTTCTACTCCGTTTAAGCCTATCACTATTATCCGTCTGCTTAACTTTGGTCCTAGAATCTTTTTTAAAAGCCCAACTCTTTTTCTTAATTTTTCAATCCCATCAATATATCTACAAGAATCCTTTCTACAACCGATAATCATAACTCCATCAAACCCCATTTCAAAAGATTTAACAATGAATTCAGTATCAATACGTCCAGTACAAGGAACAGAGATTATAAAAACATTAGGCTGATATAACAATTTTTTTAATCCCGCATCGTCAGCGGCAGCGTAACCGCACGATTGGCAACAAAAAGCGATGATTTTTGGTTTTTTATTGAATTTTGAGAAAATTTCGATCGTTTTTAAAATCTTTTCTGATGTATTTATATTCATTTCGATGGCATTAGTAGGACAAACACTCGCACACATACCACAAGCTTTACATTTAAACTTATCAATAGTAATTTTTTCGGAGATTATGCTTATTGCATTGTAAGGGCAGGAATTGACGCAGAGGTTACACAATCCACATTTGTCTTCATTAATCTCTATTCCAGTATATTCTGCTATTAAATAATCATTTGAAAGAAGGGATATTACTTTTAATGCTATGTTATTGGTGGATGCAATAGTTGAGTGATAATTTAATGGCCCAAATATTGTACCAACACCATAAATACCAGAAGCTAAAGTTTCTTCACTCATAAAACCATAATCATTTAAAGTGAAGTCCATAATCTTTCTTAGAGATTTCAGATCCTTATTTGGAATTAATTTAATATTTAAAACAATCAAATCACTCTGAAACTCAATAGAATCCGCAATTACATAATTAATATTTTCTCTTGTCTCAATTAATACGTTATTAGCGTAAAGAAATCTAGGATGAGTAGATTTTAGTATTATCTCGTCTTTTTCTTTTAATTTACTTAAATCGTAAAAAACATTAACTTCACAATCAGGGTTCTTCATTTTAATAATATCTATATACTTTAGGGTTAAAATATCCGAATATTCACATAGATAGTTTGAAGGTCCTACTTCTTGAATAATTGATATTGTTTTCGCTATTTTCCCATCAGACAATTTTACAATCTTTCCGTCAGTTAAGCCATCTGAACATAAAATTCGTTCAAATTCTGCCGAAGTTATAACATTATTTCGTGGATTATAATTATATTTTTTTAAATTTGAATAAAGATCTGAACCAATAGCTATAACTTTTGCACCTACTTTAATTCTTAATTCCTTAGGCTTTTCCATTAAATTTATTGCATTATTTGCACAAGCGCGTTCACATACTCCACATTCAAGGCAGTTATTAATATCATTATCTTCAATAACGGGGACATAAGGATAACAGTATTGAAAAGGAAAGTGAATTATTTTTCTATTTGTTAATCCAAATTCATACATATTAACTTTCTCTCGAGCACACACATCAATACATTGGTTACAACCTGTACATTTAGTCTCATCAATATAGCGAGGTTTTCTAATTAAACCTATTGTAAAATTGCCAACTTCTCCAGATACACTTATTATTTCTGTATTTGTCAATATCTCGATTTTTTTATCTTTTACAATTTCCCCAATTAATTCAGAGATGAAACAAGCAGAACAATCTCCCATATTAGAAATTTTTTGCCATCTTGCTACTTTTCCTCCTAATGTAGGTGACTTTTCAATTAGGTAACCCTTGATACCTGCCTTTGATAAGTTTAACGCTAGGTTCATACCCGCAATCCCACCTCCAACAATAGCGCAGCTTTTTTCAACTTCAACTCTTTTTACTTTAATTGGTTTTTGAAGATTTACTCGATTAACTGAGGCTTCTATAAGTAATTGCGCTTTTTTCAGAGTTAAACGACTATCAATATGCTTTTTTATTGAATAATGTACCCAACAGCATTGTTCTCTTATATTTGCAATCTCAATATTTGTATTATCAATTATATTTTGAAAAAGATGTTCAAATATATGTTGATGTGTTTTAGGAGAACAAGCAGCGATAATAATTTTATTTATGAAGTTATCAGTAATCCAATTATTAATATTATCTTGATTTTTTTCTTGGCATAAATTATCAAGGATTTTAACTGAGACTACATTGTTTATTTTACTTACATAGCTTTCTAAGGAGTTAATGTTAAGCACATTTGTAATTTCTGTATTACAAGTACAGATAATAACACCTATTCTGTTTATTTCGCTCCCTTTTGATTTTAAATATTCTATTTCCTCTCCAGATAAAATTCTTTTGTTTAATCCTAATACCCTTATAACTCTTTTACCGTCATCAGTTAAATAATACGATTTTTTGTCTTTACTTACTAAAATATTAAGCTTTTTCAAATGAAAATTTAATTGTCCTGTTTGTTCTATACCTAACTTCACCATTAATTCGGTATATGGGATAAATCCCTCTTCTTCGAGAAGGTATAAGAGTTTTCTTCTCATCGGATGGGCTAAAATTGAATAAATATCCATTTTTGAGCTTTCCTATTTAATTTTTATTCTAAATTTATTTTGTTAAAAACTTTTTTTTGATAAATTATTTTTTCTTCATGACAAATATGTTGTAAATGTATATAAGTGTGTTAGAAAATGATCATGTGATCCATGAATTCCATCAATAAAAATGACAATTTTCAATTAACTAAAAAAATTGTTACCATAAAAAGTTTGATAATTTTCCTTATCAAGAAGTTAAAAAATATTCTTGTCAAATTCTTTATATTTCAAGCTTATGACAATTCAATTAGGTAAATACTTATTTAAAAAGTTAAGATAAAAGAGGTGTATTATTTTATGGAAGTTTTGGATTTGAAACCAGTAAAAAATAAAAAAATAATAGCGTATATGTCCTCAAAAGAAAATGGCAAGTATTTTCAAAATACAGATACTTCAAGATTAACTGATTTTCTTAAAAAGAAAGATATTACTTTTGTTACCGTAGATTTCCAAGTGGCTATGAAGGAATTTAGAAAAACACCTTTTGCACAAACATTAGATAAACTTAGAATACCATATATTCAAGTAGATATTCCAGATTATGCAATGGGATATCTTTATGAAGAGATTGTCGAAAAGCAAGCACTACAAAATGAATTATTTGAAGAATACGACAATATGAGTGATAAAGAATCTTTAAAAGAACAAAGTCTAAAAAATTGGATTGACATGTTAAGCGAAGAAATTCAAGAAAAAGAGATTTTTTTAAGCTTAAAGCTTAGACCACAGTGGATCGTAAAGAAAATGTTAGATTTTGCAAATCATTTTGAAAATGAAGTTGTTTCTTTTATACATTTTGTTCAAGAGGATATTTGCGAGGATATTTGCCCTCAAGTCGTAGCAAATTTAAGAGATTTGGGAGTAAAAGTAATTTCCTATACTAAAAAACATACAATTCAAAATTTAGTTTTTTAAATAAAAAAAAGGAGTGAAAAAAAATGTCAGAAAAATTAGAATTAAAGCCATTAAAAGATAAGAATCTAAAGCTTATTATGGTAGAAAGTGAGTTTCCAATAGATTGGTGGTTCGAAGTTCCTAAAGAAAAAAAGCAAGATTTGCTATGGTCTTTACATCTTATTAGCAAAGAATATCTTCAGCTCATCGATAATTTAATAGACAAATATTCACCTGATTTAGTTTTGGAAGAAAAACCCAATTTTTGGAATGACCCGTTAAACCCTAACGATCCTCTAAAAACCTTATTAAAAAAGAAAGGAATTCGATTTAAACATGCTGATATCTCTGAAAATGCGGAATTGTATCTTTCTGCCGCATTGGATGAACACAGAAATATGCTACAAACACTTGAAGAGCGAATCAAAGAGATAATTAGAAAAAAAGGTGTTGTTCCTTCCGAGGATGAATTTTTCCAACAATTGGTTTTATGGAAGGATTATCTCAAAAAAGATTATAATTCACAAGAAGATGAAATTCGATATACAGTTAGAGAGGCTTGGATGATGATGAATATTTTAAACCTTGCCAGGGAGATTGAAGGGAAAAAATTAAAGGGGTTATTTATTTGCGATTTAAGGCACTTTGAAGGCCTTGATAAGTTAGCAAACGATTTAGGCATCGATACAGAACAGATTAAAATCAAAAGAACTATTAAAACCACAGAAATCGAAAAAGAGTATGAAGAAGAGGTAGTAGTTGAGATATCTAAATAGTTTTTTTTAGTTATAATTTCATAGAATTTTATAATTTAATTAATGATGTGAGATGAGAAAAATTACTCAAAATAATGAAATTGGATATAAAATTGAAAGTATTCTTGGTAAAAAACCAATAATAGAATTGACGCCAATTAAAATAAAGAAAAAGGATACTTCAGATAAGATATGTTATTTTTTTGATACGGATGATAACGCTTCTCCGTTTGACATTAACATGGCTTACGACGCGGGATTTGATATTGTTGTGCCAATAAGTAGAATGACGGCGGATCAAGTTCCTAAGCTTGTCCAAGATGCTATATTTTCACGTAAACCTAAAGCACCTACAACATTTTTTATTGGGGGATCTGATGTGAAGGAAGGAGAAAAAATCGCTAAGAAAGTTATTGAATCCTTAGTACCTCCATTTGAATGTCCTGTAATAATAGATCCAAGAGGTTCTCATACTACTGCTTCGGCGGTTGTGGCTAAGACTTTATACGACGCCAAAAATATACATAAAATTAGTGATTTAAAAGGAAAAAAAGTCGTAATCTATGGGGCAGGCCCAGTTGCCAGAATTGCTGCCATATTAGCCGCAAAAGAAGGGTTGAATACATTTTTAGTTGAAACTTGGGATAAATCGAATGAAGTATTTATAAAAAATCTTGCTAAAGAAGTAACCGAAGAAGCTGGGAAGGATGCAACCGAGATTAAGGGGATTTTTGCACCTGAGAAAGAACAAAGATATGATGTTGCTAAAGATGCGCTTATTATCTGGTCTCTAGCTGCTGCTGGTGTTGAAGTTTTATCAAGCGATCTAATGGAAAAGTTAGAAGGTAAGAAAATTGTAGTAGATATCAATTTAGTTCCTCCTTATGGGATTGAAGGAATAAGACCAAAACATGATAATGAAGAAATATATTCAGGAATTTTTGGAATCGGAGCATTAGCATTAGGTCGTTTAAAAGCAAATTCAGAGGGAGAAATATTAAAGGAAGCAACAAAAACTAAAGGTACAAAGGTATTTGATTATAATTATGCGTTCGAAGTTGCTAAAAAATTGTTATCTAGGATGTAAATTATTAAATTATTAAATTTTTTTTATTAATTTATTGGTTAGTCTAGAGGGGAATAAAATGGTTGAGAATATTGATGAGATTGTAAGTAAAGTAAGGATTAAGGACGCATTCAAAGAAGACGCAGGGAGAGGTATTGTAAGAATAGACCCCGAGATATTTTCAAATTTAAATCTTAAGGTAGGTGATGTAATTAAAATCATCCATCCTGTAGTAAATAAAAAAACTGTTGCTCTTTTGTCAACAGGAAAAAATGAAGATAAAGGAAAAAAGATTATTCGTATGGATCCCTCCCTAAGACGAAATTTAGGAGCCTCAATTGATGACCTTGTTAAAATTAAAAAGATCAGTGTAGATACTGCCAATACAATAACCTTTACTGGGCTAGATAATTCATTAATCCCGCGAGATCCTCAAGCCTTAGCTAGAAAATTAGAAAATCGGGCAATAACAAAAGGAGATAGCTTAAGCTTCTACGCTATGGCACGCAGAATTGACCTGGTAGTCGTTGATTACACTCCTAATTTTGAAGCGGTTAAAATTCGACTTGATACAAAAATATTATTTAGCGAAAATTCAACTCAAGAAATTAACGAAATAAAAAAAAAAGAAATAACATATGAAGGAATTAGTGATTTAGAACAGAGATTACAGGAAATTCAGGGAAAAATAACATACGAGGATATAGGGGGCTTAGAGGATGCGATTCAAAAGATTAGAGAAATAATTGAACTACCTCTTAGACATCCTGAACTTTTTAAAAGAATTGGAATTGATCCTCCAAAAGGAGTTCTACTCCATGGGGCTCCAGGTACAGGTAAAACATTACTAGCAAAAGCAGTAGCTTATGAGACTGATGCCTATTTTATAAATATCAGTGGACCTGAAATAATGAGCAAATTTTTTGGTCAAAGTGAAGAAAATCTTCGAAAAAAATTTAAAGATGCTAAAAATAACGCCCCCTCTATTATTTTTTTCGATGAATTAGATTCAATTGCTCATAAAAGGGACGAAAATAATGGTCAGGTAGAATCAAGAGTTGTGGCTCAACTTTTGTCTCTTATGGATGGTTTAGAAGGGAGAGGTGAAGTCATAGTCATTGGTGCAACGAATAAAGTAAATAATATTGATATAGCACTAAGAAGACCAGGGCGGTTTGACAGAGAAATTGAAATTAAGGTACCTAATATTAAAGGTCGCTATGAAGTTTTATTGATCCATACTCGAGGAATGCCTTTAAATGAGGATATTGATCTAAATCTTATTGCTGAAAAAACACATGGATTTGTCGGTGCGGATATAAAAGCTTTATGCAAAGAGGCAGCTATGCTTGCGATTAGGGAGATAATGCCTAATATTGACTTAGATAAACCTATACCAGAAGAAATTTTAAACAAATTAATAATCAAAATGAAGCATTTTATTACTGCATTAAATAGTATTGAGCCCTCTGCATTAAGAGAAGTATTTTTTACGCAACCAACAGAAACTTGGGAAGATATTGGCGGATTGGAAGACGCAAAGCAGCAATTGAGAGAAATAGTTGAATGGCCATTTAAGTACTCGGGGTTCTATAAGCATATGAAATCAAGACCCCCTAATGGAATTTTAGTATTTGGTCTTCCTGGGACGGGTAAGACATTATTGGCTAAAGCGCTTGCACATGAAACCGAAATAAATTTTATTTCAGTAAAGGGTCCTGAATTTCTATCAAAATGGGTTGGTGAAAGTGCTAAAGCTGTAAGAGAAATATTTCGAAAAGCAAGAGCGGCTGCACCTTGTATTATATTTTTTGACGAAATTGATGCTATCGCAGCAAGAAGATCTATATCTTCAAGTTCAAGGGTTATTGAGCAAGTTGTAGCGCAATTTTTAACAGAAATGGATGGTTTAGAAGAATTAAACGATGTCATTTTAATAGCGGCGACAAATAGACCCGACATTCTCGATCCTGCCATTCTGCGTTCAGGAAGATTTGGAAGGCATATAGAAGTTCCATTGCCAAATATAACCTCTCGAATGAAGATATTTAAAATACACCTAACTAATCGTCCGATAGATAATAATATTGATATTGAAAAACTAGTAGAAAGGTTAGAAGGAAATACAGGAGCGGATATAAAAGCAATCTGTGAAGAAGCCACACTTTTGGCCATTCGCAGAGGTGTTATTGACGAAAATATAGATACTCAAAATCCTGATTCATATAAAAAGGTTAGAATTTCTCAAGCTGATTTTGAAAAAGCAATAGAGAAAGTACAATTAGGCGCTAATAATGCTAAAAGGGCTTATAAAGAGACTATTAAAGAAACTGTTGAAGATATTTACAGATAAAAAAATATTAATTAAAGTTGTCAATGAATTTTTTTGAAACATATAATGATCAATTTATCAACAATTTGTATTATGAAATTCTTTAAGTTAATCGTTTAAGAGTGTTTAATTAGAAGTAATAAAATAAACTAAATAAAAATTGAAAGGCGTACATAATGGTGACAAATTTGGCCGATGAGGTAAATAGTTATGGAGAAAAAATCGGATTATCTCCTAAAAGTGAATTTAAATCTGAACTTGCTCGAGGTTACTTTGAAGCGGTAATAATTGAAAAAGAAACACAATTAAATGAATATTTAAATGCGTATAATGCTATTCGTGAGAAAGACTCATTTAATAGACAATATATAGAAACTTTAATATATTTATTAAAATCTGAGATAAAGGGAATCCAAAAAATGTTTTAAGAGGATTCCCTTAATTTTTTTAGTATTATTGCTTATTTTAAGAAATTAACTTAAAAAAATAAGAATTTTTTAAAAATTATATTTTAATAATAATAATTAAGCTTCTTTTTCGTGGAGTTTTCTCTTGGTTAAAAGATGTTGGTTAACATGATGAGGCGTTCTCAATACTGTATCGTTAGATTTTTCTATTTCCCTAGCTTGTATGCATAATTCAGCAGCGGTTTTCATCATTTCGTGAGATGCAGCTAATAAAGGCATATAATCGGCTCTATCTTTTAAAACAAAGCATGCTCTTCCAGTAATTTTAGAAACTGAAGCAGCTAATTCAAAAGCTGCAATCGCTTTAGCTTGGGCGTAAGGGTTTGAAAAGCCTGCTGCCGCTGTAGCGTTAGTGGCATTAATTTCAATCTGAGGTAAAGTAGGAGCCTTCCCTTCTAACATATCCATTACAACTTTATTTAATTCGTTAGTTATTATATTAAAAGCACCAGTAATCGTAAGAACTTTTAATAGATCAGAATTGAAGCAACTCATCTCGATAGTGTCTAGAAATGGACGTCTTGCTCCTATCATAGAATCACAACCTACGATAATATAACCCATATTTTTTTCCTTAAATTCTTCGATGGCCTTTTTTGCTGGAGCATCAGAGATTACAATCGTAGGAATATTTCCTGCTAAATCTCTTGCTGCTTTCGGTCCTTTTAATGCCGCATTTGGGCTGGACATTAAGATTAACTCTGGTTCAAATTCCAATAATCGTCTCATAGTTTCTACACATTCCTCTGGGGGGTTCATCTTCGCTCCCGAGGTAACTTCTCGCACTTTAATTCGAGTAGCTTCAGCCCTTTCATCCAATAAAAAAGCAAGTAATAACGAGGAACCAATTGTCCCGTTCTTTAGAATACCAATCTTTAAAAATTTTTCTTCACTCATTTTTGACAACTTTAAATATATTGAAAATTAAAAAGATTCTACAATGAATTTCTTAAATTGATAATTGATATTAATTTTTAGTTTTTTTTCTTAAAAATTTTATATATTATTGCGTTCTATTAAAATTTATAATAAATATAGGATTTTGATTACAAAATAGAGATGTTGATAAATAATGGATATAAATAGAGTAGAGATTGAAGATACTTTTTGCGAAGCTTTTGGAGCGGTTTTTACCAGAATTTTAGTAACTGCTATAAATGAGAAATGGGTAAAAATTGCTGGTCAAATCGCAACAGGTTACGGAACATCAACAATCCACTGTGATTCAGAGGCTGGAGTCGATGTATATGTCCCAGCAGATAAAACTCCAGATAATCGTCCAGGAGTTGCCTTGATGTTTTTTAAAACTAAAAAAGATAAGATGGATCAAGTTTTGCTTAACAGAATAGGGCAATGTATATTAACTTGCCCAACTACAGCTTGTTTTGACGCTTTAAATATTTCTCTCAACCCGGAAAAAGATTTTGAAATCAAGACGGGGTATAAACTAAAATTTTTTGGAGATAAATTTGAGGAAAAAATTGAAGGATTCTATCCATTCGAAGCGTGGAAAATCCCTGTTATGGATGGGGAATTTAAAGTACAGAGTGTTTTCAAAGTCGGAAAAGGAATCGCTGGAGGTAATTTCTTGATATATGGTGAAACACAAAAAGCCACATTAGAAGCTGCTGAGAAAGCAATTGAAGCTATTAAAGATTTAGAAAATATTATCGCTCCCTTTCCAGGTGGAATAGCGCGTTCAGGTTCTAAAGTCGGCTCAGTATACAGTTTTTTAAACGCATCAACAAATGATCCCTTATGTCCGACTCTCCGACAGAAAATTGACAACTCCCTATTAGGAGAAAAAGATAATTGTGTATATGAAATAATACTTGATGGTGCATCCGAGGAAATCATCAAAGAAGCAATGAAATTAGGTATTCAGGCTGCCGTTCAAGTTCCTGGCATTAATAAAATTAGTGCAGGCAATTACGGAGGGAAATTAGGAAAGTTTCAATATCGACTTCACGATGTTTTAGCTTAAACACTAGTTAAGAAAGAAATTTAAAGTTAAAGATAAGAAAATTTTTTCTATTTTAACTTTCTTTTTATTTTTCTTTGTGGTTCCTTAGAGGGTGGTTCAACTTCTTGTACTTCAACTTTCTCAATGTCTTCTTCTACGTCTTTTTTTCTTGAAGGAATTGGCTTCACTTTTTTTGCAGGTTTTTGTGGAGCTGATTTTTTAGAAGGTGCTTCTTTTAAATCTACAGATTTAGTCTTAAATTTCTTGTATAATATACCCACTCCCGCTAACACGCCAAGTATAATTCCAATGAAAAAACTAATCCAAGGCAGAATAGGTGATAATAAATCAGGCAATACATTGATTTCTTGAGGGGCTAAGCCAAAATCTGAAATAAGGTATGTTGTAGCGTCATCAATATCAGTTACGGAGATGTAAGCGTACCAAATACCAGTTATTAATTCCTCAGTACGAATTGTTATGCTCATACCAGGCGTATAACCTCTTGTAATATTATACCAATTGTCTTCAGCGTCTAATAGTGCTACTGTAATATAAGCAATTGTGTTTTCAACATCGGTAACATCAAACCTAAAAATTAAATCCTCACCATAATTCACAGTTATACTTTGGTTCATGCTCAATCCGTTTACAGAATAGCTTAAAATATTGGGAGGATTATTTTTGATGGTTATAGATGTAATATAGGAGCCTATTCCATTATATTGGTCTTCAACTTCGATATGTATCTGATATATGCCTACGGGTTTGTCAGTAGCTACCGAAAAAGTAGTTGAAAAAGTCCAGTTATCATGGTTTGTTAATTCAATTGGAGCTAACATTTCCCCAGTAGATGTTTGGATTACCATGGAAACGGTTAGATTTTCGGGAAGTGTATTTAGATCTTGGTCTGTTGCATTTAATATTACTCTGCAATCTTCTGCTCTTTTTAAGGGATCTTTAGAAAATTTAACTGAAGGCACTGAAATTTCAGGTAAAGTATTCAAAACTCTAAAAGGTAGATACGCAGCTTCTATAGTTCCGTTTGTAACATCAGTCATGTTAAGTTTAATATAATAGATTTTATTTGAGAATTCAAATCTATCATCAATGAGAATAGAGGTTTGGAAAAGGTTATTACCAATGTCAAATAGATTGTTTTGTAGAGTCTCGTTATCATTGTCAACTATCGACACATTCCAATTAAAAACATATGGTTGAGGGTAATTACTTACAACTAATTCAGCATAAAGCGTATCACCCCTATTATATTCTTTTTTGTCAAGGGATATGAAATAATTAGTCGTAATTGTAAAGTTAGTTATTGGGATTGAGGAACTAAGAAGAGAATCTGATACATTGTATATCAGAAAGCTTACATTTTGAACCCCTAATGGAGCGTTATACTCCG
>Ga0307377_10005840_pt1 | contig 13049 bp, 11 predicted proteins | sample TR3MG_FD_202535 | JGI IMG/M metagenome (GOLD analysis project Ga0307377, IMG submission 202535) | Soil microbial communities from Risofladan, Vaasa, Finland - TR-3 | ecosystem: Environmental > Terrestrial > Soil > Coastal area > Acid sulfate soil | place: Finland: Risofladan, Vaasa | collected... | reverse complement strand
CCAATTCTTGAATTAAAGAATCAGGACCACATGCAAAAGAAATCAAGAAAATACCCCCATCAATCTCTTCATTATGGATAACATAATCAGATAATTGCATCAATTCATCTTCATTATCCCAGAAATTGCAAAGACTATCATCAATTTCGACCCTTCTTGAGAAGATTTCCTTTGGAGCATTTTCAACAGTTACAACATCAACAAAATTGGATTTGAGAATATCCATTAATCCATGATTAATAATTGATTCATAAGTATTGTATGGATGACCAAGAACCATTAATGAAAGTGGATAATTTTCATAATCTTTGTTAAGTTTAGCTCGAAATCTTTTCTTAAACTTATAATTTGGATATTTTTCAAAAGGATACATTTTGTAAAGTGCATCAGGAACAAGAATTCCATCCTCAATCAACTCATGGAATTCTTCAAGTTTTTTATATCCATTCTCATACGCGAGTTTTGATTGTTCTTTTGATTTATCTAATGTTTTTCCAAAATTTATTGCTGATTTCATCATTGAATGTTCCCTGGCATTAAAAATCCATTCAATCACGGGTAAATTAGAAACTGCTGAGTGTTGAGTGACATCTGGAAGGATCAGGAATTTCGGACAATAATAATGATCATTACTCTTACTAATGAGTCTTGGAACAAATATAAAATCTAGATCGGGGTGATTTCTCGATAAATAATTCACATGACCATAATGAATCTTGACTGGAATGCATAAATCGGTTGCAGATTGATTAGATCCGTTGGTAAGAATTTCTTTGTTTGTTTCTGGACTCACAATAACTTCGCAACCAAGACTTGTAAGCATTCCTTCCCATAATGGAAAATACTTGTAGAAATACAGGGAACGTGGTATACCTACCTTCAGCCGTTTCGTCTTTTCCTTATAGTTCGTCTTTTCATTCTTTTTCTTATAATTCGTCTTTTCGTACAAGTTTCGAAATAAGTTCTTGGGATCCGTTCGTTCTTTCACTTTATCGTAAAATTTCTTGTTATATACCTTCCAGAACTGGTCTTCCTCGTAGAAATTGTGAGTTATCAAGGTTTTCATTCCCCTGAGCTCATGAACCTTTTCTTCTAGCGCTTTATAGAAGTTAAATCCCTTTCTTTTTTGCTCGAACCCGTAGATGGCAAAATCTATGAATAGCTCATCCTCGATGGGAGCGATCATGTCTTGATTGAGCCACGGGTAGAACTTGTACCCATCTAGTTTGTTTTTTTGCATACGGTAAGGGACGATCCAAACCGGGAAGTAATCAAATAACTCCAGGTACCAATTGAAAAATTCTTCCGCGTGAGTGATTGGTATGAAGACATCAATAATCACATCCGGTTCTCCCCCCTTCTTAGTTAAAAATGGCAATCGTTCGCTGATCTTAAGAATATTTGTCGATCCAAGTATAAAGGGCCCTACTAACCACCGGACTACTTTATTCTCAAAAATTCCTCCAGCAACATTCCGTATCGACCAGTGGCAATCTGCATCATACCTGAAAAAATAGTCTATGGTGGAGAGGAAGTCTCGCTTTTTTTTCATCGCACTTTTGTAATAAATATCGTAGAAATATTCACTCTTGTAAGGAGCTTCCTCCTCATCAACGAAGCTGGCAACGCAGAGTACGTTCATATTCTCGGAGAAGATAAGCCCGTCCATCATTTCAATATCCTGCTTTTCGTAGTGTTGCTTGATAGCTTCCATGTATTCACTAAAAGTATCGTAACGGATGTAATCGATGCGGACGCACTCTTTTGCTGGAACGAGCTTGAACTTCAGGAGCGTGATGATTGCAATCGTGCCGAAACTCCCGTGCAGCATCTCGAATATTTCATGGTTATCACTTTTCGTGCATAACATTATGTCACCTGTTCCTGTCACAATCTCTATTTCTTCACAGGAATCGAAAAATCCCCCATACTTGAAAGACATGGATTCAACTGAACATCCTGCTACTGCCCCGCCTATCGTGATTCCCTTGAGCTCGGAAACACATTGCGGTACGAGCCCATACTTTAAGGTTTCTCTTGCAAGCCTAACAAAAGTAACCCCTGCTTCTGCAATACACGTCCTTGTATCCGTGTTTATCTCAATAATGTCTGTAAGTGACCTCACGTCTATCGGCTTGTCGCTATAGATCGGGTTATCCGGCTGTGGAGCCATGTGGGAAACGCTCGCCTTTTTTAGAGAGAAATATTCCCCCGGCTTCGCGTTATCGTACGCATTTCTAACCATTTCAGAGATCGCTTCTACTTTTCTTTTATGTATTGCTAGTTTTTCTTCGCTCATGTCAAACACAGGGTTGGGATTATTGCACGAAACGATTATTGCACGTCTATTTTCGCTTTCTTTTTTCCAGCTTGCGTTCTCTTCTTGCGCTTAATCATTTCAGTGAAGGATTCTATTCGAGTTAAAAGTCCAGCCTCTCCGCTGTGCTCATCCATTATAATCTCTAAAAATGGAAGACCTACAACTTTCATATCTCTCATAATCAACTCTGAAATGAGACTATCTGGACCGCATGCGAAACTAATTAAGAATATAACGCCATCGATTTCGTCTCGCCCTTCTGTGAGAAAATAACGGATGCCCTGCATGATTTCTTCTTCATGGCGCCAGTAATTTCGTAATTTACCGCCTCTTGGATTCACAATGACGGGTTTCTTAAAAATATATTCTGGAAGGTTTTCTATTGTTAGTACCTCGGCTCCTTGAGCTATCAATTTCTTCTGAAAATCAAGGTTGATAAAAGTATCGAATATGTTGTAGCCATGTCCCAAAAGCAGAAACCTAATATCGCCTGTGCTTTTCCTCTTTGGTAAAGTAAATGGGCGATTTCTTTCAACTAATCTTAAAGCGTAATTTACTGATGCTCCTTGTCTTAGAAATTCGTGATATTCGTCGAAGTACTTTTGAGCTTCTCGATAGGCATTTAAAGCTTGATTTTGATTCTTCCCTAATTGTCTTCCGAGTTCGATAGCCGCTGTAGATATTGGAAACTCTTTAACATTTACTTCAAAATTGAGAATTTTTGGAATATCAGGTAAGATTTTAATGACATCAGGTAAGGATAGAAATTTTGGGCAGAAATAAGAATCTTTTACTTCAGAAACATACCTCGGTACGAACACATAATCTAAATCGGGGTGCTCACTTACGAGTTTTAGAACTTGTCCGTAATATATTTTAACGGGGATACAAAGCTCTCCAAATCCGTGAGTAACTCCCACCTCAACAATTTTTTTATTGGTAAGGGGACTAATAACTATTTCAGCACCAAGTTCTTCAAGTATCTTTTTCCAAAAGGGGAAATACCTATAGAAGTGAAGTGCTCTCGGTATTCCTACCTTGATCTTTGTTTTTGTTGATTGTTGTGGTACTTCCATGTTGTTACCTCCCCTTTTAATCTATGCGTCTGGACTATCATAAAGGAGCAGATCCTTAATTTGAGCCATCATATTAGCTGTTAAGCGCTTCAATTCTTCATAGTCTGGCATTGGTTTACCCCAATATTTTTTGTGCTCCATAAATGCTGGTCCTGCCTTCATTATTTGACCTCTATAAAAGTTTAGCATTTTAGCGTGTTTTGGATATGTATTTTCTGTCCCTGTTATGCCGATTAACAGAATAGGTACTTGTTTTTCGATTGCTAATCGCATTGCTCCAGTGTGTCCTTCTAAAACCTCTCCACCTCCACTACTAGTAGTTCCCTCAGGATACACGCAAACTAGATGACCTTTATCAAGCACATCCTTTGCGAAATTATAAGAGTCTACATCGTGTTGACCGCGTTTTAATGGGAAGGCATGGTGATTTCTAACCCACGCGTTAACGAGAGGTGGTTTGAATAAAGATTGTTTAGCCATCTGGTACAGAACTCGTTTTCTGTGGTAGATTAAAGATGCTGCAAAGATAAGTACGTCCCATTCTGAGTTGTGGTTAGTGCACACGACAGCGGCACCTTCGTCGGGGATATATTTCTCAAAGTCAATTACCTTGTAAGGCATCATTAAATTGCTCCAATTGCATACTAACCAGCCCGAAAAGTTATGGACTGTTTTTTGAAATTGGTCTCGTAGTCCAAATGCTTCTAACGCTTTCAATAAGGAATACCACATGTCATCGACGAGTTGTAAGGCTCCCTTTCCAAAATCTTTCAAGTATGTCTTAAAGGAAAACGATTCTTTCGGTTTTTGAGCATCTTCAGGCGAACCAATTGAAAGTTCTTCCTTTTTTTGTTTCCGCGGATCTATAATGACGTACTCCCGTAAATCAAGAACTATTTGTCTTAACTCTGCTGTTAACCTTTTTATTTCGTCGTACGATATTTTATTAATGTCGTATTGGTCATAATATATGGGATCTCCTACGCGTACTTTAACTTGAGTTGGTTTCATGACCATATTACCTTTTGGTAAAGCATATCTTGACCCAATGACTGCCATTGGAACAATAGGTACTTTCATTTCAATTGCGAGTCGTACTGCGCCCGTTTTAAATTCTCCGAGCTCCCAGCCAGTCTCTTTCCTCGATCGAGTGCCTTCAGGAAAAATTCCTACCCATTCTCCTCCTCTAATAATTTCTTTGGCCATTTCCCAACCTTCTTTAGGATTTTCTCGATCTGTTTTAAATGCTCCGAGGTTTGCAAATAAAGTTCTTAATAAGGGAGTTTTAAAATTATCTAACTTACTCATGTATCGAATTCGTCTGTGACAAGCGGCTCCATAAAAAAATGGGTCTAAGTGGCTTTCATGTGAACCCACGAGGATACCTGGGCCATATTCTGGAAACATATTCCCTAACGGGTATTCTGCTTTAAAATTCCATAATAATCGAGCAAAAAATTTGATATAAATATAAGCTGCCCACCATTGTAGTTTCCCTTCAACATCTTCAAGGTCCAACCGCTCGATCGCTTGGCGATATAGATCGTTTAGGGGATCGATCGGGTTGTATTTCACCATTTTATATGTTGCCTTCTGATGGCGTTTGTCGAACTCTAATTCTTCTCGTTCTTTTTCTTCAGTAGTTTTCCCTAAACGGGTTTCTTCTGAAGCTTTATATTCTTCTTCTTCTTTGAGCTGCATAAATAAAATCCTCCTAGGATTTGATCTTAATACTATTTTGTGAATTTGAATTTGATAAATTTTTATTTTCAATTAGCCTTTTTAAATCATCTAATGAATCAATTAACAAATGAGGTTTATGTTCAGCTAACATCTCTTTCTTACTAACTCCCGTTGCTACTCCTATAGTCCATACTCCTGCTTCCTTTCCTGCTTGAATATCTGTAGGCATGTCTCCAATCATGACAAATTCTTTCAAGTTGCAGGATTTATAGTTCTCAAAAACAGGATTTAATGAGTTAGGATCAGGTTTAAGACCCGGTAAAAGATCTGCACCATACACTCCTTTGAACATGCTTTTTACATTGTTTCTTTCAAGGTGTGGAATAATATTTTTAGTTTGGTTATGAGAAACAATAAATAAATCGTAGGATTTTTTAAACTTTTTAATGAAATCCTCTACTTCTGGATAAAATGGAGCTTCTTTAGCATAGGTTAAATATGTCGTGAATATTTTCGTAGCCATTCGTAGTTTTTTTAAGAATGTTATCGAATGAAGTGAAGTTATGTATTTAAATAATTCAAACGCTTCTAATATTATTTTAGGGAGTGGAGTTCCTTGAATTATCTCCATTAATGCCCCTATCTCTTGCATTGTCGTCTCGATATCATAGATTATCTGTTTTTCATTAAAAACTTCTACTATTGAGTTTCTTAGTGATTCTCTTATATCGAGGAGAGTCCCGTCAAAATCGAAGATGATTCCTCGAATTGTCCCGTCTTGAAGTCGCTTGACTAATTCGTTGTCAGAATTCATTATTTATTAAAAAACGGCTAAAATTTTAATAACATTATATTTAATATTGGTGAATTATCTTTACTTAAGTGATTTTCGATATAAAAAGATATTGTTTATAATAATACTCTATAGAGTATGATTTGTTTTCGTTTAATATAATCTCAGAAAAAGGTTTTCCTAATCGATAGGAACAAGCTCCATTCAATATTGGATTAGTACTTTCTTGATCAACTCCAAAATATTTCTAAATACCAAGATTCTGGGAACAGAACCCCCTTAGATGCAATATTTTTCCTTTAATATCTGATTTTTAAATACGATGGGGTGAGATAATTATATAAGAAGAGGTTTTTTATATGGAACTACAAAAAGAATTCCAAAAGGATAAATATAGACACGCTGAATTTCTTGAAATGATTCCCATAAAAGAGGAAAAACTTTTAAAGCTTTTTCTGAAAAGAAACAATCACCCCATTGGGATAAAATACGAAGCATTTCAATAATTTTTAAAACTTGGATGAAGTTTTTCATTAATTAATTTGTAAAAACTTGCTTATTTTACAGTTAAAGTTCCTTAACACCTCGTTTCATTGTTGAAATACTTAAATTAAATACAGTAGATATAACTACAAGATTAATTTTTAATTCTAAGAAGGATTTGACAAATATGTCTGAAAAAATATCTAATGATGTGAAGGAAGGAACATTCCCAGAGGAGATCCTAAAGACTTATGGTCCACTCAATAAGAACGAGAAGTATAAAGAGAAATATGCGGATAAAAGCTTTAAAATTCTTTTAAATCCAAAAGATGGAAAATATGCTGCTCTAATCACGGTAAATAATGGAGTGGTTACAGTTAAAGGATTGGATAACCAAGATAAAAAAAACATCGATCAAGACGAACTTGGCTGGGATGGCTTCATGCAAACTACTTTAGCTATATTTGATGAGATCGGTAAAGGAAACCTAACTCAAAATGATATCGTGAAGAAAGTAATAGCTCGTAAAATTAAAATCAAAAATCCGAAACTTGTGGCAAAACTCTCCGAAATGGGAGCTTTCTTAAAAGATTAATATTCAATTCAATTTTTTTTTTTCCTATAAGCTATCAGCAAAATTCAATATTAATTAGGATTAATATTTGCTAAAGTAAAGATTTCTTTAGTTTCATATCTTTTCACTTTTGTTATAAATTAGTGTAGAGCAAGATTGAATCCAAAGTAACATCGTTCAATAATTTAAAATGTGAAACCTCATTTTCTTTTTCATAAAATTAAAACAATTTAGAATTTAGGTTTGATAGATTTTATGGAATCAGATAGGAACGAGATTTCTTATAACAAATCCATATGGCCCGTTTATCTCCTTAATGGTTTTAATAGTATAGCGTTTGCAGGAATAATAATCCTTATGGTTCCCTTATCCTCATTAATATGGCCTGGAGAAGATTATCACGCGTTAGAAATGGGAATTCTAATGACAACATTACTTTGGTCTTCATCTGTTTCGGGATTGTTCTTTGGTAGGTTAATTGATAAATATTCAAGAGTAAAAATTTTGATAATAATCGCATTGATCAGAAGCATCTGTATGATTTTACTAGGATTCGCTATTGCTGGTCAAGGTTTGATTACATGGTGGTATTTTTTTGCTGTTGTATTGATTTTTGGTCTTTTTGCTGGTGGGAGTTACCCCGCAATGGTTTCTCTCTCTAACGATATTGTTCCACTAAAACATCGATCCAAATTCTTTGGATATTTTAGCATTGTAGGCTCAGTTTTTATGATGTTTGGTTTTCTTATCTCTGGTTCACTAGTTCAATTTGGATTATGGAGATATTATTTTATTGGGATAGGAGTCGCCGTTTTAGGGTCTGGAATACTATTTTATCTAATCGTTAAAGAACCAAAAAGGGGAATGCAAAATAGAGAACTGCAAAATGTACTTATGGATGATTCTATAGAATATGATTTTAAGATGGATAGGAAATTAATGAAAAGTACAATGCTCTCTCGCACGAATACAGTAGCTTTGATAGAAGGTATATTTACTAATGTATTCATGGGTAGTTTGGACATGATAATTTTGCCTTATTTGCAAACACCACCTCATAATTTATCTCCACTTATAACTGGCTTATTTGTTGTTATTTTTGGCGTTGGTGGACGTGTTATTGGACAGATTCTTCTTGCTCGACTTTCTGATAAAGTAGCAGAAAAAAAAGGAATCAGGAGGATTTATTTCATAATATTATCTTTGATAGGGGGTTCAATAACTTTTGTTTTGATGTTTTTCGTTCCTATTCCTTTTCTAACGCCGGTTCAAGGAGCAGATATTGTAATTTTCTTTTCATTTCCAGTAACTTATATGATGGGAGTATTAATTTTATGTTCTGACGCAGTTTCCTCTCTATATGGGGTCAATCAACCTCCAGTACTTCAAGAAATAAACCTTCCAGAAGCTCAAGGTCAAATCGTATCTTGGAACCAATTTTTAGAACAGATAGGCTATGGAATGGGGCCCTTAATTGCGGGGGTCTTTATATCGGCTTTTGGGCAAAATTATCAAGTTAGTGCCATAATAATAACTGTTTTTGTAATACCAGGAATAATACTATGGGTATTATCATTAAAATGGTATCCTTTTGATAAAAAAAAAATCAAAGAAATATTAGTAGATAGAGCACAAGTATTAGAAACGAGAAAAAAGCCATAAGACGATTAACCTTAATTTAAGTATCTCAGGTAAAAAAACTTCGAACTTAAATTTTTTTTAAATAATTTATTTCCAAATAGGTGGAATAATAAACATTCAAATAATCTTAAAGATATAATATTTGTTAGAAAAGCAAATAAAACTTTTCAAATATTAATCGATTGGATGATTGAAATGGGTAAAAATTCAACCACTACTTATCAATTCAAGCTCCCAATTTTTGGAGATGCAGGAGTTGGCAAAACTACCTTAACTCATCGTTTTTTACACGGATTATTTAAGGAGTCGTACCATGGTACGATTGGAATTGACTTCTACTTGAAAAAACTTGAGATAGATGCTAAAAAAGTATCTTTACAAATATGGGATTTTGCGGGGGAAGAGAAATTTAGATTTCTTTTACCAGGAATACTAAATGGAGCTAATGGAACGATTTTTATGTTTGATATAACTAGGTATGTAACTTTTGAAAACCTAACTAATTGGCTAATAGTGTTTAATAAAGCTAATAAAACTCATAACCAAAAGGTACCCGTCTTATTGGTTGGTAGTAAGACAGATCTCGAAGGATTAAGAACCGTTCCATCAGAAGAAGGCAAGAAATTCGTAAAAGAGAATAATTTAGTTGAGTATATCGAATGTTCTTCTAAGAACGGAGAAAATGTTGAAGAGCTATTTAAAGCAATTACCAAAATTATGATTAGCAATATCAAATCCAAGTAATTACCTCAATTTTAATGAAAAATTATTATATCTTTTAATAATTAGTATAAACTAATAGTGCATAATATCTAATTTTAGCATTAACTTATTATTTGAAATTAAGCTACTTCAGTAATGATTATGAAATCTATGTTTGAACTTGATGTTCCAGTTCCATCGAAGCGTTCATTGATCGTGAGGAATAATAAAGAAGTTTCTAAAGAACAGAGGGAGATAGCGTTAAAGGAAACGGAATATAGTATGTTTTCGTTTCCCGCAGACATGCTTGTTTTGGATTTTCTTTCTGATAGTGGTACTTCATCCATGACTGACTTGCAATGGGCTTCCCTTTTTCACGGTGATGAATCGTATGGGCGTAATAAAGGATATTATGTTTTGCTGGATGCCATTAGAGACACTTTTGAGAGGGGAGATGAGCCAAAAAAAGCGATTAACTTAATTCTTTCTGGAGAAACTAATGTTAAAACACTTATGGATGAACTTTACCTCAAAGCATTCAAGGGTGGATTTGTTAATGGGGGCGTTCACCAGTTAGATCGGCCTAACGCTTTCATAGTTCCCCAAGGTCGTTGTGCAGAGCATTTATTATTCTCTACTATTGCGGCTATATTAAAAGAGAAAAATCCTAATAAAGAATACTATATTCCAAATAACGGACATTTCGATACAACCGAAGCAAATATTGCCGCAAATGGAATTTACCCAATAAATTTATTCTCTGTCAATTTATTTGAGGATTTCCCTTCAGATCAAATGGATTCTATGAATCCTTTTAAGGGCAACATGGATAGTGAAGAACTTAAAGCCTTCATTCAAAACAAAGGAGTTGAAAGTATACCTTTAATATACTTAACTATTACAAATAATACCGCTGCTGGTCAGCCTGTTTCTTTAAAAAATATAAAAGAAATTAGTGAGATCGCTCGTAGTTGTAAAATTCCACTTTTCTTCGACGCTTGTAGATTTGCAGAAAATGCTTACTTTATTAAAGAATTTGAAGAGGGATATAGCAATTATAGTATCTTAAAAATTATCCAAGAGATGTTCTCGAAGGTTGATGGTTTTACAATTAGCTTTAAAAAAGATGGACTCGCTAACATAGGTGGAGGTTTATTTTTTAGAGATCAAGGAGTATTTTACAAAAAATTCTCGACTAACGGGAATATTGGGACTAAATTAAAAGAAAAGCAAATCCTAACGTTTGGAAACGACTCGTACGGGGGATTATCAGGTCGGGACATTATGGCTTTAGCAGTGGGTTTATACGAAGTTGTTAAAGAACCATATTTAGCTGAGAGGATTCGCCAAGTTAGAGAATTTGCAAGAAAATTGGCAAAGAATGGAGTTCCCGTTGTACTTCCCGCGGGAGGACATGCGGTTTATATTAATGTGGAGGAGTTTTTTAAAGGTACCGATATGGAAATTGACGATTTCGGGGGTGTTGGCTTTACGATAGAACTTCTCAAGCATTATGGAATTAGAGCTTGCGAACTGGGACCCTTTGCTTTCGAATGGGATAAGAAAACGCCAGAACAGCGGAAAGGTATTTTGAATCTTGTACGGTTTGCTGTCCCTAGGAATGTGTACGATACCTCCCATATTGATTACGCGGTTGCGGCTATTACAGAACTTCATCGCAATAGAGATAAAATTCCAAAAGTGAAAGTATCCCGAGGGAGCGATTTAAGACTACGTCATTTCCAATCGGGGCTCCTACCTATATACAAAAATGAGAAATAGGGATTTCATATTCCTAGTACATCTTTTTTGATAACATTTCTTCTTATAGCTAAGTGTATGGATCTGTTAGAATATCATGCCATAGTAAGTAAAATGAAAACGCTGTAAACTCAATTATTAAGAGAACTAGTAAAATTAATAGTAAATATCCTAATATTAAAATAGAAAAGTGTTTACATATTAAAATTTCCTAATCTCCAACTTTTCCGTATGTCAGTAAAAATACGGAAGAAGTTGAATTCTATTAGGACTCTTAGATATTAGGAATTAATTTGATTGAACATTTAATACAAAATTTAAATATCTAAAGTTCTCAATCTTTTTGAAAGATTTTTCCTTCTCAATATCTTCATAAAATCGCCTTCCGTCTGTTTCAGCCTGCTCAAGAATGAATCTAACTTGTCAAAATTGTTAAACCAATGTTCTTCTCCATTGACAATTATTTTCACGCCTTTTCTTTCGTTGTTATTGATGATAGCGTAAATGCCTCCAATCTCAGAATCATGCTTAATAAAGACTTTTTCAGATTCTAATTTATGATCCTTTTCGTTACCTTTTTTAGCCCAAAACTGATTTTTAAGAAGATAACTTCTATACATGCTCATCTTATCACACACACGACCTTAATTTTTATATATTTTACAAGAATCATCATGGTATTCTTAATGATGACCCTTTGAGTAGTATCCAAATAATATAAGCGTAAGTTCGGTAATAGAACAGTGTATTATCTATATTATATCTGCGTATTACGCAAATTTTAATTCAGTTTCAATAAATTTACTCATATTACTCAAATACCTTATAATCAAAAAACATCGAAGTAGTATTTAAGTAACAAAGTAAACGGAAATACGGTAAATACTAAATTAAAATTAGTTTAGGTCGATTTCCATTGCAAGTTTGTATTATGGGAACGGTTTTTCTCTAGAAAAAATCATTTTAAATAGAAGTTAAGTAATTAATACATGAGCAATTCCTAGGGATTTTAGGGATTAAGTGAGGTATTCATTAAAATGGAGACCGAATGTGATTTTTACGATAATCTTTATGACGATTTTCTTGAAACTAGAAACGAAGAAAACGATAAAATTTTATGGAAAATGTATAAAATTATCGATTTGATGAAAATTACAGACGAAAAGGACGATAATGGATTTATGGAGAATGGTTTAAGAATGATTATGCTTCTTTTTAATCGTTTTAAAATAACTTCGTGTGATCTTTGTAGCTTTGATTTACTCGACACTCCTTTTAACGAGAAAGAAGAATTAATGCTTATTTTACAAAAAGAGTTTACTTAAACTCCTTAGCAAATTTCCACACATCATCTTGTATAGTATGTAGGTTTTTTACTACTTTACCTGCTTTGGTTTCTTGCATTTGAGTGGCATTAAGCATTGCCTTTCCAATGGCTAAAGCTCGATCATGATTTTCATCCACAATTACGACGATATCGTCCTTTTTAATCGAAGCGTCTATTTTGGTGATCCCGGGACGCATTACATCAGCTGCATTTGTTATAAAACGTATAGCTCCTTTATCTACAACAATTTTTTTCAAATCTACTTGTTTATTTAGGAGTAGCGTCAAAACAGGTATATACCCCTCTTTAGATTTCCATAGCTTTAATATATTATTTACTGCGTATAATGTATCTCCAGAATCAGTTTGAATTACTTCTATACGAGCTTTTTTAGGAAATATCTGCACTACAAACTTTTCATCGTAATGATTTAAAATATCATCCTGCAATTCTTTTATTTGTGATTTTTGAATGAAATGTCTTTGTTTAATATTCATACTTCATAGGTTTAATAAAAATCATCAAATATAAACCTTATATATACCCATATTTATAATACTCCTAACTCATGACTAAAGTTTATTCTACTGCCGTTGTGATTATACCACCAAAAGATTTTTGGGTAGCGATTCAAGATATTAGAAAGGAATACGATAGAAATTTCCATAGATGGATGCCCCACATCACTC
>Ga0307377_10005839_pt1 | contig 13050 bp, 10 predicted proteins | sample TR3MG_FD_202535 | JGI IMG/M metagenome (GOLD analysis project Ga0307377, IMG submission 202535) | Soil microbial communities from Risofladan, Vaasa, Finland - TR-3 | ecosystem: Environmental > Terrestrial > Soil > Coastal area > Acid sulfate soil | place: Finland: Risofladan, Vaasa | collected... | reverse complement strand
GTAGCCCACCGGGTGGAACGGCCACCAGAGGAATCGCAGCCGCATCGCCGCGATGAACACAACACTGAGCGCTCCCACAGCCCACCATCCCATGGCGGCCCAGTGAGTGGAGGCACGGCCTGTCTCCCCGACAGCACCCTCCGCAGCCGTCAAGGAGTCGAGTATCTCGTGTCCCGCCCAGCGGAAATACCAACCGGGGAACGAGTGCGGGCTCCCCGCCCACACCGCGTTGACACCGACGGCATAGAGCGAATGCAGCATGTAGACAGCTCCAATTGCCAGAGCGACCAGGAATCCCACGAACAGAAGCCGCGTGAGCCGCCGCAGGTGTATCCCCGCCGCATCCCCGATCTTGAATGACGTAAGGGCGTTCAGGCTGCACACGCTGATGACCTGGCTCGGGAAGGGAGTGTAGGTCCAGCCCATGGTGAAGACAGCAATGATCTCCCGCGGCAGGAGACCTCGACGGCCTGTTGGTATCGTCACAATGTCCTGGACGAAACCGGTGGTCGGGTCGAAGGCGGTCTCCGCGCAGATGCGCGCGTAGGAGAACCCCACCCCCACGATCACTGCAACGTAGAAGAGAGCGAAGACGGGCCGGCACCCGGCCAGCACGAGGAACGCAACCATCCAGACCAAGCAGACGACCAGTCCAACGACAGCCCACCGGTAGGAAAGGGGTTCATCTGCATCGCTCCCGCGCCCCTGCCGGGTGAAGGCGATGCGGAGGGCGCGTCTCAGATGCCCCCGCGCTCTCCACAGAACCCAGGCGGACAACACCAGCACCGCCCCGGTCACCTGGTCGAACGGGGCTGGGAATGTGTGGGCCCACCAGCTGTCCGCGGGCATCGGGTCGGCCCCGAAGCTGATGGCCACCGCTGCCGCGCCCAGCTTTGCCAACCAGAAGAACCACACCGAGAAGGAGAGCTCCTTAGGCACCATGTAGGCAAGCGCGACAAGCCACGGGACCAGCAGTATCTCAAGCCGTCCGAGGCCCAGGAGGGGTCCCACGCTCTGCTCTTGCATCACGACGATGGACGATGGCACTGACAGCACGGCTGGAAAGCGTGTGGAGAGACTGCCTAGTAGGCTGAAGACGAACGCGGCCGCCAGCCCGAGCCAGAAGAGCTTGTTGCGCGTTAGGCGCCCGGCTTCACCCTCGCCTTTCTGCTCAACCATCTGCAGCGGGACCTCGGCGAGCGGAAATGTCAGCCGTTCGTTTCTGATCCACTGCCTCTGAACCATGGCCAGCAGACAGAATCTGGCGCCGAAGAGACAGAGCATGAACGAGGACCAGGCCGCCAGCGGGCGCGCCCACTCCCCCCAGGGAACTGCGGCCCCGCCCGCGAAGTAGCCCTCCACGGCCGATTGAGACGACGGGCCGAACCAGGCGGGAATCAGAGGCAGGAACGTCTCCCACGTCATGAAGGAGTGCGCGAAGTAGTAGTACCCGACCACCATCGAGAGCACGAAGAACAAGACGCCTGAGCCCAGCAGCGGAGTTGCCACGAGCACCGCGGTGTGCACCGTTAGAAGCTCGCGCCGCGTCAGACCGATCCTTCGCAGCGCTGGCAGCGACATGAGAGCAGCACCGAGGAAGAGGATCGTCAGCGGCCAGGCTGCCGGTGCATAGGTCGACCAGATCCCGGCCTTGAGGATGATTGCCGCCTGCCTGGCACCCCACACCACTTCGCCGTAGACGATGGGCGGAATGCTCAGCAGGATGATCACCAGCGAGATGGCAACCGCGCGCCAGGTGACGCCGCCAGGACCAGAGGGTGCAGCGGCCGGCCGACCGTCCTCCGAGTATGTTTCGGTTGCCGTGTGCATTGGGCCCATAGGATTTCTGTCCAGAGGCTGCCACCGGCGGAAGGTCTAGGGAGGTGAGGGGCGGAGCACCGGACCCGGCGCTCCGCCCTCAGCACTACGTCATCGATCTACTCTGCAAAGACAGTCCGACCGGACTAGTACAAGGTGGGGGTAGTGGGAGGGAGAGGGCCTAGCTCGGAATCCGCCAGGCACCAGCTACACGGGCCTTCCCAGTCGAGTCCAAACGGCGCGGCCGATCCCTCTTCTTTGATCGCCGCGAACAGCCTCTCCGAGTTCCACCACGACGCGTGGCCATCCAGGAACCCGAGGTTTGTTCCGCCGAGGTGCCGGGCGTATGGCTTTCGCTCGCTTGGGTCCTCCCACATTTTCGGATAGGCAAATATTGGCTCACATCCCGGGTCGAGGTCCTCCGCACAGTCGGACCAGTCCCAGTACTCACCGTCTTCGATAACGCTACAGTAAGCACACCCCAGGCCGCAGATGTCAGCGTAGGCGACCTTGGCAGGCTCAAACCAGGCGACGTCGGGGGTGTGATCCGCGGCGACGATGAACTTCACAGGGTCCTGCACCTCGACCATCTTCAGCCCCTGGCGGTCCGCCTCGCCCCACGCTATGCTGTAGGTGAAGACGCCCGGAGCGCCGGTCATAGCCGCGCCTTGCTGCATGCTCGGCGCTCGGCCCTGCACGAAGCTGTCCGTGACATCGCCGCCCCAACCACTCGGGAAGGCAAACCATGCTGTGCAGATCTGGTTCCCCCATCCCCCACCCGGCCCCCATCCAGTCGTCTGCGCTTGGGCGAACCAGTCCGGAATCCCCCAGACCCACGGCACTGCGCCCTGAATCTTGGCGCTGGGGCAGCGCCAGACATCGCGGTTCTTGATGTACTCGTCCAGGACAACGGGCCACCGAAGATAGGGGTTCTGACCCCAGGGCTGGTCGGGGCATTCGGACTCCCCCGACAGGCTCATGAAGTAGTCCGCTATCTCCGCTCTGTTCTCTCCGGGCGGGAGCGTATCGTTATTGTCCGCCAGGTACATCTGAATGGCCAGGGCGATGTTCTTCACATTGGAGAGACACACCGCCTTGCGCGCGGATTCGCGCGCCCTTGCGAAGACCGGAAAGACCATCGCTGCCAGGATGCCGATGATCGCAATCACCACCAGCAGCTCAATCAGGGTGAAGCCTCTCTTCCGAACACGCATGTACGAACACCTCCTTTGGGTCCTCTAGTACTGCCTGAGCACTACCAGACTCAGAACCGGAAGTCGACGACTGACCGAGACGGCAGGGAACGCCTTTCGGGCTCTGCAACAGGACTGCCAGACTGCGTGTTCGCGGACGTCACCTCCCCTCCGGTCCCCGGGGCCGCCATTGGTGATTCCTGCATCCCCGAATGGCTTCCTACGGTCCGGGAACCTCTCCCGCGATATGACCGCCCGGCGTACGCTCCGGACGCTGTTGTCTCTGGCCCGCGTGCTCAACTGCGGCACGATCCCTCCTCACACCTTAATGCTAACCGAACCGCCCTCCACCGTCAATACGCGATGCTCTCAGGTACTTGACGGATGCTTACGAAGCTGACACACTGGTGTGTAAGCTGCGCAGGTTACGCGAGGGGCCACATGGTCAGGACCAGCGGAGTGACAGATCAGTTGGCGGGGCCGCTGACAGTAGCAGCCCTTGGGGTTCGCTGGCCACATGATCCCGGCTATACGGTGGTGCGTCCAGACGGGCTCGGTATGTACCTGCTCGTCCATTTCCGGTCGCCCATGAGCGTGTCGACGTCGGAAGGAACTGTCTCTACTAAACCAGGCGACTGCTTACTGTACGACCCGTCTTTCCCCCAATGGTACCGGGGCCGCGGGGCCGAATTCATTGATGACTGGCTGCACGTCTACGGGCCGGGAATGCGGGGGCTGATCCAGCGCTATGGGATCCCAGTGAACACAGTCTTCCGGCCTCGCGACACTGAATTCATCACGCCTATCCTAGAAGCGATCAACCGGGAGATGCGGCGGCAGGACCGGCACTGGGGGGACTCGGTGTTGTTGCTGGTCGATAGCCTGTTCCTGCAGCTGAGCCGCCACCTGAGCCTGGCCGGGGTGACGCCGACAGATGAGGCGTGGGAGGAGGCGCTACGGGACCTCCGGATGCAGGTCCATGAACGGCTGCAGGAGCCCTGGAGCGTGGCGGCGATGGCGCGGTTGGTGAACCTGAGTCGGGCGCGCTTCGCGGGCCTGTACACGAGGCTGCTGGGCGTCAGCCCGATGGAGGACCTGATCCAGGCGCGCTTGCGACGCGCGTGTGCACTGCTGACGGACCAACGCATACGTGTGGCAGATGCAGCCGAGCAATGTGGGTTCAGAAACGTGTGTCACTTCAGTCGTCTCTTCCGGAAGCATGTTGGTTGCGCGCCGCGCGATTTCCGCCGATCTCCGGTGGCACACGTAGCGGGTATGCTGACGTCCGGAGAGGGGAAGAGCCGACCTTCCATGTTGCTGGAGCGGAGCGCCGTGACCCATGGGTGGCACTTGCTAACGGGCTGGGATCTCGAACAGTACCTTGGCACGACAGATCGGGACCCAGAGCCGCTCCACACCGATGCGGGACCACCCCGGCGTCGCCGTCGACGCGCGCGCTAAGTAAGGCTGAGCCCGACCCGCCACGTTAAGGCGCACTAGCTGGGCGCGTCGCCCTCTTCGATCCCAGGCGCCCTTGTTGAACAGGGGAGTCGGGGTGGGCAGAGAATGGGATGGTCGGCGGTGTCGCGGCGCTCTGGGAGCTGGGCCAACTACGAGGCGAAACACCTCGGCTCCGTCACCCTACCGCGGCCGACCGATTCTGGTTCTCTGGAGGTATTGAGATGCTCCGTCTTTCCCTGGTCGCTGGTCTGTTTGTGGTCCTGACCATCTGCGTATCCGGGACGGCAGTGCGGGCAGAGGTGCGGCATCACGAGGATCCTGAGGACGCGCGCCCCGTGACCTTGCTGCTGAATGGAGATCCCTGGTGCGAGGGATGGCTAGTCCACGACATCTGCTGGATCCCGGTCAGGCAGATCGTCAATCTGTTTCCGGAGCTAGTTCGCGTCGAATGGGAAGCCCCGGCCATCGTCCACGTGGTCACTCACTTCGGTCATCCGCAGGAAGACGATGACTTCTCTGAGGAGGGGTGGCGCCCTGAGGAAGAGGAGGAGGACCTCGCCGACGAGCAGGAATGGCGCGAGCATCAACTCAAGATGGAGCTGGACGATGAGGACGAAGAGCTCGTGCACGGTGATGTTGAGTTCGCACTGACGCAGCTTGCCGCGGACCGCGAGCATGCAGAGCGCATGGCTCACATGCTCATAGAGAGAGAACAGCAGGCTGTCCAGCGCGCGCGTGACGCAGTGGAAAAGGAGATCCATCTCGAGTTGGAGCGCGAGCTCAAACGGCTTGAGCACGAGCGCTTACAGGTGGAGCTGGACGCGGAGGCGGTACTGCAGAGAGAGCTCGCGGACCTCGAACACATCTACCATCGGGCGGAGTCGGAGATCTGGCTTGATCTCGAGGACGAGCTGCGCCGCATTGAGCGCGAAGAGGCTGAGCTGCGCCATCACCTAGACTCGGCGGAGGGCTGGGATCCCGACGAATCCGGGGAGGAACTGGAGAGGGAGGAGTGGGAAGAGACCGAAGGTGCTACGGTTGGAGGTAGGCAAATGGGATCGCTTGGAGAGACCGCAGACGTGCCGCAGTTGCCTTCCGGCCCGTCCGGCCCGGCGCCGTTTGGCGCGTACTACACCCAGCTCACGTTCACCCCGGAATGGGATGCGCCGTGGCGGGTGGACGATCATGCCGACGTCGTGGTCCGCTTCGATAACGGCGGACATCGCTTCGTGTTTTGGCGCGGCACCAGCTACATCCCCTGCTGGGTTACCGACGCCGGCGTCTGGTACACGAACGAGTTTGTAGAGCGCCGCGGCGCTCATAGTCCCAACACGGAAGGCTGCGTCGAGCCCATGTCTGACAAGCAGTGCCGCTTCTCCCACGTGCGCGTCATCGAGAGCAACGACGCGCGCGTCGTCGTGCACTGGCGCTACGCCCCGGTGGATGTCAGATACGAACACCCCTTTACCGATCCCGCCACCGGCTGGAGCGACTGGGTCGACGAGTACTACACCATCTATCCCGATGCCAGTGGTGTACGGAGAATCACGGTGCACACGAGCGCCACCGATCGCTGGTGCGAGTTCCAGGAGTGCATTGTCGTGAACCAGCCGGGCACCATGCCCGAGGACAACATTGACCTCGACGCCGTGACGTTGGCCAACGTGGACGGGCAGGAGAGAACGTATACCTGGACCGAGGACGGGGGCCCGGAGTTCGATGCGGGGCCCCCTCGAGCCAACATCATCAAAATCAACACGAAGGGTTCAATCAGACCCTATGCCATCGCCCCGCCGGCCGCCGAGGGCCAGCTCATCACACCGTACAGCGGTCACGGGAGAGACTCGCATTTCAACTGGTGGGACCATTGGCCTGTGTCCCAAACGGCATCCGATGGCCGAGGGGCAGTGTCCGCGGAGAGGCCCTCCCATTCGTCGTTGGCGCACATCGGCCTGCCGGGCGTCGCTACGGCAGAATGGAAGCCATACAAACAGGGCCGGGATACGATCACGAAGATTATGTTGCACGGGCTGACCGACAAGGCTGCGGCAGGCTTGTCGCCACTAGCGGAGTCATGGCTAGAGCCAGCCCACGCGGCCGTTGAGGGCCCATATGCGAGCAGAGGCTATGACCCCACCCAGCTTGCGTATGTCTTCGTTGCCGAGCGCCCAAGCCAAGCTTTGGAACTCACCGTCAGACTCGAGGCCTCGGAGGCATCGCCTGCTGTCAATCCAGCGTTCGTCGTAGAGCGCTGGGGCACCGCGGATGCAACAGTCAGCCTGGACGGTACGAACCTGAGCAAGGGTAGCGACTATCGCGTCGGCCATAGCGAGGGTGTCGGTGGGAAGAATCTGATTGTCTGGATCGAGACTACGCAGACGAGTCCCGTGACCGTCAAGATCGCGCCGTTTCACTCGTTGGGATAGCCCGCGGGCGGGTCACAAGTCCTCGCCCGGAAGCCCATCTTCTGCTGCGGTCTGCCCCTGCAGGCAACTGGCGCGGAAGATGAGAGGACGTCTGTTGTATGCTTGCCCCGTTGCTGATCTCGATCACTGCCTGTCTCAGCTTCTGAGTAATCTGCGCCGGCGTGTACTTCTTCCCGTTCATCGCTTCCTTGCTCCTGCCCAGCAGTCCAGCTCAATCCCCAACACTCAACCTGGATGCGTTCTTGGGGACAAGGACGAGTTCCTCATCGTAGTGCTAACTGGGCCGCAATCAAGAAGCTCGGCAGGGGATCTATCGACGTTTCGACTCAAGTCGGGCGCGGATCTCGAAGTGCTCTCCTCATAGAGATTGCCTCGACAGGGCCCGCAGCCGCACATAGCCTGTGCAGGGCGCAGTTCCATTGATGCAGGAGCATCCATCAAGTATTCGAAAGGATCGCATGTTGCCACCTCGTCAGCGATTGCGGTAGAGTTAGAGTGCGGATGCATGCGATGCGCTCATACACCACTTGACAGGACGTGACCCGCCACTACAAAATGCGAAGGAACCTGTCCGGGTGGGCACCCACCAACCGTAAGCGGGCAATGGAGCCTGGATAGGTCGTCGGCCACGGAGGCCGGCCCGATTCGCAAGGTAGTTTGATAGATGAACAGACAACAAAACATGAGAACAGTAACCATAGCACTGCTGGCGCTCACAACGGTTTCATTTTCTGGATGCAATGATAGTATCAATGAAACTCGAGAATGCGCGCTCGACGGCGGTTCCCCAGGACCTCGAGGAGGCAGCCCTGAGCCTATAACCATTGTTTCTCCGAGCAATGGATCAAACTCTGAGTTGTTTGCAGCTAAAGAACTCCGGAGATATATATTCCTCCGTACCGGCGCTGCTCCGACCTTGGCAACGGCAGACAACGCCAGCAGTCTGCCTGCGGGAGAGGTGATTGTAGTTGCTGAAAACTCCAGTGGCCTTGTATCAGAGCTAAAAACTGAGTATGGAAACGTGAATGCCCCCGATTCTGATAATCGAAAGGGCTACCTCATTAAGTCTATTAGTAAAGACAGCAGACACATCTTAGTAATAACTGGTGCAAACGCTGAAACCACGTTGTATGCGGCCTACCGTTTTGCAGAGCTGATTGGGTGTCATTTCAACTTGGCAGGGGATGTAATTCCGGATCAGAGAATCGAAAAACATCTAAAAATCAGTGGTTATAATGAGAAATCACAGCCCTGGTTTGAACTGCGTGGAAACCTTCCTTTTCACAATTTTCTGGCAGGGCCTGATCTTTGGAGCACAGCAGACTACAGATCCTTCATAACTCAGCAAGCGAAGATGGGGTTCAATTTCTTTGGATTGCACCACTATCCCGAGCGCGGAGAGCCGACATCACTGGAAGGTCCAGAGCCGCACATCTGGATTGGACACAAAGATGATGTAAATGCTGATGGTACCATCACGGAAATGAGTGCATACACGTCCTACTGGGCCAGTACGTACCGGACCGGCGAAAACAGTTGGAGTGGAACACCTGTAAAAACCACTGATTTTAGCGATGGTGCGGACAAGCTGTTTCCACATGATGAGATGGCATCAGACGCTATTGGATTTAAACAAGCTGTTACTGCTGCGGAGAAGGCCGAGGTATTCAACAATGTGGGATTCTTGCTTCGCGATGCGTTTACTCATGCCAGAGAGCTTGGAATTAAAACAGCCTTGGGAACCGAATCTCCGTTGGCCTTCGAACCTGGCAATCCCAATATCAATTCGGAGGGGGACCCAGCGCACATTATTACTGAAGACTGGATTCGTACTTGTCCCGCGTATGTAAGAGACAGAATGAGAGATGTCCATGGGTATACTGTTCCTACATCCAGGGGAGCTGATAACGAGGCGTTCGCCAAAGCGTTATATGAAGGAATGTTCACAAGAATAGTGAGAACGCATCCCTTGGACTATTTCTGGATATGGACATATGAAATGTGGTCATATGGCGGTCATGCACCATCAAGAGAACAAATAGAAGCAGTTGCAGACGATTACAAGTATGCTCACCAGGTGATGACTCAGATGAATACGCCTTTCAAACTGGCTACCTTTGGCTGGAAGGTTGGAAGCAGTGGAGGCGATGGGGATGAATTGGAATTTCACGATGATTTACCACTGGACGTGCCCTTTGGTACGTTGTGGGATGATGCACAGGGCATGTCGGCAGTATTGCCTACCGGCCGTGAGGGGTGGTCTTCCTGCTGGTACGAAGAGGATTGGGGGTTGATACAGCCTCAATTGAGAAATATGCACATTTGGAACGAGGTTGCCAACGGACTGCGAAATGGAGGTGTTCAAGCGCTCATCGCCAAGCATTGGCGTATCAATTCTGCTGCCCCAATGTCTTCGGCACATGCAAAACTGGCCTGGGATAACAGGGTTCCTGTCTCTGAGTCAATGCCGACGATTGCTGATGGGGTCAACAAGTATCCGCTGTTTGACATCTGGAATCCCAATCCAGCTCGTCAACCCACTGAATTTGTTTGCTGGATTACCAAGCATTACCAGGATTGGGCAAGAGCCAACTTTGGACCAGAAAAGGCTGTTGAAATCGGCAACCTATTAGCCATGGCTGACAGATTGGGAGAACCCAAGTTTACCGGCGGGGGAGTAAAAGGCGCTATCCCAAGGTCTTCACGGTTTCTCCCCAGTGCTCTCAATGAGCTGGAAGATGACGATCCCACGAGCACTACGGACCCCAAATTCTTGAACGCCATTCAGGTGTACACCGAATTCTGCTCGTACAAGGACCAGATTGTCGGAGCAGGAAATCGGGATCGCTACATGTATTGGTACCATTTCTTTATGGGCCAAATTGAGCTGCTCAAGATGGCTATTTACAAGAACCGATACATTGAGAGTGATGGTACAGACTCGGCCATGAAAGATAAGCTCTTGAGCTCCTGGAGCAAGCTCATGACACACGAGATACAGCGTGTGAGAAATGTGTCTGAATTGGGTGTTATTACTCAATTACATCAATCTACATTGGTTGATTCGATCAGAGTAGATTTGGGAATCAGCGATCCGATTGCTACCACATATGTTGGTGACAAAGCGGTTCGAGCCATGCCCGAAGTTACTCAAATATATGGCAATGAAGACTTCAAGCAAAAAGCTCTATTCCTGGGCGAGGGAAGTATTGCCAACCCAACCATGCACTACCGTGAAATCGGATCAACAGGAGCATTCTCTACCGTAGCGCTTACTTCGATCAATGGTAGCAGTCATGTAATGGAGGCTACTTTGCCTAACCCCGGCTATGATTTTGAGTACTACATAACAGGCGCGATCGGTGGAGAGACCGTCACTTATCCTGTGACAGGGGGTGAGGGTGCAACCTATATCAACAAATCAGTAGTGATCTACCCCAGTCCCTAGTCCCTCGACAAAACTGAATCCGGGCGCAAGTTGGGCGCAAATCGAGTGCTTAAAGGTGAGTTCGAATGGTCGAATCAGGCTCTGCCGAAAAACATCTTCACTGGTCGAACAGAGCGAAACGGCGGTTCAGACGGAAGAATACACAGGTTTCCTCAATAACAGAGGAGCCGCGTCGCAGTAATCTGCGATTCCTTGACTCGCGTCAAGCCGCGTCGCACCACACATAACGGTGATGAATCCCTCCACCCCGGGGCAAGGATTCGACCCGAGCTGACTTCGAAGGACTCGGCGTCACTGACCGGCCGTGCGGTGAGTCCTTCCCAAACGATAGGTGACAGCGATCCACGTGGTAATAACGTATGTACTCGGTGAGCAAACGGTGAAGATGGTTTTCGTTGAAAACCACAACGTGGTCAAGCAGCTATCGGCGCACTGACAACACCCAGCGCTCCGACACGCCATTTTGCCATCGGGATTCCATGAAGTCCGCGCCGGTTTTACTCCCCAAGACTTCAGAGTTCTCGGCACGAGATCGCCGTACTTGCCGTCTCGGTCCAGTATCAAGTACCGCGGCACGGTGTCGAAGGGAAACGCTTCCCGCAATTGCAGGATAACCCATTCTGCATATGGGTGGGGCGTGACAGCAAAACGGACGATCTGACGCCGCTCGTACCTAATGACGAAAAAGACATAGAACACCTGGAACGTAACGTTCGGTACGGTGAAGAAATCCGCTGTGCCTTACTTTTATTAGGTCGCAACAAAGGGACAGTGTGACTGAAACGGGATACTCGCAATAGAATATACAGCCGGGTCAGGACCCTCCATATGACATTTATAGGCCGTGCTCGACACCGCCATCAAAAGACTCGATCCCCCTTCTCGGCCCAATCCCGCTCTAACAACTCGAGCCCCCGCAGAGCCCAACGCACCCAACCGCCCTCCTTGTCGATGAGGTCGGCGAGCCGGAGGGGGCGGAGGCGGTGGTGGTTGAGATCCGCGATCTGCTGGCCTGCCCCTCGAAGTGGTACCAGAGTCTAAGTTAGTCCTGGGTCATAGGCGGCCGAGAACGGTAGCGTCCGCGCCTCGCAGATCGACATCGCATGCTGGTACGCCTCCGGCGCTGGCGGCCGATAACCCAAGGAGCTGTGCGGCCGGGCCGTATTGTACTGTTTTCGGTAGCGATCCGCCAGCACCTTCGTCTCCAGCACGGTGTCGAAGAGCTCCATGTTGAGGAACTCATCCCTCACCTTGCCGTTAAACGACTCTCCGTAGCCATTCTCCCACGGACTGCCCGGCTCGATGTAGAGCGTCCCCACGCCCACCCTCCTCAGCCACCTGCGCATCTCGGTCGCCGTGAACTCCCCTCCGTTGTCAGACCGCAGGTAGGCCGGCGGCCCCCGGTCAACGAACAACTGCGTCAGTCGCCACATCACGTCCTCACTGGTCAGTCTTCGTGCTACGTCGATCGCCAGACACTCTCGGCTGTGTTCGTCGATGATCGTCAGCACCTTCAGCCGGCGCCCATCGCTGGTGCGATCCATCATGAAGTCGTAGCTCCACACGTGGTTGCGGTACCGGGGCCGCAGCCGGATACAGGAGCCGTCATTCAGCCACAGCCGCTTTCGCTTAGGCTGCTTCTGAGGCACCTTCAAGCCCTCTCGGCGCCACAGCCGCTCTACTCGCTTGTGATTCACCCGGAACCCTTCCGCCCGCAGCAGCGCCCATATCCGCGGCGATCCATAACGGCCGTACTGGCTGGCCAGCTCCACCATGCGCCTCACCAGTCTCGGCTCGTCGCTGGGCACCCGCTGCTGGCGCCGTTGCACGGAGCGGGGCTGTTCCAGCACTCGGCAGGCACGCCGTTCCGACACTCGCTCCCGGCCCAGCGCGTCTCGTACATACTCCACCGCCGCCCGGCGTTTCACCGGGCTCAGAAGTTTCCCGAGTTCGCCTCCTTCAGGATCTCATTGTCCAGCGATAGGTCGGCCACCAGTTTCTTCAGCCGCGTGTTCTCTGTCTCCAGCGCCTTCATCCGCTTCGCCTGATCCAGCCGCAGGCCCCCATACTCGTTGCGCCAGCGATAGAAGGTCTGCTCCGTCACCCCGATCTTCTTCGCTGCCTGCGGCACCGTGCACCCTTTGCTGATCTCCACCTCCGCCTGCCGCAACTTCTGGATGATCTGCTCCGGCTTATACCGCTTCCCATTCATAGCTGACCTGCTCCTCTCCAAAAAGCCCGGTTTCCCTAACTTTCAACCTGGACCTGTTCTTGGGGGAAAGGTCAAAGACCGTACAGACTTTCAGGCTGACCGGGAGTGGAATCACCGACGTGAAGACCGCTGCTCCGCGGTCCTCGCCACCCCGGGAGTCTGTCGCCGGCAATCCCGTACGTGGGCCCGTGGTCGAATCACCTGTGGCCTGGTGGAAGTTCGATGAAGCCCAGGGCGACCTCGCTCGAGATGCCATCTCGTCGCACGAGCACACCATCCAGGGCCACAAGAGCCTCTGGAAGCAGGGGGTCTCAGGAACGGCTCTCGTGTTCGATGGCTACTCCTCCCAGATCGCAGTGCCGGATGGCGAAGCTCCCAATCTCGGCAGTTCGTTCACCATCGACGCCTGGGTCGTGCTCGGAGCTTATCCATGGGACTCGGCGCCGATCATCCATCACTCGACCGAGTGCGGTGAGGATGGCTACTACCTCG